>Ga0209089_10003762_pt1 | contig 12839 bp, 12 predicted proteins | sample ArcticOcean_MG_C_FD_187431 | JGI IMG/M metagenome (GOLD analysis project Ga0209089, IMG submission 187431) | Marine microbial communities from western Arctic Ocean - ArcticOcean_MG_CB2_150 (SPAdes) (version 2) | ecosystem: Environmental > Aquatic > Marine > Oceanic | place: Arctic Ocean: Canada...
TTAAAAACAAAAATGTTTCCACCATTTTACTTGGCATCACAAAACCAGAGCAGCTTGAAGAGAACATTGGTTGCCTCTCAGTTGTAGAAAATCTCACAAGCGAACACATGAAAGATATTGATAACATTCTTGACAATAGGCCGGAACCTTATGCTGGTTTTGGTGGACAAGGAATGCGCCAAATAGTAACCATTTAATTAATTTAAAATGTGAAAAATACAGTAAGTCATTGATATTTCTGGCACGGGCGGGAGGTTTCGAACTCCCAATCCCCAGATCCGAAGTCTTTCAGAGTGAGACTAAAATGGGGACGTTTCATATCGAATATCAACGAAAAGCTTGACAATCAACCAGACAAAAGGGGGACTAAAATCGTTGTGAGTTCAATACAAGGTAAGATTTGAAAGGGAACTATTTGAAAAAAACATCGCTGAGAAGGCCGCGGTCTAAAGCAGCTTTTGCTGATGCCGCACCAATCAAGGATTCGTTCAAAGCTTGTCCTCTGATTGAGTCTTCTACTCCACAGTCACGGAATGTAGATTCACCTACTCCGCAGTCACGGAATTATACCGCTGAAACCTATACGGATTTCGGCTCAACTCCATCCGGAGGTACTCATTGTAACCGCACAGCCCACATAAGGATAGCGGGATGTAGGTTGTGGGGATTTGAGAAAGCAGGAATTGGCATTAGCACTGTCAGTTAGAATCCTGACTTCAGTCAGGATCTCATTTTCTCCAAGAACTGTTACCCAAAACCCGGTAAAAAAACAGACGGATCAATTGTACTTTCCCCTGCTTTCCTTGCGCGACAATGATGGTTTCAATCGCCAGTACAACTCCCGGATAATCAGCCCGTGGATCAGAGTGTACCAAAAATCCGCCAATGGTTCCGCGATTCCGGACATGCACATCGCCAATCTGTAGGGAAGCCTGGCCTAATCCAGGAGTTTTTTGCTGGGTGATCAAATCAGAAGATTCGATCACCCAGTGTGTTACACAAGCACCAATTTACACCTTATTGATCAGGCCGCCTCTTCACGAGTCATTGCAGCGCCTAGTTTGGCTGAGATTGAGCCAAAGACCGCTCCAACCGCTAAAGAAATTGACATTATTATCAACGGGTTGGTAAAAGCAGCACCGAACAGAATATCTTGTGTTAACATGTTTGGTGTCTGCAACAAATAACCAAATGTAGACGCAAAACCGAATACGGTGCCAGGAATTGCAGAAAGCGCTGGAATATTAGCAGCTATACACAAAATAAATATAGCAACCGCCACAACAATCCCGGCCCATAGGGGGAGTCCTAGTTGTGCTGCGAGAGGAATACTAATGATAACAATTGCTGACAACCAAGCCATAATTACGCCGAAAATCCCGCAAACGATCACATTTTTCATGGCTTCCGGGGTAGCTCCAAGAGCAAAAAATGCTCCCCAACCGATAAAAATCGGCCATATTAAAACATAACCGCCTACCACCCCCAATGCCAGGAATGTTGCCACTCCACCTAGGATGGCAATACTTAAAGAAAGTGCTGTAAGACTTTTCATATTCAACTCCTTTTTTTACCTCTGTTAATTATTAAGTCAAATTTCGTATTGAGGTGGATACGAAACCCAACGGACAGATATGGGTTTCACAGCTTTAAGGTGAACCCATACTGGTTTCTACCAGACGGTAGTACACATTCCAAAAAAATCCTGCAGTTGCCCCAATTACATGTTTAAATCTCCATTTCACACCTCCGTTAAACTGAATCGAAAAGAAGAAGGATTTTATTTCTGTCATTTGCTCTTCATTCGGTAAATGATGTGGTGGTTACATGGTGTTTTTCTTTGTGGATAACAAACCAAAGATTATTCGTTGTACCAGAAGTCCTTGAAGTCCAAGTGATTCCAACCGAGGTGTTATATTTAAACCTTCCAAACCATCTTTCATCCATTTTAGTTCTTGGTTGTTAGATTCCAACTCATTTAGGATGTCGATTCACTCGACCAAATCGATAGTTCTCTTGTATTATAAAATATTTTTTGTATAAGTTATACTATAATAATTAATTTATATAAATTTCTGCATACGCAGTAATTTTAAAAATTGGAGCAGACTCCTTTAAATGTGCTGTCCCTTTGGATCAGTTCGATATGGTATCCACTAGGGTCGAGGGCAAATGCAATCTGCCTCATGTTGCCGTCTTCCGGCTTCTTGTGGAAAGGAACGTCCCGTTCAATCATCTCATGACACATGCCTTCCAGGTCGTCAACAATGAACCCGATGTGTCCAAAGCCCTGCCACTTCCCATCGTTTCCAGTGGAAATCTGAAACTCGTCGTCGCTTTCAGTTCCGTGGTTATGGGTGATTTCTAAGATCGGGTACCACAAAGAATGAGTAAACTCGCTGGCTTCGGTACTGTTTGGATCGATTTGTTCCTTGTCGTACCGCTCTTTCTCGTCTGGCGTGAATGCGGAAGTCAGGAAATAGTTCGTAAAATCATTGGGAATCTCCATTTTTCTCACCAACTGCATTCCCATCACATTTTGATAAAAATCAACCGTCACCGCAGCATCCTTCACACGCAGCATGGTTTGCGACAGATTGGCAGAAACGCCGGCAAAAGATCGGCTACGAGCTACCAACTCAATCCAATATCCATCAGGGTCTAGACAGAATGCGAGTCCCTTCATCCGTCCTTCGTCCGGTTTTTTTTGAAAACGTACTCCTTCCTCTTCCAAGGCCGCTGAATACTCATAGACATCATCGACATTGAAGGCGATGTGACCGAAACTTCGCACCGGTCCATTTTCGATGAATAAGCTATTGTCTCGGGGTAAATCGCGCCCGCCGTTCCCACTCCAAACCGAGAAATCTGGATCGTCCTCACTCCCGTGGTTGTGTGTGAGCTCCAATGTGGATTGCCCCGTCATGTTCCACAAATAGTTTTCGGAGGTGGGAGTCCCTGGCTCACCACAACCTTTGAAGGACGCCGATGGACGTTCCAAAAAATATAGACTGAACTTCCACTGTGGGAAATCGTATTTATGAACCAGTTGCATCCCGAAATGTTTCTCATAAAACGGCACGCTCACTTTCGGGTCCTTGATTCGCAGCATGGTCTGCTGCAGGACCGCATTGTATTTCTTTCCTAAAGCTTCCATATTTCTATATGTAAAATAAAGATTATCGTCCTATATTATATATTATATACACGCGCCGCAAAATTATTTGATTTGTTGCAAGCGATACTATTTATTCAGTATGTACAAGTTAAATTTCCAATAAAATCTCTATATGTGCCATTATTTACCCTTTGTATAAAAAATATAGGAAAATTAAAAACCTGTCAAGGAAATAATTTCACCTTTTCATCGGCGCTTGATTGAGTATCGAGAGTTAGCTCTTCTTGAGTTTGGGATTTTCGGGTGGAATTTCGGTTCGGACCATTCGAGAAAGGCTTCTAAATATCTTTTGACTCCTCTGAGAAACCACAAAAAAAGCCGCGGTGCTCTCAGTTCTCAGTGAGGCCTTTAAAAGTCAGACGTCGGAAAGTCGGGATACCAGGTAAATTCGGAGTATTGAAAGTTCATATCGCGTAAATCGCTAAATGAGGGAACGGAATTGGTTGGTATCAGGAGTGTCGCACGCGAGGACTATTTCCCGATGTTTTCAAGGATCCTCGAGATCTCAAGTGGTTCGGTGCTGAAGGCAATGATCCGCATTGGTTCCCCACACTTGCTGCAGTAGTTCAGGGGATCGGTTTCGTATATTTTCCGAATCCATTTCGTCCAGCTTGAAGGCTTCTGCGTATCGGAATTTACCGGAACAGCCTCCACCAAGATCTCCTCGATCCGTTCTTCGCGGTTTTCGCACTTAAGTTTGCCGTGATGACTGCTGGTGTAATCGCCCCATAGAATGTGATCAGTCTTTCGTAGTGGCAGGGAATATGGGCGGCCAACAATACGAAAAACTCAGTAACCTCTCCCTACTTATTCTGACTTCCCCACAAAGTATATAATTGTTGACAACTGCTAAATTTAGGTCTACTACACACAATCATATGGGGTTGGTTTTACAAGAATTGGGGATTGATCCATTTATTTCATAAATTTACCCTATGTTCCAATTAGAGAAAGTTAATCTGTAATGAAATCAATCAGAAAGGCTTGGCTTATGGTCTTTTTCTCACTAAAGCTGCCAGCGGTCCAAATTCTACCGTGATGGCTTTGAAAGGTCGCTAACTTCAGCTTTGGTTAATTAGATGAGGGTCTCTTTCACATCGGTTAAGTGAAGCAGGCGTAAAATTCTTTAAGCAGGTATTTCCTGGAGAAACTTGCTAAGTTGGTTCACTGTAATGAGTTGATGGATTATTCAAGATGAAAATTTTCAACTTTTAAAGAAACCATCAACTATCACTTTACATTGATTTGAAACTGATAATTCAGTTGAACTGCTTGAGGTTGGTGATTGGACCACGTAATACAGTACTCTTGGGCTATTTCAGGTTGTAACGTGGCTTCCAAAGCAGCAATTGTTTTTTTAGCAAAAGCATCTACAATCTGGGTGCCATCATGATAGTGGATGTCAAAAGTAAGAGGATGTGAGGCTTCAAAGGAATACACCACTTCATTTTCTTGTAATAACTTTAAGCATTCCTCATGTGTCCCCGAAGACGGTAATTGTATTTTAACCTGATCTTTCATTTTTTGGCGTGGTGGCATCTGCAAGTAGACGACAGTGACTATTATAAACACCAAGAATGTTGCCATAGCAATTCCCACTATCCATATCCTTGCCTTAGATACTGACTGGCTTTCCATTGTTTTGATTCTCCCCTATTGAATTTTTGTTATACTAAAGTATACAGTATACATAATTACGATGCAATTGGCTGAGCAAGTATCCATAGACTAACCATTGTGTAGCCAACCATTAATACAAGCATTGGATATTGACTTCGGAGGGCCGAACTGTGATCTTGTATTGTCCTTAGAGATATGAGGTGAGATATGTAAACAGCAATAATATGTCCTAGAACTATTGCGATTACAGCAGTATACCAGGCAAACTTGGCTCCAACAATAGCAATGTTCACCTTGTAATGAGCCGTGCCGAATAGATTCCAGCCAAAACCAAAAGGATCGGAAATGAGGGGAATAATAAATTGTGCCTGGATGAGTAAATAAGTTAGGTAGTGGGCAAGATGATAGGCAAGGGATATGGGGATAAGCGATAAAACAAAAACGCATGCTATCTCTATAATGGAACTCTGTGTTCTGCTGGTTATTTTCATGAGAGCAGAAAACCCAAGGTATGTCACAATGAAAATGCCTGAAAAACAAATTAGAATTATCGTGCTAACTACCATTCCTTCTCTGAAATATGGAGAAATGGTACCGAACCATTTCTGAATGGTTTCCCATACTGGGGTAGCTTCAAATCCATCAAAGGTTATTGTTGCCAAAATCAACATCAACAAGGCCATGATTGAAGGGGAAACGTTTTCATTCCTGAGCAATCCTACAGAATAAGGACGTAAGTTGAGTTCACGTTTTTTGGGATCAGCTCTTCTAAAGCAATAGTTACAGTTAATACACTGTCCATCACGGTCTAAGCATCCATCTTTGCAGGTTTTACAGATATTGGTATCTGTAACCCTCAGTTCTGTTGGTGCAAAGCGAGCCAAAAACCCAAAAATAAGCGAGAAGGCTTCCCCATGGCTAAGCCAACGCTCTTTTCCAAATAAGAACATACCTCCCCAAGTAATCACCGAGTATACTATGGCCATCCATGCAATATTGGCAGGGATAGCCGAATGAGGGAACACAATCTCGACCCAGGCGAAACAAAAGAATAATAGGAATCCAGGCCAAACACCTATTCTTTCTGGATAAGGGAGATTCCTGGACACTTCACCTGGGAATCCGAACAGTCGATAAAGGGATTCCATCCACTCGAAACATATCTTCCATGGGTTGATTAGCATCCAAACATTCCCAACCAGAGCAGAAATAAAGGCCACCCCAACCCACCAAATTACCCAGACAAATACAGGAGCTATGTTCTTCGTAGGAACAGAATTGCCTATGAATCCCGAAATGATTACTAATACTAGCAACAATACCGATATAATCTTAATTGATACGATAATGGCTGGAGAAACAAGTGCTCTGCCAATCCTCCACCTTAATAAGTTCAACCGTGGATAATCAAAGGTATGATCGGTTCTTTTTACAAAGATGCCAATAATTCCGAAAGATAGTACCACTGCCATGCCCGCACCCGATATGTACAACCATAAAGGCACAGGGAGGTCATACCGCTCACCAAATCCATGAGCATAACTTATATCAGGTGTAAAATATAATTCCCACGTCAACCAAAACAGGAAAATAACTCTTGGTTTTATGTGGTTTAGATTCATATTTTTCATTAAATCTCCTTACTGAAAGCCGGTTAATAGACGGTCAAATTTGTTTTGAAGAATAGTGTTTTATTCGTTGAGGGTGGTTTTCACTCCACTCTACCACCCTCTCTGAAAATTTAGCTATTGACAGCATATTTGTACACTGAGGAAGAAACTGTATGGATGCTAATTGGGATATACCTCAAGATATCCAATTGCTTGTTCCTCTTCTTCATGCTCCTTATGATCCCCATGATCTCCATGATCAGACGAAGCTTCATCTTTATGCTCAGTTGCATGGTCTGAAGTCCCTTCGGAATGGTTGCCTTCTGTCTCATGTTCTCCATGTTTTTGTACCTCTTCTTTATGTGCGTGTTCTTCTTTAGCATGAAAGGTTATTTTGAATCTTCCAGTGGCGTTTGCCTCAAAATGAAAATTCTTTAACTTGCCTTTTTTTACTTCGTTTTCTATGTCATAGCCATGAAGATGCATAATTCCATTTTGCATGGTCTCTATCTTCAAGCTGACTTTATCATTTTGGTTGACTCTTATGATTTTAGGAACGAGTTTTATCATATTTTCTGAATCATGATGGTCATGTTCTATCATCACCGAAATCTTTCGATCCTCCGCCTGAACCATGCTAAATCCAACGAAAGAAAACACGATAACAAGAGCTCTTAGTTTAATTGGAAAAAAGAAATTTACTAACATCATAGGGTTCTCCTTTAAAAAGTTGAATGATATAAAAAAAATCAATATAAATTCCTGAATTTCCAGAGAGTATTTCATACATATCGTATCCATTATAGGATGTCGACATACTTACCTTAATTGACAGAATAACACTGAACCTACATGAGAACAGGCACTAGTCTCCTTATTTTAGAAGTCACCGATCACACATGCCTTCTCAATTAAGCAGAGATAGAATAAAGAACGTATTTCTCCATCTCTCTGAAAACTGGAAGCAGGATTAAATATTTTTATGAGTAATTATGCTAAGAAAAAATGTGGAGGACCACGTGTAAGATACTTGCTAAGCAAATAAATAGGGATCAGGTGGAGTTCCAGCTCTTCAAGCAGCTGGTTTTTAAACCCCGGGTTCCTTAGTATGTAGTGTTGAGACAGCTCAATAAATATATTTTCATTCCAACTACCTAAGGCAAAACAAGTTTGATCTAGGTCTGTGGCAGAGTGTCGGTTTGGAAAATTAGTGGAAGTTGCCTCTGTTTTGTAAAAGTGAGTATGATTTTCAGACTTACTAGAGTGGGAATAGAGACTAACCTCATGATGTACCCAGTGGGTCGGGACGATACTCCACCAACTCAAGAGCAGGAACGCCAGACTTACCACTCCTGAGTGGGAGGGCTTGTTGAAAACATTGAGTAAATAATTCGGAGGCATTACTAGGGCTTGTTTACAATCAACCAGAGATGTGCCATTTTTTTATTTTTCAGCAGAGGTGTAGAAATGACAAAAAACTGTTTCACTACGAGCATTGGTAGTTCATTAAGGAGCTTCTTCAGGATAAAATCTTTTTCATCCTTACCTCGGAACGAACATTTATAGTTAGTTTTTTTTAAAACAGCATAATATGGCCCAATAGATTTTTTGTCAAGTTATATGGGAAGTATTTTGTTTAAGATAAAAAACTGTGAAGAATATTGTGGACCTCATCAATCTCTGGTAGGAAAAACGCCTGCAGAGATTTATTAGGGGAGAGAAGTTGCCAAGAAGGTAGCGTGAATAATACAATGAAAAACAAACTAAAGTACACCTTTACTCATGAGAGAGACTATCCTTGACTTGGGGTCTACTTCAGTTTACCCTAAACAAACGATAGGAAACCAAATGATACATATACTCATCATCCTCTCAATCCTTCTTCTTACTTCCCCTTTGTTTGGAAAAGGTGAGGAAACTAGTGTTTTATAAGAATGAGAAACACATAAATCTTATTCATAATACCACTAAATAATGAGTGAAATATCTAGTAGTCAAAGGGTTTTATTATTAAGGGAGTTAAATGGAGAATTGAAATGGTTCAGTATTGGTGATGTTAAAATGTGGATTCGAATTTTCTGGAAAATACACACCAATGGAAAGTATGTAGGGGAAATTAATAATAGGGAACCCAGTGGATCTGGTACACTCACTTTGTCTAATGGAGGAAAATACGTAGGGGAATGGAAGGATGGGAAAGAACATGGTCAAGGAATATTCACTTTCAAGGATGGAAGAAAGTATGATGGGGAATGGGGGAATGGGAAGGTACATGGTCAAGGGGAATTCATTTGGTCTAATGGAGATAAATATGAGGGGGAGTGGAAGAAGGGTGAAAAACATGGTCAAGGGGAATTCACTTGGTCTAATGGAGACAAATATAAAGGGGAATGGAAGAAGGGTGAAAAACATGGTCAAGGAACAGTAACTTTTTCTGGTGGAGGAAAATGGATAGGTGAGTTCAGAAGAGTCAAACCTTGGAACATCTCAGGATACGACAAAGACGGAAACATCATTGGAAAGTTCGTGAATGGAGTGGAACAATAAGAAACCTCACTAGAACATTCAAACCACATTTTAGAAAAACTAATTAGTTTATGTTATACTTCTGTTTCTTTTGAACACTTTATTGTCGGAATGGTTCATAATCATATTTTTTTATGAGGGATAATTACATTTGTCCCTCATAAATCTATAGAATATTTTTTAAAGACTTACTTCTTTTGTTGTTTTTTCGGAAAGGACTTGAACTCATATGGAGGCTCTAAACTCCAAGGTTCTGATGGTTTTCAACAGTCTCTACTCAAATCCCCTTTTAGGTCGTTGAGAGATAAATGAAAGTTGATTTGTGAGGACTATGGAACATTGTTGGAAAAATTTGGTGAGGTTGCGTTTCAGTAGGACAAATAAAATCAAAACTAAGGACTCAGACAAATACTGAAAAAGGAAATTATGTTAAAAAAATGGGCAAATTACTCAACTCGAAAAAAAATTACATACATCATTTTTAATGTTTTAATAATAACTGGGGCGCTTACAATTTTATCGAACCTCAACTCCATACTTGAATACATTCTGGACTTACCGATTCCATAAAACTAAAAGGGTCAGATGTGAGGTCTGGTTGCTATCTTCGATGTACAAAAAAAGACAGTATTTTTGTGGTAGTTGGTCAATCGGGAACTGTCCTCACATCTTCGGATCGAAGCGCATGGTCTTCAAAAAATTCTGAAACATCATACAATTTCTATTAAGTCACCTATGGAAACAGTACCTTCGTAATCGGGGGTAATTTAGGAATACTTCTCAATATATTGGACCCCATAAATGAGACAGTGTGTTAAGGTGTATTTTCAATAAACAGGAAATATCTCTGCAACTTTCCCAATTCTTGTAAAATCTACCCACCTTTTGATATAATATATTTCTCAAACCATTAACACAAAGGGTGGAAATGGCCAAAAAACAAAAAGTTATTTATGTTGGTGGTGGGGGATGAAGGAGAATGGATGTATGGAGAATTTAATGGTCAAGGAACCTAAACTTGTGATGGTGTATACAAGTATTTAAGTGAATGGAACTATGGGGTTTAAGTTGAAAAAGTAATAATCCCTTTTTTGCGTCAGCATTGCTGAAAATACTATTACATAACTTTTTGGGAAAATATCTTCTTTTGAAAAGAAGATGAGTACTACAACTCTATAATCATTTGAAAAATTATGTTTCAATTTAATATACAATTTTTTTTAGGAAGTATTTGTAGTGTCTTACTTTTATCAACAATGATTAATTATATTTTTTTACGAAATTTTAAAGAACCTAAAAAGAATATTATATCTATATTATATACATATAATATCTTAGGTGCTATCATGATAGCTTTTTCTTTAGGAGAAAGACTTGTATTTGCTAAAGCATATTTATTTCTTGCACCAGCAGCAATTATAGTTCTAATAGTTCAGTTGTTGAGATTCAAATATAAAAATAAGCAATAAGCGGTGTCCAATCGACAATCTTGCCCCTCTGTCACTCTCTTAGCTGTGTGATTGCCCCCCACTAATTCTTAACAGTCAGACACCTTCCAAGTAAAATCCCCACATTCTTGTAAAACAAACGAAATAATGGTATATATTAAGTTTTCTTTGCGGACTTAATTTGTCGTGGAGTGACCATTTGAGTTTGGCTGCACAGCGGAACATATTTGGAAACACAACAAAGTTTTACAGTACACGAAGAGGATTTCATGTCAAAATCTACAACGAAAACAAAATTACAGGCCCTGTTCCGCTCTGGAGAGGTAAGCAACTATTGCTTTTTTGAATTTAAAAGTATTACTTTCTACACCAGCTTTGCTATAAAAGTTTTTTGGCAAATATGCTAAATTTACTAATTATTTTTCACCAAGAAAATAACTGCATGCTGGTGATGTCAAAAGCTCATTTTTAATGGTACAGAAACGTTTTAATGCCTTGGGAGTGTGGTCCTTTGTGACTTTGTATGGCAAATTAATACTTTGCTCTTCTGTAGAAAAGTTGGCGGCAATCAGCATGGTTTCATCTTCTGTTTTTCTTTCAAAAACAAAACAATCTCCATCCAGTAATATTTTTCGATAACTTCCATTTTGAAGTGCTGGGAATTTTTTGCGTATTTGCAGCATTTCTTGAAGAACATGAAAAGTACTTCCTGAGTCTGCTTTTGCTTGATCCAATGATAATTTGTTTACAGCCGGAAGCCAGGGTTTGGTTCCGAAATTAAAACCTTGATTAGTCAATTTTGAATCCCACGGAAACGGAAGCCGACATCCGTCGCGTCCCTTGATATCCGGCCAAAAACGAATACCTTGAGGATCTCGCAACTCATCTTTTGTGATTTCATATTCCTGCATATCAACCTCCTCACCATAATAAATAATTGGTGTTCCTCGCAAAGACAAAAGCAATAAAAGCATCATTTGTTGAAAACCATCACGCTCTCCAAAACAATCAAATCGGCTGATCATTCGCATACAATCGTGATTGCTCAAAGACCAACAAGGCCAGCCGTCCTCGATTGATTCTTCTGTGACTCGAAGCACATGCTCCAGGTACTCAGCATTCATGTTTTTGTTCAACATCGAAAAAGTATAAGCCAAATGTAATCCCTTACCGTTTTTAACATAATCCGCTCCCAACTTCAAAGTTGACTCCAAGCCCTCTGCACTCCCAATTTCTCCTATTGAAACAACGCCATTTTCGTCAAATATTTTTCGTAAAAAGTGTATGAATTCTAAATTTTCGGGACGATCTTTTGAGTATTTTGTGATGTATTGACTAAGCGGATTTGCTTCTTGTCCGTCCTCCATTAGTTCAGAGTTTTCTGGTCGTTTTGGATTGTCACGCAACTGCCGGTCATAAGCATAATAATTTGCTGTGTCCAAACGAAATCCATCTGCACCTCGCATCATCCAAAAGCGAACAACATCTGCCAAAGCTTCTCGAACTTCCGGATTATACCAATTCAAATCCGGCTGTTCCGGAAGAAAATTGTGTAAGTAATACTGTCCTCGTTGCGACTCAAAAGTCCATGCTGCTCCGCCAAAAACCGCCAACCAATTATTAGGAGGCGATCCGTCAGGTTTTGGATCTGCCCAGACATACCAATCTACTTTGGAATTGGTGCTGTTTTTCCGAGATTCTTGAAACCACTTGTGCTGATCTGAAGAATGGTTCAAAACTAAATCCAAAACAATTTTGATTCCGCGCCGATGAGATTCTTCTACCAATTGATCGAAATCTTCGAGTGTTCCGTAATCCGAATCAATGTTACAATAATCACTTACATCATAACCAAAATCTGCTTGCGGTGATGGGAAAAATGGAGAAAACCAAATTGCATCAATTCCTAAACCTCCGCCTTTGCCGTCGTTGAGGTGATCGAGTTTTTCAATCACTCCTTCTAAATCACCGATTCCATCATTGTTAGAGTCTTTGAAACTGCGAGGATAAATTTGATAGAAAACGGCTGATTCCCACCAGTTTTCAGAAAGTGGACTGGATTTGAGATTTAATGATTTTTGCATAAATTATTGTTTTTTTTATTTTTTGAAGAGTAAAAAACGTCTCATTATTTCACAGAACCAGTAACCAATCCGCGTACAAAATAACGTTGCAAGGCGAAAAAGACCAGCAAAGGAACCACAATCGAAATGAAGGCACTGCTCGTTAAAATTTCCCAGTTGTCGCCGCGCGAACCGAGCAGTTCACGCAGCTTTGAGGTCAGTACGATTTGGTTATCTTGTTTGCCGAGGAAAACGAGTGCCACTAACAAGTCGTTCCAAACCCACAAAAATTGAAAAATACAAAATGAAGCCAATGCCGGAATCGATAACGGCAAAACGAGGCGTGTAAAAATTTGGAAATGCGATGCACCATCAATGCGGGCGGATTCGATGA
>Ga0209089_10003769_pt1 | contig 12824 bp, 11 predicted proteins | sample ArcticOcean_MG_C_FD_187431 | JGI IMG/M metagenome (GOLD analysis project Ga0209089, IMG submission 187431) | Marine microbial communities from western Arctic Ocean - ArcticOcean_MG_CB2_150 (SPAdes) (version 2) | ecosystem: Environmental > Aquatic > Marine > Oceanic | place: Arctic Ocean: Canada...
TGGACGATAGAATAACAGTTATAGCTGTAAGAAATATTAATGAGCCTTCTGCAGTTTCAGATTATACTGCTAATGGCTATTTAGTTATTGAAAAAACTATAAAGCAATTAAACCCAAATATTATTGTTAGTCCAGGTCTAATTAGTGCAGGAACTGACACAAAACATTATTCAAAAATATCAGATAATGCATACCGTTTTATTCCTCTTCGAGTAAATGAATCTAACCTTACTGGATTTCATGGAATTAATGAACATATTCCAGTAGAAAATTACCTAGAAATGGTTCAATTTTATTATCAATTTTTTCAAAATATAAACCAAAATTAAACTAAACTAAATTTTTCATTTTCAATCCGTATTTAATTCTTGACTGATATGTGTTATTACTATCGGCAAATATAAATTCATTTAATATGTCATACCTTACTGACTTAACAACCAAATTAAGTGGAAGACCGACAAGTAATCAAAGGTTCGTATTTAAACATTACACTTTTGATACTCTCAGGAGAGTTAATTTATATGCTTCCCTATGTTTTAGCTCGAGTATTTAGACCTACATTTTTGGATGTTTTTCGCTTAACTAATTTTGAATTAGGTAGCTTATTTTCCGTTTACGGAATAGTAGCGTTACTATCTTATTTATATGGAGGAGTTCTTGCAGATAAATTTTTACCAAGGAAATTAATTGCTTTATCCCTTTTTTCAACTTCCTTAGGAGGTTTAATAATGGCAACCTTTCCGTCCTATTTAGTCTTACAGATTTTATTTGGCTATTGGGGATTTACCACTGTTTTCTTATTTTGGGGAGCTATGATTAAAGCTACTCGTTTATGGGGAGGATCTTTAAGTCAAGGGCAAGCATTTGGATTTTTAGATGGCGGAAGAGGTTTAGTTGCAGCTTCAATGGGCAGTATTGGTGTTTTTATTTTTTCATTGATTTTAACAACTGATATTAAATCAGCCAATTTAATTGAGCGTCAAGAAGCATTTCGTTATGTTATTTTATTCACCTCGTTTATGGTTGCTTTGATTGGGTTTTTAGTGCTTATGTATATGAAGTCTGAAGGAGAAAATGAAATAAAAGAAATAGCTTCAACAAATTCTTTTTCTAATATTAAAGCAGTTATGAAAATCCCATCGGTTTGGCTATTAATGATTATAATAATGTCTGCTTATGTTGGGTATAAGTTAACTGATATATATTCTTTATACGCTTCTGATGTGATGCTTTATGATCAAATACAAGCTGCTGAAGTTGGAGCATTACAATTGTATCTTAGACCGATAGTATGTGTTATTATAGGTTTACTAGCAGATAAAACAAGTGGGGTTTCCTGGATTATTGCTGGTTTTATAATTATGTTAATCGGAGCAATAATTTTTTCCTCTGGAGTTATTCAATCAAATATGGACTTTGTTTTTTTCTTATCATTAATTGTAATTGCAATTGGAACCTACGCAGCAAGAGCTCTATACTTTGCTATATTTCAAGAAGGACATATCCCTTTAGCTTATATGGGAACAGCTGTAGGAATAATTTCTGTGGCTGGATATACCCCAGATGTTTTTGCAAGCCCTATTATGGGTTACTTGTTGGATAGTTACCCTGGAGTTGTTGGACATCAATACGTATTTGCTATGCTAGTTGTGTTTTCTGTCTTGGGTTTATTTGCCTCTATAAAATTTGCCAAATTAGTTAATGCAAAATAGGAAAGGTCTTTTAAAAACAAAAAGGGCAAAAAAAGCAACCATACTTTAAATACCCTTTAAGTTATTTCGTTGCGTGAACAACGAGGTGCGAATGTAAGCCAAATTGAATTATAAACTATTAACTTATATATTATATTTGGTTGTCATTCGAGAATAAACGAAAAATGATAAAAACTAGTGCTAATTTTTTTGTTCCATCTGGAGGAGGTCAATGGATTGTCCAAGCACCTATTCTAGTTACTGCTGCAACACAATTAGAAGTTCCAATTAGTCAAACTGAAATGGCAGTTGCATGGAGAGATGCATAGGCCAATATGATTCAGTCTTTATGGGCACTTCCACAACTAGCATTATCAAAATTGGGTCTTAGATAAATAATGGACTATTGTATAATCATTTTATTTTGGTCAAGGACTTTGATTATGAGTATGATTTATTTACTTTACTAAACAATAATTACTTTTGATTTGAGATAGTTAATTTAAAAAAATGGTGCAAAAAGAAGTCTATATCGTTTCTGCAGTTCGAACTCCTTTAGGAAGCTTTGGCGGAATTTTTGCAAATGTATCAGCTACTAATCTTGGAGCGTCAGCTATAAAGGGTGCTCTTGAAAAGGCTAAAATAAATCCCAACAAAATAAATGAAGTTTTTATGGGGAATGTTTGTTCTGCAAACCTCGGACAAGCACCGGCTAGACAAGCAGCATTAGCTGCTGGAATTCCCGATACTGTTCCTTGTACCACCATAAATAAAGTTTGTTCATCTGGAGCAAAATCAATAATGCTTGCTGCACAAAGTATTTTATTGGGTCAGTCTGATCTAATAATTGCAGGTGGTATGGAAAATATGTCTGCTGTCCCTTATTATATTCCAAAAGCTCGTTACGGTTATAAATATGGTAATGCAGAATTAATTGATGGATTGCATAAAGATGGCTTATTAGATCCCTATAATGAAATATCAATGGGTGTTTTTGCAGATAAAACAGCTGAGAAGTATAATATATCCAGACAAGAGCAAGATACTTATGCAATTCGTTCCTATAAAAATTCAATTGAGGCAAATGAAAGTGGCGTTTTTGCTAATGAAATTGTCGGTGTTAGTGTACCCCAGAGAAAAGGAGAATCTATTTTAATGATTGAAGATGAGGAGTACAAAACTGTTAAGTTTGAAAAAATACCTCAATTGAGAGCTGCATTTACAAAAAATGGGACTGTAACAGCCGCAAATTCCTCAACTATTAATGATGGTGCATCGGCATTAATTTTAGCAAGTGCCGAGGCTGTTAAAAACCACAATTTAAATCCCATAGCAAAAATTTTATCTTTTGCAGACTCAGCCCAAGCTCCTGAATGGTTTACAACTGCTCCGACAAAAGCTGCTCCTAGGGCATTAGATATGGTAAAAATGTCAACTGCTGATGTAGATTACTTTGAAGTAAATGAAGCATTTTCTGTTGTTCCACTAGCTTTTAATAAAATATTGGATATAGACATTAATAAGGTTAATGTTCATGGGGGAGCTGTTTCTATGGGTCACCCACTGGGAGCTTCTGGTGCAAGAATTGTTACTACTCTAATTAATGTTTTACAAACTAAAGATGCAACAATTGGATGCACAGCAATATGTAATGGTGGTGGTGGTGCAAGTTCAATTGTAATTGAACGACTATAAATTTTCCATTTCAAGAATACTTTCTTAAATAGTCAATTCATGTCTTCTGCTTTTTAGTGGTTATCATTTTAAAAAATGTAATAGTATATTAGCTTTGAGATTAAAACTTCCAATTATTAAATGTTAAATCGACTTTTAGCCTTTTTCTTTTTGTTTTCAGTTAACCTCTTTTCCCAAGGAGTCGTAATAGATTCCAATGGTACTTGTAAGTGTCCTAGTGCAGCAGTTGGAGATACGACAACAATTAGTGGTACTTTATATACTGTAGTGGATAATACCTCTATAGTAACTCAAGTTGCAGCAGCTAATTATAATTTATGTACAACTTTAATTACCAATATGGAAGATCTTTTTTATGATAATAATTCTTTCAATTCAGATATAAGTTTCTGGGATACTTCTAATGTAATTAGTTTAAAAAGGATGTTTGGTAACACATTCGTCTTTAATCAAGATATAAGCAATTGGGATACTTCTAGTGTAACTAATATGCAAGGAGTTTTTGCTGGTGCAAATGCTTTTAATCAAGACATAGGAAGCTGGAACACATCAGATGTAACTAATATGGGTTCTATGTTCCAAGACAACACTTCCTTTAACCAAGATATAGGGAGTTGGGATACTTCTAATGTGACTGATATGATTGAAATGTTTGATTTTGCTTCATCATTTAACCAGGATATAGGTAATTGGAATACTTCTAGTGTTACTAGTATGAACGCTATGTTTGATTTTGCTTCATCATTTAACCAGGATATAGGTGATTGGAATACTTCTAATGTTACTAATATGAGTGCAATGTTTTTTAATGCTTCATCATTTAACAAGAATATAGGTGATTGGAATACTTCTAATGTAACTAGTATGATTGCAATGTTTAAAAATGCAACAGCTTTTAATCAAAATATCTCAAGTTGGTGTGTGTCTAATATTTCATCAGAACCTTCAAATTTTGCTACTAGTTCAGCTCTAATAAACGCTAACAAACCAGTCTGGGGAACTTGTGCCCCTTCTCCTAATATCTATTTTGAGAATGGAACTTGTAAATGTCCCTCAGCAACAGTTGGAGATACAGAGGTGATAAACGGAGTCACTTATACAGTGGTGGATAACTCATCTATAGTAACTCAAGTTGCAGCAGCTAATTATAATTTGTGTACTACACAAGTGACTAGTATGAACACTCTTTTTTTAGAAAATAGTTCTTTCAATTCGGATGTAAGTTTTTGGGACACTTCTAATGTAACTAATATGAACTATATGTTTAATTCAGCTTCATCATTTAACCAGGATATAGGTGATTGGAACACTTCTAATGTTACTAATATGAGTGCAATGTTTTTGCAAGCAACTGAATTTAATCAAGATATAGGTGATTGGAATACTTCTAGTGTGACTAATATGCGGCAAATGTTTCAACTAGCTATGTCTTTTAATCAGGCTATTGGAAGCTGGGACACTTCTAATGTAACTAATATGTTCCAAATGTTTTGGGGATGGGAACAAGGTAATTCTGAGCTAGGAATGGATTTTAATCAAGATATAGGAGGCTGGGACACTTCAAAAGTTACTACTATGAGTGGAATGTTCCGAAGTGCTTTAGCTTTTAATCAAGACATAGGAAACTGGAACACTTCTAGTGTGACTGATATGTCATTAATGTTCTTAGTAGCTAGTTCATTTAATCAAAATATTGGTAATTGGAATACTTCTAATGTTACTAATATGAACGGAATGTTTAATGGAGCTCCTTCATTCAATCAAGACATAGGTAATTGGGATACTTCAAATGTGACTGATATGGATTGGATGTTCGTGGGAGCATCGAGTTTTAATCAAAATATCTCAAGTTGGTGTGTAACTAATATTTTAACTGAACCAAATAATTTTTCAAATAATTCTCCATTGATTACTAGTAACAAGCCCCAATGGGGAACTTGTGCCCCCCCACCTACTATCTATTTTGAGAATGGAACCTGTAAATGTCCCTCAGCAACAGTTGGAGATACAGAGGTGATAAACGGAGTCACTTATACAGTGGTGGATAACTCATCTATAGTAACTCAAGTTGCAGCAGCTAATTATAATTTATGTACTACACAAGTGACTAGTATGAACGCTCTTTTTTTAGGAAATAGTTCTTTCAATTCGGATGTAAGTTTTTGGGATACTTCTAATGTAACTAATATGGGTTCTATGTTTGAAAGAGCTTCAGCTTTTGATCAAGATATAGGGGGCTGGGATACTTCTAATGTAACTGATATGAGTGGAATGTTTGCTGAAGCTATTACTTTTAACCAAAACATTAGTTATTGGAATACCTCTAAGGTTATAACAATGGAATTAATGTTTAATGCTTCATTGGTATTTAACCAAGATATAGGGAGCTGGGAAACTTCTAGTGTGCTAAATATGCAAAACATGTTTTTGCAAGCAACTGAATTTAATCAAGATATAGGGAGTTGGGATACTTCTAATGTCATTAACATGGCTGAAATGTTTAATGGAGCTTCAGTTTTCAGTCAAGATCTTAGTTTATGGGATACTTCTAATGTAATCGATATGTATGGAATGTTTTGGGAAGCATCTTCTTTTAATCAAGATATCTCAAGTTGGTGTGTTTCTAATATATTGACTGAACCAATAAATTTTTCAACTAATTCTCCTCTGAGTTCAGAAAATAAACCTTTATGGGGTACTTGTGGATCTACAGTTGTTAATTCAACAGAATTTAAAGTTTCAAAACTACTGACCCCAAACACAAACACACTTGAATCTAATTGGATAATTACTAATATTAGCAATCATCCTGGGACAATGGTAAGTGTCTTTGATAAAAACGGAAATGTTGTATTTACAAGTAAAAACTATGATAGTAATTGGGGTGGAACAAATCAACAGGGTCAGCTTCTTCCCGCTGGAAGTTATTATTATATAATTAATAAACCAGACGGAACGGAATTATCTGGATGGCTTTTCTTAACCTATTAAAAATATATAACGAAAAATATAACACACATATCTCAGAAGACTCTACTAATAATATTCTTGATTATTGGTCAAAATATCTTGTGCCAACAACAACCATACTACTTGTTCTTTAAACAAAACATGAGTCTTATTAATCCTGCAAATACAGGAATAGAAGGTCAATTAATGGCCCTCAATTTCAGGACTTCTATGATGGGAATAGAAAATGGACCAAGGACTCAATCATTGATTTATCATTCTAAAGAAAATAAAAATGCTGCATGGGGAATAAGTATTCAAAATGAAAAAATTAATATTGAATCTCATGGAACAGTTACTTTTGACTTTAGTTATAAGTTAGAAATAACCTCTAACACAAAAGTAAATCTTGGCATCAAAGGAGGTGGTTTTTTCAATAGTGTTGACGTGAACTTAATTGAAAGAATTACTCCAGAGAGCAACCCTTCTCTTGACTTGATTCAAAACTATTGGAATCCGGTTGTTGGTGTTGGAGTGTTTCTAAAAGGGGAAAACTATTTCTTTGGATTATCCACAAATAATTTGCTAAAGTCAAATCGTTACGAAGAAAAAAACGGTTTAGTCTCCCAAGCAATAGATAAAGGACAATTTTACACTTCGTTTGGAGTAGACATCAAATTAACAAATACTCTAAGCTTAAGTCCTTCAGTAATGTATAGTTTAGTAGCAGATATCGATAATCAGCTAACTGCAATTTCTCATTTAAATTTTAATGAAAAATTTTCAGTTGGATTAGGAATTTCAAATGATTATTATAGCAGTTTACAGTTTTTGTTTAAAGGCTTTAAGGGGCTAGACATTGGTATTGGTTATGAATCTAGAAATAGTAGCAGTACAAAAAACAGTTCTATTGCTTTAAATGCAAATAATAGTGAGATTTTTTTGAGATATAAATTCAACCCTAATAAGAGTAAAAAATCTTCTTGGTATAAAGAAAATTAAAAGTAAATTGTAGGAGTAACAAAATTAAGTTTTATTAATTAGTTCTGAATATAAAGACTAAATCAAATGAATATAAAATCCTATCTTTTTTTTTTGACTTTTATGTGTAATTTATACTCCCAACAAAAGCTTCCTTTTTCAGAAATCCCTGAAGCTCCAAAAGAAATTTCTTCTGCTACAATTACAGCTAGAATGATTCAAGGAGTTGGTTTTAGATATTATTGGGCAACTGAAGGTTTAACAACTAAGGATATGTTATATAGACCTTCTAAGGATGCTCAATCTAGCTATGAGACATTGGAACATTTATACTCTTTAGCTCTTACAATAAATAATGCTGGAAGCTCAATGCCTAATAACCGACCTTTAAAAGAAATTCCAAAAGACTTTAATTTATTAAGAAAGGAAACTTTAAATCAATTAGAGTTAGCTAGTACTAAATTTTTATCAGCAAAACCTAATGATCTTGGAAAGATGAAAATTATTTTCCAAAGACAATCTGGTCAATCTTCATTTCCTGTGTGGAACTTAATTAATGGTCCTATCTCTGATGCCATTTATCACACTGGACAAATTATTAGCTTTAGAAGAACTACTGGAAATCCAGTTCAAAAGGGAGTTAATGTTTTTTTAGGGACAAAAAACTAACTTTATTTATTTTTCATATCGCCCAGGAGCCATAGCCTTACTTATAAAAGAAAAAACACAAGTTGGTAGTAATCTTATTAAAAAAACAATAATTTTCCATGTCTTAGTGGGAACGCAAAGACTCTTCCCCTTCAGAGTAGCTTCTACTGCTTCCTCCGCAATTCTTTTTGCATCCTTCTTCATAAAACTGGGGACCCTATCCATCTCATCTTGAACTCCGCTTGCGGTATGAAAATTTGTGACAGTATATCCAGGGCATACAGCTGTTGATGTAATTCCTTTCCGATTATAGCTTAAATTTAAACCTTCACTAAATCTATTCATAAATGTTTTAATTGGTCCATACAAAGATTGTATTGAGGATGGAGGCGCAAACGCAGAAACAGATGAAATAATCATTATTCTTCCATGTTTTTTATCAAGCATTTTATTTATAAAAACTTTTGTCAGGCTAATTACAGATGTTCCTAAAACTCTAATAAATTTCTCCTCATCTTCCATTGAAGTTTCATGGAATTTTGTGGGTATAGCGTACCCAGCATTATTCACTAAAACAGAAACATCATAATTTTTAGAATTACAGTATTCAAATATTTTATTTGGAGACTGCTTGTCATTTAAATCACAGGAAATAACATCAACATTTATATTATGTTTTAATGCAATCTCTTTTGAAATTTTATTTAATTTATCTTCTGATCTTGCAGTTAGAACTAAGTTAAAACCTTTTTTCGCAAGACATTTTGAGATTTCAAGTCCTATTCCTGAGGAAGCGCCAGTTATTAAAGCATAAGAATTTTTCATGTAATTTTTTTTATTAATCTATAATACGACTCAACTTTTTAAAATTACCATTTAAAAAAATCTTCCTCAGTTATTCTTTTGTAATCTTCCTCTTGTTGAGGATCATAATAAAAATAGAAAGAATGTTTCTCTCCAAAATTTACAACAATTCTTTTGAGGTCTTCAAAATAAAATTCTTTAGCTTTAAATTGAACGTAAAATCTTGTTATAGGCATGTTCTCAAAAATCCAATTATCCCCAGTCCTTATATATGCATGTCTTAAATAATCATTGTATTGCCCTCTTATTAGTGCAATTATATCATGATCTGTTTCGTTTGAAATTAAAAGTGTTGAATTTGAAATTGCTTCAACATCCTTAGGAAATCGATCTGTAAAAACTTCTTGTCCCGTTTCTCCTCTTTGTGCGCTTAAAGAACAGGACAAAAAAATTAATATCATGAATTTCATTATACTGTTTATAACAATCATTTTATTATTTTAACCAAATTATAATTACTCAGTGAAATGTTATGATAATTAAAAATAGCGAATTAATTGATATTGATTTCGTTTTTGACATGTACAGGGTAGCTACTGAATATCAGAAAAAAAGAGTTATTGACTATTGGCCTGAGTTTGAGAGAAAAATGGTGAAAAATGAAATTTTAGAAAAAAGACAATTTAAACTAATTATTAATAAAAACATTGCATGTGTTTGGGCTATAACTTTTGATGATCCTTTTATCTGGGGGGAAAAAAATAATAAAGAATCAATATATGTTCATAGAATTGCTGCTCATGAAAATTATAGAGGTAATAATTTTGCGCTTAAAATTGTTAAATGGGCTAAAGAATATGCTCTAAAATATGATAAAAAATATATTCGTTTGGATACAGTTGGTTACAATAAAAAACTAATAAGTCATTACTCGAAATGTGGTTTTAAGTTTTTAGGTTTAACTCAACTATCTGTTTCTAAAAATTTACCTAAACATTATCAAAATGCTTCAGTTTCTCTCTTTGAGATTAAATTATAATTATACAAATTGTATATTGTACATATATTTAAAATGAAAAAAATGAAAAATTTAAAATTAACAATTACTGCTTTTATTATTGCTTTTACTATATCTGCTTGCGATAATGCAGTTCAAAAAGCTACTGAAGTGGTAAATACAAACGGAGAGCCAACTGGCCCTCACACTTCTACTGAATGGAAAATATGGGCTTTAAGTACTGGTGCGCCATCATTTATAGCTGCAAACTGTACAGTCATTGATGCTGACGGAAAAACTGTTTTAAGAGAAGGCACAAACGGCTGGACTGCAATGGCTGGAAATCCTCGAGGAATGTCTGATCCTGATAATGGATGGAAAGATCCGCACGAAGCAATGCCTATGGTTATGGATGATCAAGCTATGAAATGGGCAATGGCTTTTATGTCTGGGAAAACCCCTGAAATGGATAGTGATGGATGGATGTGGATGCTTCATGGAGACATGGGTGAAGACAACACTAAACAATTGGTTCTTAATAAAGAAGATTCCGCTGAAGGTAAATGGATTGAATCTGGAGCTCACTTGATGCTAATGCCAAAAGATCCAGCTACTTTAAAAGGAAATACAACTGATTTTAATACAGGAGCTCCTTACATCATGTTTGAAGGAACTGGTTATGATCATTTAATGATTCCTGTTGAAGATTATTACAAATACCAAGCAAAAAACTAAAATTATTTATGCTTATAAATTAAAGCCTTTATCTTTTGATAAGGGCTTTTTTATATTTAATCATCACAGTATTAGAACTTAAGTATAATGGATGTTTTGGTGTTCCATTTTTATTTTTGCCAAAACAATATGGTTTTTTAACAAGATCGACTAGCCATTCAGGTTCATGCTCTGTTACTCCCCACCCATAGACAATACGTTTACTTTTTAAAATATATTTCTTTACATACTCTTTATTTTTTCTTGTCCTATTGTTATCTATATTATTATATAATTCTTTGGGATACGAGGTTATATATGCATATAGGTTACAAACCCAAAAACCTCCATATTTCCATTTTTTTGAAAATGAAATTAATCTCTTAATGGTTGGATCATCTTTTTTAGAATCTGCAACTGAAGGATTCAGTAATATAAAAAGAATTCTGTCTAGAGAATCATCCCATGATCTTCCCAGCATGTATCTAAATTTTTTATTGCTTGACAATAAAGCTTCTCTTCTCATTTAGTATTAATTATACCTTTCTTGTGATAAAAGAAATATCGGAGAGAAAATAAAAATTATTAAAAACCAGAGTTGTTTCATTTGAAAATTTATTTTCATCCTTAAGATAGTAATTATGAATTAATTAGTTATTTTTCCCAGAGAATCTCTAAATGTATTTAGCCACATGAAAAAAATTATTAAAAGGATATTGATTTTTATGTTTTCAATTATCTCTATAATTTTATTGTTTATTGGATATCATGCTCTTAAATTCAAATACAATGTGCTAGATTTTGAAAATAATTTTTCTAAAAAAATAAATATTCCTGTTTCTATAAAAAATGATGAATTAACTTTTATTGATAGAAATGGAAATAAAAAACTAGATGTATATGAGGACTATAGACAAACTATTGATGAAAGAGCAAAAGATATTTTATCAAAAATAAATATTGATGAAAAAATTCACCTATTAAAAGGATCAGGAATGAAGTCGGCTTTAGGTATGTCAAAAAATGGAATTCCAGGAGCTGTGGGAACAATTGTTTCTACTCCAAGGCTTGGTTTACCAAGTCTATATTTATCTGATGGTCCTGCTGGATTAAGAATTTCACCTAAAAGAGACGGTGATGAAAAAACATATTATTGTACTGCATTTCCGATTGGTACTCTTCTTGCCTCTACCTGGAATACTGATCTAGTCCAAGAAGTTGGTAATGCAATGGGAAATGAAGCCTTAAACTATGGTATTGATATAATTCTAGGTCCTGCAGTTAATATTCATAGAAACCCATTATGTGGAAGAAATTTTGAATACTACTCAGAGGATCCAATATTAAGTGGAAATATTGGAGCGGCAATGGTTAATGGAATTGAATCAAATGGAGTAGGCACATCTGTTAAACATTTCATTGCCAATAATCAAGAAACTTCAAGAAATTCAAATAATGCAATTATATCCGAACGGGCCCTTCGTGAAATATATTTAAAAGGCTTTGAGATCATAGTAAAAAAATCTCAGCCATGGACAATAATGTCTTCTTACAACAAAGTTAATGGTGAAAATGTTTCAGAAAGCAAGAAATTACTGACAAATATTTTAAGAAATGAATGGGGTTTTGAGGGTGTTGTAATGACAGATTGGTTTGGAGGAAATGATGCTAAAAATCAAATACGCTCTGGTAATGATTTACTTGAGCCTGGAACACAAAATCAATGGGATGAATTAAAAGAAGCCTATGAAAACGGAAGTTTATCTATACAAGAAATCGATACTTCAGTTAATCGAATTTTGAAACTCATATTAAAATCTAATAAGATGAGAAATTACGATTTTAATAACAATCCTGATCTATTGAAGCATGCTGAAATTACAAGAAGATCTGCATCTGAAGGAATGATACTTCTTAAAAATGAAGGTCTGCTTCCTCTAAAAAACATTAAAAATATTGCTTTAATAGGGGCTACTTCTTTTGATTTTATTTCTGGTGGAACTGGTTCAGGAGATGTTGAAGAAGCTTATACAGTCTCTCTAGAAGAAGCCCTAGTAAGTTCAGGTTATAAGATAAATGAAGTCAGTTCAAACATTTTCAAATCTCATTTTTTAGCCAATGAATCATCTTTTAAAAAGCATGAAGGTCTCTTAGGAACTTTAATGGGAATGCTTAACCCTTATACTCCACCTGAAATAGACTACTCGATTAACTCTATAAAAGAGTTGGCAAAATCAGCAGATATTGCAATTATAACAATTGGCAGAAATAGCGGAGAAGGCTCTGACAGGATTGAAGTTGATGATTTTTTACTGTCAAAAAAAGAGCTAAAAATGATTGAG
>Ga0209089_10003770_pt1 | contig 12823 bp, 9 predicted proteins | sample ArcticOcean_MG_C_FD_187431 | JGI IMG/M metagenome (GOLD analysis project Ga0209089, IMG submission 187431) | Marine microbial communities from western Arctic Ocean - ArcticOcean_MG_CB2_150 (SPAdes) (version 2) | ecosystem: Environmental > Aquatic > Marine > Oceanic | place: Arctic Ocean: Canada...
TTCCCATGCTCCAATACCACCTTCCATAATAGATATATTTGGCTTCAAACGCCAAAATTGAGCAAAATAAGCATTATAGTTACGAGCATCGTCAGTTAACATATATCCACCTTGAATATAACCACCAGAAAACTCTAAATCATTTTTAGTTTTTCTATTAACTCCTAAAACACCCCATTCTGTTTGAATAGAAATAGGTCCATTTACTTTAGCAAACTCATATCCTGCATAATAATACGTATCAAGATCTGTTATTATACCCGTATCTAATATAAAATCTCCACTAAGTGCACTCTCACCTTTTGTTCTAAACCTTAAAGTTGAATCTCTTAATCCATTAGTAAAGGTATCACTATTATTGGCTGTTCTATAATATCCCGTTAAACCTAGATGCATTGCCTCTGTTCTTAATTTTAAAGGTTGCCAAGCTAATCTGCCATGTACTCCTATTCCTTCATCGTCCGTGTTAGCATTCTTATAAGGTTCTCCATAGACTCCAAAACGCATATAATGTTCTTTTCCTCTATATGTTGCGGCTACCCCCATAGAAGGTGAGCCTGCACCATATATAAATGTTGATTGTGGCATTGAAGCTTCCATAAACTGTCTTTGCGATGAAAAATTTGAGGTATCAAACCCTACAGAGTTTCCAAATAACCCTGCAAAAATCCACCATGGTTTAAAACCTCTATAAATGCCCATAGCAGCTCTTAGCCCATCATGAGGATTGTCTCCACTATCAGCATAATCATATGATAAGAACCATATCCAGTCTTTTTCTGAAACACCTGCTAATGTAAGTCCTGCCCTTCTTACTCTAGAACCATCTGACAAGTCATTATTTGTATTATAATTTGCTTCTTGATTATAAATACCTGCATCTAATTGTATTAAGCCCATAATTCCTACTGTATATTTACCATCAGGTGATTTTAGTTGAGGTAAAGGTCCAAAAAATGCAGTTTCAGGATTATATAATTTACCTTTATTAGAAGAAACCATATCTACAGAAATATCGTCTGCTTTATCTTTCTCATTTGTATCTAAATTTTCAACAGAAGTATCTTTTAAACTTTCTTTTTCAGGAAGATTTTTTTGAAACTCTTTTATTAAAAACTCTAACTCATCAATTCTTTTAGATTGTAGTTCTACTATTTTTTTTTGAGTATTTAATTGTTCTTGAAGAGAAGAATTATCTGCAAAACTGGGAAGCATAGTAGTAAACAAAAATATCATGACATAAATAAATGCAGACATATAAATCTCCTTAGATTATTTCTATATATCTTTATATTATTTTGCATATAGATACAATTAACTATATAACATAACAGATATGTATCTATAGATAAAAACTATATTGATTATTGTAAAATCCTATAGTATAATATATGTTACTAAAAAAGTTTTAAATAATGGGAAAAATTAATTCAAATTAAAGAGAAAAAATGAATAGAATATTAACAGTATTACTTGCAGTCTTCATAATTATTAATTTCAATGCAAATGCTCAAGAGTATTTAGGAGAAATTGAAGTCATTGGAATATCGCCCCTACCCGGGATTGAAATAGATAGAAATAGAATACCAAATACAAGCCAATCTCTTAAAAGTGAAGAACTATCCGAATCTTTATCAAGTACCTTTGCAGATATAATGGGTGAAAAATTATCAGGCGTTACTGTAAAAGACTTACAAAATAGTCCTTTCCAAAAAAACTTGGATTATAGAGGATTTACAGCATCTCCTTTATTAGGAGAGTCTCAAGGCTTAGCGGTATATTTAAATGGAACAAGAATAAATGAAGGGTTTGGGGACACATTACAGTGGGAACTTATTCCAGAAAATGCTATAAAAAATATTGATTTAATGAGCTCTAATCCTGTTTTTGGATTAAATGCACTAGGAGGCTCATTAGCGCTAACTACTAAAAAAGGCTTGGATTATATTAGCACAGAATCTATGAACAATAATTTTGAAACAGGAAGCTTTAATGCATTTTCTGGAAACTTTGAATTAGGCGTAGGTTCCGCAAACCAAGGCTTATATGTTTCTGCAGAGAAAGCATATGATGGAGGCTGGAGAGATCATAGCCCAGGAGACTTAAAAAAAATATTTATAAATTATGGCATACTTGAAGATAGTTTTGATGTTGATTTTACATTTATGAATGCTAATACAAAATTAAATGGTAATGGAGTTTCTCCTACTGAACTGCTAAATGTAGACAGAGAATCTGTTTTTACTTGGCCAGATTATACTGCAAATAATGTTTTTTTAATTTCATCAAATGCTAATTTCTATTTGCAAGATGATTCCATTATTAATTCATCTATTTATTATAGAAGATTGATAAGAGATACTCTAAATGCTGATGAGTTAGATGCAGAAGAGTGTGATGATGATGATGATAATGGACATCAATCACAACTTAGTTCTGACTTTGGAGTATCAAGCTCTCCTCTTTGTGGTGATGACAATTCATCTGGTGACTATGGAGTTCTAATAGACCAGTATGGAAATGCAATTGCCTCAGATGAAGATATTAGAAAATATGGTTTAATTAACAAATCTTCAACAATGACAGTAACTTGGGGAGGATCCTTTCAATATAATATAAATAAAAAATTATATAACAATGACCATAATATACTAATTGGCACGTCTATAGATAAAACAAGAACTGCTTTCCATTCTCGTGGTGAATTAGGACAATTACTAAACGATAGAACTGTAAATAATTTATATAATTCTAATGGAGGTTTTATAACTCTAGAGGCAGAGCAAGAACATACAGGTTCTAGTGGAGGAAAAGAAAGTGCAACAAAAAGAGGGGATGTAGGCAACGCTCAATTAGCATCTAAAGTGGACTACTATGGTCTTTATGTAAATGACACCATAAATTTGAATGATAAAATAGACTTAACTTTATCATCTAGAGCAAATTTAGCTTATGTAAAATTATATGACCACCTAAAAACTTCATTTACTAGAACAGAAACTATTACAGGAAGCCATAGATATTTCAGAGTTAACCCTTCAATGGGACTAACCTATAAGTACGACCCAAACATTGCACTGAGAGCAAGCTATAAGGAAGCCAATAGAACTCCTGCTCCTGTAGAATTGTCTTGTGCATCTCCAACTGCACCATGTCGATTACCCAATTCATTTGTTGCCGATCCACCATTAGAACAAGTTATTACTAAAGGTATAGAAATTGGAGCAAGAGGAAGAATAAATAATCATAAATGGGAAATTACAGGATATAGATTTATAAATGACGATGATATAATATTTGTTAGCACTGGTACAGGGGTTTCTTCAGGATATTTTAAAAATTTTGGAGAAACGAAAAGACAAGGGCTAGAACTTAGTTTTAAGTCAAAATTTACAAATACATTAGGAAAGTTAAACTTATTCACTAATTATTCTTTGTTAGGCGCCACTTATGAAACTAATCATACATTACCTGCAGCAAATCACCCAGCAGGTTCTAATGATGTTGAAAAAGGTGATACTATCCCTGGCATGCCAAAACACACTTTTAAAGCAGGGATTAATCAGAATTTTTTAACTAATTTTAATAGCGGGTTAAATATGATTTATTCTTCTGGAGTCTATCTCAGAGGGGATGAATCTAATCAATTAAAAACAACCAACCCTTATCTAGTATTTAATGCCACAAGTTCATGGAAGCCTTTAGATAATGTTGAGATATTTGCTAGAGTAAATAATATATTAAACTCAAAATATGAAACTATGGGAGTACTGGGAGAAGCTAGTGCATCTGAAGTAAACGTTCCTATTTCTGAATTAGGAGATACAGGAAGTGGCACGGCAGTGGGAGCATTAGACCCAAGATTTTTATCACCTGGAGCACCATTAGGAATATTTTTTGGTATAAACATTAATTGGTAACAATATAACTAAGGAAATATTATGGAAAACTCAGAAATAGAACAAAGTCTAGATTTAATAAGTTTAGTCTTAAAAGGTGGCCCTGTAATGATCATCCTACTAATAATGTCAATTATATCTTTAGCTATAATACTACTTAAATTATATCAATTCTACAGATCTGAGCTATATAGTAGCAATAAATTTATTCCTATTTTCAAACTTCTTAAAAAGAACCAAATAACACAGGCTCAAGAGTTATTAAACCCTATAATACATCCTTCATCAAAAATTATTTTAAGTATTGTTCATAATAAAAAACTTAATAATGAAGATCGAGAAAATGAAGTAAGTATTGTTGGAGAAAAACAAATAAGAAATCTAGAATTTTTATTAAAGCCTCTAGAAGTCATAGCAAATATTGCTCCATTATTAGGACTTTTAGGTACTGTAATTGGAATGATTACTGCATTTTCTAAACTAGAAAATGCAGGCAGCAAAGTCGACCCATCAATATTAGCTGGAGGTATTTGGGAAGCATTACTGACGACTGCCTTTGGATTAATTGTAGCTATTCCGGCTTTAGGCGCTTTTTATTGGCTAGATGGCAAAGTGGATAAAGTAAGAGAAGAAATGCGCCATGCTGCAATTACCACCAATACGATTATTAAAAATTTAAAATAAATTTATGCAGTTATTTACTAAAGAAAAAAAAAATATAGAAATAAATGTAGCTCCATTAATTGATGTAGTATTTCTTCTATTAATATTTTTTATGCTGGCAAGTGAATTCACTGATTTTAAAACAATTGATATGATTTCTCCTAATCAAAGTGAAGTAGATCAACCTGAATCAAACTTACCTCTAATTATAAATTTATCTGAAAAGGGCGTCATTAATATAGATAGTAAAGAAGTAAGCTTTAATAAACTGACTCAAACTGTTAAAGATAAATTAAGTAATAAAAAAGAAACTAAAATTATTATTTCCACACCTCATGAAACTAAAGTTAATATTTTAATTAAAATTGTCGATACAATTAGAGGTTTAGGCATAGAAAATATTGCCTTGATTACAAAAGAAAAAAAATGAATATTTTTCATAAAAAAAATAAAAAACAGAGATCACCAAATTTAGTACCATTAATAAATATAGTATTTTTACTACTAATATTTTTTATGCTTTCTGGCACTCTCTCTAAAAAAGATTTTTTTGAAGTAACTCCCCCTATATCTAAAACAAGCGCCAATGCTGAGGCTCCTGAATTAGTTGTTCTCATATCAAAAGAAAATAAAATAGCTTTAGATAATACACTTATCAATATTAAAGAATTAGAAATACTTTTATCTAAAGAATTAAAAAACAAAGATATAGAAGAAGTATTAATTAAAGCTGATGGCAATGCTAAATCAGGAATTCTCTCTGAAGTTATTAAACATATTAGAAATGCAGGAATTAAAAGAGCAGCTATAGTAACGCAAAGCATAGATAAAATATAATTATGCAAACTATTGCTTCAAATTATATTACTAGCAAAACTATTATATTATCTTTAATAACAGCTATATTATTGCATGCTACTATAATCATAATGACTAAATTAGTTAACATTAATACAATTGTCGAAGTAGAACCAAAAATTATTTTAGAACTAATCAAAGATATACCAAAAATAACTCCACCCATAATAAATAAAATTGATCCTCCTAAAATATTAGAACCTCCTAAAATAATAAAGCCTCAAGAAATAATAAGGCCTTCAAGTCCAATAATACCAGAGGTTATTAAGAATAATATTGTGCCTAATAAAAATCCAAATGAAATAAACATACCTAATGATTTAAAACCAATTATTAATAATAAAATAGATATTCCAAAATCTATTCAAAATAATACTCCGGATTTAAAAGAATTAGAATTACCACAAATTACTCAACCTTTATCAATTAAAAATAATACAATAGATGTTCCAAGACCTATTCAAAATAATACTCCTAATTTAAAAGACTTAGAATTACCAAAAATTACTCAACCTCTATCTATTAAAAAAAATATAATAGATATTCCAAAACCTATTCAAAATAATACTCTGAATTTAAAAAATTTAGAATTAACAAAAATTACTCAACCTTTATCAATTAAAAATAATACAATAGATGTTCCAAGACCTATTCAAAATAACACTCCTGATTTAAAAGCCTCAAATTTACCAAAAATTTCGCAACCTGTTCCAATTAAAAAAAGTACAAAACCATTAAAATCAATAATTTTACCTGATGTCCCTGTCATACAAGAAATAAATAATATTTCTAATAAAGCAATTCATCAAGTTCAAGAGTTACCCAAAAAACCCGTAAAAAAGGTAAAAATAAGTAAAGACGTTAAAAAAGAAATAAAAGATAATATCACCTCGGATGAGATATCAGAATTAAATAACTATAAAAACAAAATCAGAAATATAATTCAATCTTTTGCTATTAATAATTACCCTTCCAGAGAATTTAGAAGAGGTGTACAAGGAAATGTACAGATAATATTTAAACTACGGTTAGATGGAACTATTGAATACATAAAAAGTGGGCCAAATACAAATGCCTCAGAGAAATTAATTCAAGCAGCGATAGAATCTGTTAGAAATAGCGTCCCCTTTGAAATAACATCTTTATTAAAGAAAAAAAATGAATTTTCTATAGATATTATATATAAAATAAATAGATAAAAGCTTATTATAACTTGATTAAGTTATTTTTATACTGTACGGAATAAAATATTTATTATTATATATGAGGTATTTATGAAAGCAAAAATTTTAATTTTAAGTTTAATTTTTATATTTATTAATAGTATAGCTATAGCTGAAGTTACAGAAGATATGAAAAGAAGAGCTAAAGAAGCAGGTGTTAAAATAGAAAGAGATCATGACGTAAAAAGAGTATATTTATGTAATGATTTATTATCACGTGACACACATAAGAACATGCAAATTGCATATAGATATGCGCAAATAGGTGATTATAACAAAGTTTCAGAATTATATTTAATCTCTGCAAATAGAGGACTAGATACGGCACAAATAGCTATGGGAAAGATGTATGTACATGGGAGTGGAGTGGAACCAAATATTATTGAGGCATATAAATTTTTTAAATTGTCTGAAGATGAGACGTCAAAAAATTTATATTTAAAAATACTTATAGAGAAAATGACTCAAGAGCAAATTAATGAAGCAGAAGAATTGGTAAAAAATTTTGAAGCAACTTATAAATAAGTTTATAGAACCATCCAAAACTTATAAAGAGGAATAAATGTCTGATATAATGAACAAAGATGTTAAAAATGCTATTACATCAAGAAGGTCAGTTAGAAAATTTCTATCAAAAGAAATATCCAGAGAAATAATAGAAGATATTTTAAATGTAGCAGCTAGAGCACCAAGTGGAACAAACATACAACCATGGAATGTTCATGTGCTAACAGGCCAAGCTAGGAATAGACTATGTAAAAAAGCTAGTTCAGCTTTTTTAAACCCCAAAATAGATAAAAAAAATGAGCGACTACACTATATGGAAAAATTTAGAGACCCCTATATAACTAGAAGAAGAAAAGTTGGATGGGATTTATATGCACTCTTAGATATAAAAAAAGGTGATTATGAAAAAACAAAGGCATTTCACGTACAAAATTTTAATTTTTTTGGAGCCCCTGTTGGCTTAATCTTTACTATAGAAAAAGATTTAGGCTGGATGAGCTGGTTAGATTATGGAATGTTTATACAAAATATTTGCATTGCCGCACGAGCCTATGACTTACATACATGCCCTCAAGCAGCCTGGGGAGGAATGCATAACACTTTATCTCCATTATTAAATATTCAAAATAACCATATTATACATTGTGGAATTAGTTTAGGCTGGGAAGATGAAAATGCTGAAGTAAATAAGTTAAGAACAGTTAGAGAAGATATAAATAATTTTACAACATTTCATGAAAAGTAGTTATATTTTCAGTAAAGATGTATTTTCTTTAACTTTATTTTCGACAAATATCACATATTTATAGTGTGACAACACCTTAATGATTTAAAGCTATTATGATATATCATAAGCTAAATTAGGAGCAAGGCGGCGTTCTGTTTCTTCTAAACTTTTGCCAATTCTGTCAGAATAGTTTTCAACTTGGTCTCGGCCAATTTTTCCAAGACCAAAATATTTTGCTTCAGGATGACTAAAATAGAATCCAGAAACAGCTGCTGTAGGGAGCATAGCATAACCTTCGGTTAAAACTATTCCAGTTTTCTTTTCTACATCTAATAAATCAAATAAAGCCGTCTTTTCACCATGATCTGGGCAAGCAGGATATCCGGGTGCCGGACGAATACCTTGATAAGATTCTCTTATTAAGTCATTGTTTTCAAAGTTTTCGGTTTTCGCGTACCCCCAAAATTCCTTGCGAACCCTTTCATGCATTCTTTCAGCAAAAGCTTCAGCCAAACGGTCGGCTAGTGCTTTTAGCAAAATTTCTGAGTAGTCATCGTGGACCGCTTTAAAAACTGAAATTTTATCATCTATCCCAACTCCAGTAGTAACGGCAAAACCCCCAATATAATCGGTTAATCCATTATCTTTAGGAGAGATAAAATCAGATAAACACATATTAGCCCTGCCCTCACGTTTATTCATTTGTTGTCTAAGAAAATGAAATACTTTAGACTCCTTTTTCCCATCCCACTCCATATCTAATACAACATCATCACCTATAGAGTTTGCTGGAAAAAAACCAATCACAGCTCTTGCCTCTAGCCATTTTTCAGATATAATTTTTTCTAACATAGCTTGCGCATCTTCAAATAACCCACGCGCAGATTCTCCAACTACAGGATCATTTAAAAGAGCAGGATAAACACCTGCTAGTTCCCAAGTTCTGAAAAATGGGGTCCAATCTATGCGCGTTGCTAATTCTGCTAAGTCATAATTATCAAATGATTTTAGGCCTAAAAATTTTGGTATAGTAGGTTGGTAACTAGACCAATCAATGTCAAATTTTGAATCGCGTACTTTACTTAAACTTGGCAGTTTTCTAATTTTTTGATTACTGGCATAGCGTTCGCGGCTTTCTTCTTGTTCAGCGGCAACACTTGCTACATAATCTTCCCGACGAGTATCGCTTAGCAAATTGCTTGCGACCCCAACAGCGCGGGATGCATCATTAACATGAATCACTGGTTGCGAATAACCAGGAGCAATTCTGACCGCAGTGTGAATTTTTGTTGTTGTGGCACCACCAATTAATAAAGGAATATTCAAGCTTGAACGCTCCATTTCCATTGCAACAGTGCACATTTCTTCCAGTGACGGTGTAATTAAACCAGAAAGTCCTATTATGTCAGCATTTTCTGCCTTGGCAGTTTCCAATATTTTTACGTATGGAACCATAACGCCTAAATCAATAACTTCAAAATTATTGCACTGTAAAACTACACCAACAATATTTTTTCCTATGTCATGGACATCGCCTTTAACCGTTGCCATAATAATTTTACCTTTACTACTGCTCACACCTGCTCCTTCTTTCTCGAGCTCAATGAATGGTGTTAAATGGGCAACGGCCTGTTTCATAACGCGTGCTGATTTGACCACTTGAGGTAAAAACATTTGCCCTGATCCAAAGAGGTCTCCCACTATATTCATAGCATCCATTAATGGGCCTTCAATAACATCAATTGGGCGGGTGAATATCAATCGGGCTTCTTCAGTATCTTGAACCACATAATCATTGATACCTTTAACTAATGCATGGGAAAGACGTTCTTCTACTGTTCCTTCACGCCATGTTAAATCCTCTTTTGATTTTCTTTGTTCCCCGACAACATCATTGGCAACATCAAGTAAGCGCTCTGTTGAATCATCGCGCTTATTAAATATTACGTCCTCAATCCTGTTTTTTAAATCTTCTGGAATGTCGGCGTAAACTGTCAATTGGCCAGCGTTGACAATTGCCATATTTAGACCCGCATTCACTGCATGATATAAAAAGACTGAATGCATAGCTTCACGAACCGGGTTATTACCTCGGAAAGAAAATGACATGTTTGAGAGTCCTCCGCTTGTTAGGGAGTGCTTAAGAGTTCTTTTAATCTCTATAACCGCTGCAATAAAATCTTTAGAAAAATTTCTGTGCTCATCTATTCCTGTTGCGACTGGGAAAATATTAGCATCGAAAATAATATCTTGAGGTTTAAATCCCACTTCTTGGGTAAGGACACGATAAGATTCAGTGCAAATTTCAATCATACGTTCGTAAGTATCAGCTTGACCCTTTTCATCAAATGCCATAACTACAATTGCAGCCCCATAGCGTAATATTTCGCGGGCTTGTTTCTTGAATGACTCCGCTCCTTCTTTAAGACTTATAGAATTAACGATACTTTTTCCTTGGACTGACTGAAGCCCTGCTTCAATTACACTCCATTTTGATGAATCAATCATAATAGGTACCCTGCAAATATCAGGCTCAGATGATATCAGGCGTAAGAAAGTTGCCATGGTTTTTTCAGCATCCAGCATTGCATCGTCCATATTAACGTCCACTATTTGAGCCCCATTAGCAACTTGTTCAAGGGCAACACCTAAAGCTTTTTCATATTCACCTTCGCGAATAAGCCGTGCAAATTTAGCAGATCCAGCAACATTAGTACGTTCGCCAACATTAACAAAACCAGTTACGTTATTGAAAGTTAAAGGCTCAAGACCACTTAAAGTGCACAAGTTTGAGGTTGCCGGAATAACACGTGGCATTACACCAGATAAAGCAGCTGCAATACCTTTTATGTGGAGAGGTGTTGTTCCGCAACATCCACCAACAATATTAACAAATCCACTTTCTGCAAATTCACGCAATTGTGAAGCCATGTATTCAGGACTATCATCATATCCACCAAATGCATTTGGTAGTCCTGCGTTTGGATATACGCTAATATGGGTATCTGCTAAGTTAGAAACTGCTTGAATATGTGGGCGTAATGCTTCGGCTCCCAGCGCACAGTTAAAACCAACGCTCAATGGATTAGAGTGAGAGATAGAATTCCAAAAAGCTTCTGGGGTTTGTCCTGAAAGCGTTCGCCCTGATGCATCCGTAATAGTACCAGAAAGCATTACAGGCAATTTAATTTTTTCGTCATCAAAAAATTTTAAAACCGCATAAATAGCTGCTTTAGCGTTTAAGGTATCAAAAACAGTTTCTATTAAAATTATATCAATGCCCCCGTCAACTAAACCATGCAATGCTTCAGTGTAGGATTCAACCAACTCCTTATAGGTTACATTACGATATCCCGGATCATTAACATCTGGTGATATAGATGAAGTTCGATTAGTTGGCCCTACTGCACCAGCAACAAAACGAGGTTTATTCAGTTGCTGAGAGTTAAATTTATTGGCTGCTTCACAGGCTAAAACAGCGCTTTTAAAATTAATTTCATAAACCAATTCTTCCATCCCATAGTCAGTTTGTGCGATGGATGTAGAACTGAAAGTATTCGTCTCAACAATGTCAGCCCCATTGTTAAAGAAATCTTCATGAATTTGACGGATGACATCAGGCTGAGTCAGACTTAATAAATCGTTGTTGCCCTTAACGTCTTGTCCCCAATTAGCAAAGCGTTCACCTCGGTAATCTGCTTCCGTAAAGTTATAATCTTGAATCATCGTACCCATAGCCCCATCCAAAATTAATATCCGCTCACTCAACAAGGTCCGTAGCTGTTTATTCTGGTCAGGTTTACGTTGATGATTTAGTTTATTATTGCCAGGGTTTAAGTTGTTTTTTAAAAAATTTAAATTAGACATTAAACTTAAGCTTTCATTAAAGGTTGTGGCTGGACACCAAGCATATGACAAATGGCAAAACATAAATCTGCCTGATTCATTGTGTAAAAATGGAATTGATTAATTCCGTTTGCGTTGAGCACTCGGCATTGTTCAGCAGCCAAGCTTGCGGCAATAAGCTTACGTGTCTCTGGCTCATCATCTAAGCCTGCAAAAAGGCCTTTCATCCATAAGGGTATATTAGTTCCACAAAGTTTTGAAAATTCAGCAACACGCTTAAAGTTAGTAACGGGCAAAATACCAGGAATAATAGGGACAGTAATTCCAGCAGTTCTGGCGCGATCTAAAAATCTCAAATACGTATCAACATTAAAAAAGTATTGTGTTATGGCCTGAGTAGCACCAGCATCAATTTTGCGTTTTAAGTTATCTAAATCAGCTTCTGAACTAGATGCTTTAGGATGAGATTCGGGGTAAGCAGCAACACTAATTTGGAAATTAGCAATTTTTTTTAATCCTGCAACTAGATCTTCCGCAGATAAATATCCTTTAGTATCAGATACATAGTCATATACTCCTTTAGGCGAGTCACCGCGCAGAGCAACAATATGATGAATTCCTGTAGCCCAATATTGGCGAGCAACTGAATCAACTTCCTCACGTGTTGCACTGACGCAGGTTAAATGAGCGGCCGCCTTTAATTTAGTTTCCTTATGAATGCGCGAGACTGTATCGTGTGTTCTCTCACGTGTCGTTCCTCCCGCTCCGTAAGTAATCGACACAAATGATGGGTTTAGTGGGGCTAATCTCAAGATTGAGTTCCAAAGTGTTTGATTAGACTTATCTGTATCAGGAGGAAAAAATTCAAACGATACCTTAACACCAACCGGTAAAGGCGATGCGAGAGCAAGATTAGATGTCAAGTTACTGTACCTAGATGAAGTATTAATAATGCTAGAAAATGATGTTTTTCTTTTCATTATAGTTTTTTCTTAATTGTGTTTTTCTTACCTTTAATAGAAAAAAATCTCCAGCCACTATAAACATTATTTTTTTCTGGCTTAGAGTAGTTAGACATAATAATCTCCTTTCCCAGTAAA
>Ga0209089_10003778_pt1 | contig 12811 bp, 9 predicted proteins | sample ArcticOcean_MG_C_FD_187431 | JGI IMG/M metagenome (GOLD analysis project Ga0209089, IMG submission 187431) | Marine microbial communities from western Arctic Ocean - ArcticOcean_MG_CB2_150 (SPAdes) (version 2) | ecosystem: Environmental > Aquatic > Marine > Oceanic | place: Arctic Ocean: Canada...
GGGGCCCCCCGGGGGGGGGGGGCCCGGGCGGGGTCGCTATGTCTTCCCATACCTGCCGGCAGGCAATATGCCAGCCGGGGCAGCAGAGTGGCTCCGCCAGTTTCTTCGCCCAATCTCTCTGGCCACTCTCAAGACTCCCGGTTTCCCTGTTAGCGATAGGGGTTTTTTGCTGTTAGCTTGCGCCGACAAATCTGATTTTCCAGGAGATACTGATGGCGGGTGATGCTTACACTTTCGAGGCTGAATTCACGGTGCGCGACCAGGTTCGCGCTAGAAGAGAAAACGAAGAACTGCGGGAGCGCACCTTCCTTACCCACGACGATCGTTCGTGGAGCTGGGGGCAGTACTGCGACGAGTCGACCCGGGTTGCCCATTTTATAAAGTCGCGCCTGGGCAAGATCGACGACGCCCAACCGGGCCACGTGGCCATGTTGCTCGAGAACCACCTCGAGCTCAGCTCGCTGTACGGCGGGTGCGCCATAAACGGCTCCACGCTTTTCGGCATCAACAGCGGCCTGCGCGGAGAAGTGTTAGCCGGTGTGATCAACCAGTCGCGTTCGCGGTTGCTGGTGGTCGACGAGCGCAGCTGGCCCGAAGCCGAGCGCATACTCGACCAGCTGGAGACCGTACCGCGAGAAAACGTACTCGTGCTGCGCAGCGGCGACGGCGACTTCGATGCATCGATGGACTACCGCGCCTGCCTCGACTCGGAGATGGGCCCGGCCACCCCCGACCTCGAGTTTCCCGATGTGGAAGTCACGCCTGAAACCAACCTGATGATCATCTACACCTCGGGCACGACCGGGCTTCCCAAGGGTATTAACAACAACCACCTCAAGTTGTGCATGATAGGCGCGATAGTGTCGGATCGCCTGGACCTGGGCCGCGACGATTGCGGTTATGCCTGCATGCCGCTTTTTCACTCGAACTCCATGTTCATCGGCTTCATGCCCAGCTTCTGGGTGGGCGCTCGCATGGCGCTGCGGGAACGCTTCAGCGCCTCGAAGTTCGTGCCTGACGTGATCGGCAACGGCGTCACCTTCTGGAACTACGTGGGCGAACCGGTGCACTACGTGCTGCGCGCGCTGGAGAAGCAGTACGGCGGCGACGTAGAAAAAATACGCGCCGAGGTAACCGAGCACCCCGACAACGTGTTTCGCTACGCGGTGGGCAACGGAGCCGCGCCTCCCGACATCGACCGCTTCGTCGACTGGATGGGGCTCGAAGATATGTTCGAGCTCTACGGCAGCACCGAGGCAGCGATTTCGACCTTTCGCAAGATGGGCGACCCGCGCGGCAGCGTCGGCCAGGTGACCGACCCCGCTGTGAAGATAATCGGCGAGGGCGGAAACGAATGCCCGCCCGCCGAGCTCGACTCGGACGGCAAGATCGCCAACTACGACGACGCGGTGGGCGAAATCTGTCGCGTGGCCGAAGACACGTCGTTGTTCCAGGGCTACTACGAAAACGACGACGCCAACTCGAGCAAGTACCGCGACGGTGTTTATCACTCCGGGGACCTCGGCCACATCCTTGAGCGCGACGGCGAGCGCTTTCTCTTCTTCGACGGTCGCACTGATGACTGGATACGCAAGGACGGCGAAAACTTTTCAGCCATGCAGGTGTCACGGCTGATTTCCGAGCATCCCGACTTTCCGTTGGCTGCGGCCTACGGCGTGCCGTGCTCGGTGTCGGACGAGCTCGTGATGGCTGCCGTCAAGATGCGCGAGGGGATCGAGTTCGACCCCCAGTCGCTGTTCGACTACTGCGAGCAGCAGATCGAGCACGGTGGCATGGATCGCAAGTGGTTTCCCGACTTCGTGCGCGTGGTCGACGATTTCGAGTACACCGGCACACAGAAGATCCTCGTGCGCAATTTGAAGGCCGATCACTACCACCCCGAGCGCGTGCCGGGCTCGATCTACTGGCGCGAGCGCGGCGACGAGGGCTACAAGGCATTGGGCGAGGAGGATTGGCAGCGCCTGCGCACGATCTTCGAGGCCGCCGAGCGCCTCGAACTCCTTGAGCGCTGAAAGGGGGATACGTTCCTTTTGCGTAAAAAACACCTAGGCTGGCAGCTGGTGGCAGGGTAGAAAGGGCATGGCCTGGGCTTGCCCCGTGTAGTAGTGTCGTTAGAGGAGTAGAAGGACCAGCAATGCATGATTTTTTGGGTAAGGTGGCAGTCATCACGGGCGGCGCCAGTGGTATAGGCAGGGCGCTTGGCGAAAGGGCCGTTGCCGAGGGCATGAAGGTGGTACTGGCCGATGTAGAGGAGTCGCCCCTCGCGCTTGCCGCGGCCGAGCTTGGCTCGGGCGGCGCGCCGGTGCTGCCGGTGGTCACCGACGTTACCAGTACTGCCGAGGTCGAGTCGCTGGCCGAGCGCGCCTTTGCCGAGTACGGGCAGGTGAACCTGCTGTGCAACAACGCCGGCGTGTTCTGCGCGGGGACGGCCTGGGATAGTAGCGACGACGACTGGCGCTGGGTGTTCGACGTCAACGTATTTGGCATCGCCAACTGCCTGCGCAGTTTCATCCCGCGCATGATCGAAAGTGGCGAGCAGGGCTACGTGGTCAACACCTCGTCGATGGCCGGTCTTACGTCGATGCCCTTCGTGGCGGTTTACCACGCGAGCAAGCACGCGGTGGTGGCCATGAGTGAATGCCTGTACCACGAGCTGTCGTTCAAGGGCGCCGACATTCGCGTGTCGGTGCTTTGTCCCGAGGCTGTCTCGACCAACATCAACGGTGCCGAACGCAACCGGCCTGCGTCGCGCTCCGCCACCGGGGCCAACAACGAGGAGAGGCAGGTGGTCAACGACGCCATTGACGAGGCGATGGCCGACGCAGTTTCGGCAACCGCTATCGCCGAGCGTACCTTTGCAGCCCTGCGAGCAGAGCGCTTCTACGTGCTGCCGGGTGATGATCCCTGGGTGCACCTGGCCCACCGGCGCATGGCCGGCCTGCGCGACCGCGAGAATCCCACTTTCATGAGCCCCGACGAGGTGCCCACTCTCCCGGTCGACGTAAAAGGGATCGGCTGAGCCGCCGCCCACCCGCAGTCAAGGCAATGACAACGAGGACTATAGGCGAAGTCGTCGGGCTGTGGCGCTACCCGGTCAAGTCGATGCAGGGCGAGACGTTGGCGAGCGCTGTCCTGGGCAGAGACGGCGTGGCGGGCGACCGCGGCTGGGCGCTGCGCGACGAAAAAGCGGGAGAGATACGCGGCGCCAAAAAAATGCCCCTGCTCATGCGCTGCTCGGCGAGCTACAGCTCGGCCTCAGAAGAGGGCAGCATCGGGCCAGTGCGCATGACCCTGCCCGACGGCTCAAGCCTGGACAGCGGTGACCCCGACGCCAACGCCGTGCTTTCGCGCCTGCTTGGCCGCGAGGTCACGCTGTGGCCGCGACAGCCGGCCGATAACGTCGATCACTACCGCCGCGGCACGCCCGACAACGAGGACTTCGAAGAAGAGATCAGGCAGATGTTTTCTCGCCTGCCCGGTGAGCCACTGCCCGACCTGTCGGTGTTTCCAGAAGAACTCATGGAGCACACCTCGCCGTTGGGCACTTATTTTGACGCCTTCCCGCTGCACCTGCTCACCACCGCCTCGTTGGCGCACATGGCCGACCTCAACCCCGAGGCCGCCTGGGAACCAGCCCGCTTCAGGCCCAACCTGCTCATCCGCACTGTAGCCGAGCTGCAGGGACTCGTGGAGGCCGGTTGGCAGGGCGCGCGCCTGAAAATCGGCGAGGTCGAACTCGACTCGCTGATGCCGACCGTGAGGTGCGGCATGACTACGCGCGCCACGGCGGGCCTGCCCGACGACCCGTCGGTACTGCGCAGCATTGTCGGTGACGCCGGCCAGGACCTCGGCAGTTACGCCGGGGTGGCCCGCGCCGGACAGGTAGAGCTGGGCGATCCCGTGGAACTGTTGGTGGACTGAGAGTCGGTGGCAGGCGCAGGCCGGTCCCGGCCCGGCGTGCTACGCAATTTTGGCTATCTGGCAGGGCTGAAAACGGTGGTGTGGACAGCCGGTAAACGGATCGCGGTCGGCCGCGTCGCTGAGCAGGTTCATGTTCACACCCACGGTCTCGAGCTCGCCGTTGTCGTTTTCGTGCTGCATGCCGAAGCCATTGGGGATGGCCACGTGCCCGTTCTGAAGTCGCTTGTCGACGGTGGCCGGTAACTCCACGCTGGCCCTGCGCGTGGACAGGCGCACCGTCTCGCCGTCGGTGATATCGAGGCGCTCGGCGTCTCCCGGGCTCAGTGATAGGGCGCAGTGTGGGCCACGTCCCTTGCGCCAGTTGGGGTCTCGCTGGATGGTGTTTGCCGTCCAGCGGGTACGCAGGCCGTTGCCCAGTATCATGGGGTATTCAGGGTCGGAGGGCATACCGTTGGTGACCGCCCGTTGTATCTCCTCGAGCATCTCGGGCACTGCGAGGTGGGCGCGGCCGTCGTCGTGGCCTATGTGGTCCACGAGGTTGGCGGTCTCGTCGAGGCAGGCAATCTCAACCCCCTCGGGGTGGTCCAGTATGCGCCGGAATATTTCTTCGCCCAGTTCACCAGGGGTCTTGTCGCTCCAGTCGTCGCCCAGGGTGCGCAGTACCGCGTCGCGGCGCTGCATGGCGTTGGCCTGGCACAGCGCCCACACGGCCACCAGCGATGGCGCCGGCAGGTGACGTCCCACCGAACGGTAAGCCCAGCTCACGATCTGTGTTTCGGCATCCATCCCACGCGATGCGGGGCCGGCCACCAGTTCCAGCGCGCGCGCAAAAAACGCGGCACGTTCGGCGATGGGATCTTCGCCGCAGGCCATCTCGTTAAGCTCATTGGGTAGCGGTTCCACCAGGCCCATCTCTTCGAGCAGGCGCGTGTAGATCTCCGGCTCGGGCCTGGTGTCGGGCGGGGCCGGCACCACCGGCGGCCTGACCTGCACCTCGATCTGCGGGTGGCGGCGCGGAAAGTTCGCTACCTCCCACTTTTCGTAACCGCAGGGCACGGGCAGTACGTAGTCGGCCTCGCGCGCAGTCTCGCTCATGGCGGGGTCGATGACGACCAGCAGGTCGAGAGCGGCAACCGCTTCGCGCCACTTGCCGGTGTCGGAATATGACAGCAGCGGGTTGCCTCCCTCAACGATCAGCGCACGTATGCGGTCTGGATGGTCGACCAGTATCTCCTCGGGCGCCAGGGTGGGAGAAAACATTCCGAAGTTGCCCAGCGCACGAATGGCCGGTATGCCCGAGGCCAGCGCTCTTGCCGGCTCGGCTTTCCTGTTGGCACTGCGCGTTGCCGGCAGAAAACTCTCGATGAAATGCATGCCGCCGGGGTTACCGAAATTGCCGGTTATGCAGGCCAGGATGCGTATGAGGTAAGACACCAGCGTGGAGTAAGGGGTCTGCTCGACGCCAAGATCGAAGAAAAAGGACGCCGAAGGTGCCGTGGCAAAATCGCGGGCGAGCTGCTCCAGTTCGGCGGCCTCGATGCCCGCGCGCGAGGCCATCTCGGCTACGTTGATGGGGCCGAGCGCGTCGCGTATTTCATTGAAACCGGTAGTGGTCGACCGCAGGAACTCGGCGTCGAAAAGTTCGTTCTGCACGATGCTCGCGGCCATGCCCAGCAACAACTGGGCGTCGCTGCCCGGGCGTACCTGCAGGTGGCGGTCGGCCCCGCGGGTGGTTTCGGTCTCGCGCGGGTCCAGGACGACCACGGTGCAAGATTCCTTCTTCTCCAGGGCCTTGAAGGTGTCCAGCGCGCGGTGGCCCCGGTGACTGATCTTGGGATTGGTGCCCATGACAACCATGAAGGCCGTGTTGTCGACGTCGGCGTGCATGAATGCGGCCGGCGAAGCGTCAAATATCCACGAGTCGACCAGGTGGTGCTGGGTCTTTTCCTGGGCGTAGGCGTTGAACCACTTGCGCGTGCCGAAGGCCCTCAAAAAGCCCGTGGCGTATGGTGCGTCCATGTGGTTGCCCTGTCCTCCAACGCCCGACAGTCCCAGTGACCCCGGGCCGTGAGTGTCGCGCAGGTTTCTCAGGCGGCCGGCGATCTCGGTGATAGCCGTGTCCCAGTCGATCTGCTCAAAGCTGCCGTCGTCGCGGCGCCTGAGCGGGTGCTCGACGCGCAGCGGGTGATCAATGTAGTTGGTGATGGTCACTCCCTTGTTGCAGATGTAACCCTGCGTAAAGGGGTTGGTCGGGTCGGCGCGTACATCGGTTATGCGGCCGTCGGCCACGTCTACGCGCAGCCCGCAGTTGTGGCTGCACAGCACGCAGGCCGTGGCGAGATCGTTGCCGCCGAGCTCTATGGGTGTGCTTGAAACAGATGGGTGGGCGGCGGCTGTGCTCATGGGCGTTTCTCCCGGTTCAGACCCATTCATAAGGGACTGATTTTACAGCCCAGACAAGTTCAACCGACTGCTAAGGCAGGTATGCGGTCGGCGCTGCAGCGCGGGCAGCTGTAAACCTGGCTTAGCAGCGGTAGCTGATAGTCGACCGCAAAATAGCTGATTTGGCCCGTGTTTTCAGGGGCTGGGCCAGCTCCAGGGGCCTTGGTACGCAGCTTGCTCTGACAAGGGCGCACAGCCGAATCGGGCACATGGGGTCGGTTTAATCCCGGCCACTTGATCCCGTGCGGCCCACAGACATCAACACAAAACCGAACGAGGAGTAAACACTATGAGAAATAACAAACACAACAACAACACGCTTCGCGCGACTGCCTGGATGGTCTGTGCGCTGCTGACCGTTGCCACGGCGGGTATCCTCGCAGTGAGCCCGGCGGCGGCCAACCACCTGGAGGCCAAGATGTACGGCATCGATAACTGGGACCAGGACTGTTTACAGAACAGCCTGAACTGGAGTGCCCAGGTCGATCGCTGGTACAACGAGATAGACGATCACGGCTGGTACCACCAGGACGGGCGTTTCGTGGATACCGGAATGGACCGCAGTCCCTTCTGTGACCCCGACGCGGCTTCGCCCTGCAACGACGGCTGGCGCATGGATGAGGGCGACGCCGTCATGATCTTCATGCACGGGAGCGACAGTGGCAACCATTGGCGCGGAGCGCTCAGGTTCGACGGTGGAGACGCGGTCAACGATTGTTGGATAGATGCTCCCGAGTCGGGCACCGAGTTTGGCGCGGGCGCCGAACTCTACGCGGGCGATATGGATATGGAGTACCTGCACCTCTCGTCGTGCAACAGCATGGACGACGACAATCTGTCCAATTCCTGGCGCATGTTTCGTGACCCGATTGACAGCCCGCAGAATGGCCGTCGGTTGCACCAGGCTGACGGTTTTCACGGTTTCATGTGGATAGGCTCCGGCTTCAGAGCCGACTACGAGGACTTTGCCGACGACGCGTTTTCGGTCTCGATCAAGGACTCGTGGATGGACAACATGCGGCGCAATAACGTGGGTGCCAACAACGACGACCAGTGCCCGGTGGCCCTGGCAGTAGGCAGCGACAGGGCTGACTGCTTCAACCGCATAGACAACGAGCGCTACAACAACACCATGAGCGATCCATCGGCCATCGGGTACTACTGCTACTACTACTACGACGGTTGTGACCCAGCGGGCGAAACCCCTTTCACGGATCCTAACTGAAGAACGAAGGCATACAGGAGAATAAGACAATGAAAATCACAAAAAGAAACATAACCGGCCTGGTCGTGATGTTTGCTGCCCTGCAGTTGACGATCGTACCGGCCCAATCACAACAGAGCTGCCCCGAGCTTCATGAACTGGCTGGTGGTTCGCTTCCCAGCCTGGTGGGTGACGTGGACACCATGGCGGCACTGGTCGCGGTGGCTGGAGACCCAGGCATAGCGGCGTCGATGAGCGGCGACAAGAAGGCGCTCAAGTTGGCGCTCAATGCCATAGGGGCTCGGAGTCTGAAGGCCTCCAAGGGCGATTGCCGTTTTGACGGTCGGCGTAAACGCTCCGACGGCCGCCATGACGAAGAGGCCGTGCACTGTGACTACAAGGCGCGCAAAACCGGCGCTACGTTGAGCATCAAGGCGGCCGAGGGCAGGCTCACCTTCCTCGATCCCACGCGCAGCTTCCAAGCCCAAACTGATCCTGACAACGAGGTGACTGACTCCGCGGCTGCCGAGACGATCAAGGCGGTAGCGATAGCCTTCGGCCTTGACGAGAAGCAGTTGGACTACCAGCTGGCCGATATCGCCAGGGTCAAGGTGGCCTCGGTGCCGTTGAGCGAGTCGGGCATTCCCGACACCGACGCCGCAACTGTGCAGGTGGCGGAGGTCTACACGGCCGTTCCTCGCCAGGTGCAGGGAGTAGGCGTGCACGGGTCGAGGATACAGGCGTCGATTGATCACCGAGGACAGGTGGCCCGCATGCACCTGCGCTGGCCCGAATTCAGGGTCTGCGAGGGCAACGAGGCTTCGCGCCTGGGCCCCCGCGTGCTCGACCCCTCCAAGGTAAAAATCGCGATTGCCGAAGAGGTTGGCGAGCAGTGGGCTTGCGGTACGGTAGCAGGGCTGCGCAGCAGCATTATGTACGTACCCGCTTCCGAGGTGGACAGCCCCGGTACGGACAGCGACGAGACCGCCAATGACTCAGGTGGCGACGATGACGGCTCAGCTGGCTGCTACGTGCCCGCCCTGGTTGTACAGGTGACCGGGCCCGAGCCGCTCGAAGATTCCGGTGAGGTTTCTTACGCGGGAGCCGAGTACCTGCTGCCGCTGCTCGCGGGTAACGAGGACCCGGACGACGGCTGATAGACCAGTAGACCATCTCCCCAGGACGGCCCGGTCGGCATCAATGCTGACCGGGTCGTTTTTTTTGGCGGGTGCCAGGGAAATGCGCAGCAGGCTCAGCTTTTGAGCTAGCGGTGGGTTTAATGTGGGTGGGTTGTCCGGCAAGCGGTGGAAGGCTCCATCCGTCTGTCGGGCAGCCGCTCGGGGCGGCTGTGGCCAGTCGCCCCGCGCGTTAACAACTGCTGCCGCGTCGGGCTAGTCTGGCGCGGTCGTGATTGGCGGCCGGGCCGACTGAGGCCCAGGGGACAAGCATGGATATAGTAATCATAGTTCTGCTCGCCGGGGTTCTGGCGACTACGGTTGTTCTGATTCTGCGCGGGGGCGGCCAGCAGGAGCTGGACACCCGCGAGCTTGAGCAGCGTATTCGCGAAGAACTTACCAACGGCCTGAGAGAAAGCCGCAAGGAGGGCTCCCAGTCGGCTGGTCATCTGCGCGACGAGGTAAACCAGCAGCTCACCCGCGTGGGCGATTCGCTGACCAAGAGCGTGGGCACGCTTGGCAGCCAACAGGGCGAGCAGTTAAAGAGCGTCACCGACCAGGTCAGCCAGCTCAACCGCAGTAACCGCGAGGGGCTCGACCAGCTGCGCGGCACGCTCGACCAGCGCGTGCGCGAAATGCAGGAGAGCAACTCGAAGAAACTCGACGAGATGCGGCACACCGTTGATGAAAAGCTGCAGGGCACGCTCGAGAAACGCCTGGGCGAGTCTTTCAAACTGGTGAGCGAGCGCCTGGAGGCCGTGCAGAAGGGCCTGGGCGAAATGCAGGAGCTGGCCGGCGGCGTGCGCGATCTCAAGAGCGTGCTCACCAACGTCAAGGCGCGCGGCACCTGGGGCGAAGTGCAACTGGGCGCGCTGCTCGAGGAGGTGCTCACTTCCTCGCAGTACGACCGCAACGTCAAGACCCGCGAGGGCTCCGACGATCTCGTGGAGTTTGCCGTGCGTCTGCCCGGCGCCCGCGACGAACCCGACAGCTGCGTGTGGATGCCCATCGATTCGAAGTTTCCCCAGGAGGACTACCTGCGCCTGGTCGACGCTGCCGATCGTGCCGATGCCGAGGGCGTGGCCGAGGCGAGCAAGGCGCTGGTGCGGGTGGTGAAGAAATCGGCGGCCGATATCGCCGACAAGTACCTCGACCCGCCGCGCACCACCGACTTTGCGATACTGTTTCTGCCCACCGAGGGGCTGTACGCCGAGGTGATACGGCAGCCGGGCCTGGTCGAGGATCTGCAGTCCAGTCATCGCGTGACGGTGGCCGGTCCGTCTACCCTGCTGGCCCAGCTCAACGCCCTGCGCATGGGCTTTCGCACGCTGGCGATTGAAAAACGCAGCAGCGAAGTGTGGAAGGTGCTGGGCGCGGTGAAGAGCGAGTTCGGCAAGTTCGGCGACGTCTTGGCCAAGGTCAAGAAGCAGCTTAACACTGCTGCCAGCACCATAGAGCAGACCGAGACGCGCACGCGTGCCATGGAGCGCAAGCTGCGATCAGTTGAAGACATGACCGACGCAGGGGCCGAAGCCCTGTTGGGGCTTGATGACAAAGAGGGCCTCGAGGTCGACTCGCTGGAGGTCGACCCGCTTGAGATCGACGACGATGACGACGGCGTGCTCAAGCTGGCCGTCGTCGAACAGGACTGACCGCCCGCGCAGGCCGCTTGCGCTGACTTTACCCGGTGGGGCCCATGCATAAGGGTAGTCGCCGCATGACTGAGCAGGGAACGAACAGCCCGGGCGGCATCAACCCGGGCGACAACAACCCGGGCGACAACAACCCGGGCGATAACAAGGCGAGCGACGGTTACTCCAACTACGTCTTGTGGGTGTTGTTCGCGGTTTACGTGATCAACTTCATCGACCGGCAGGTGCTGTCGGTCTTCATCGGGCCCATCAAGGAAGAATTCGGCGTCTCGGACACCCACATGGGCCTGCTCGTGGGCTTCGCCTTCGCGTTGTTCTACACGATCGCCGGCATACCGATCGCGCGCTGGGCCGACCGGGGCAATCGCCGCACGATAATAGCCATCGGCCTCACGGTGTGGAGCGCGATGACGGTGGCTACCGGGCTCACGCGCAACTTTGCGCAGATGGCCCTGGCGCGCGTGGGTGTGGGCGTGGGCGAGGCGGCCGGCAGCCCGCCGGCGCACTCGCTGATCAGCGATTACTTTCCGCCTGAGCGTCGTGCCCGCGCCATGGGAATCTATTCCTGGGGTGTGTACGTGGGCTCGGCCATCGCCTACCTGGGCGGCGGCTACCTCAGGGCTAACTTCGACTGGCGCACGGCCTTTATCGTGCTCGGCCTGCCCGGCCTCGTGATGGCGGTGGTCGTGCGGCTGACGGTGCGCGAGCCGCCGCGCGGTATGTCCGAAAACGTGACCATCCCCGTAGAGCCGACTACGTTGCGGGAGACCTTGTCTTACCTGCTGGGTTGCCGCGGCTGGCTGTACCTCGTGGCGGGCTCGAGCCTGCTGTCGATCACCGGCTACGGCGTGCTGATGTGGGGCTACGAGTTCTTCGGTCGCGTACACGGTATGGCACCGGTGGAGATCGGGGTGTGGATGGCCGCCGTCGTCGGACTGGGTGGCAGCGCGGGTGCCTACGCGGGGGGCTACCTCTGCGACCGACTGTCGCGCATAGACGTGGCCTGGTACATGCGACTGCCGGCGATAGTGACGCTGGCGAGCCTTCCCTTTGCGGCGCTGTTTCTACTGAGCGACGCTCCGCGCGAGGCCATGGCGTTTTTCTTCGTGTTCTACGTGCTGTCGAACATGTACGTACCCGCCATGCACACGCTCAACCAGAATCTCGCGCGCCTGCGTATGCGAGCCACCGCGGCGGCCATACTGTTGTTCATCGTCAACCTCGTGGGAGCCGGAGCCGGTCCATCGCTGGTGGGGTTTCTTAACGACTATTTCGCGCCCACATACGGCCAGCTGGCAATACGCTGGTCGCTGCTCAGCGTGGCCTCTACAGGTGTGCTGGGGGCGCTGCTGTTCTACCTCTCGAGCCGCCACCTGGCTGCCGACTTTGCCCGCCGCGACGCCAGCCTATAAACGCGGGGTCAGGTGACCACCGTCGCCAGTCTCCACTCCCGCCGGGTAAGCTGTCCTTTTTCCCCCGTTGCCGGGCAATAGTGCTAGGCCCGCGCAGAGATGACGGTGGGCGCTGTGTGGACGGCCGTGGCCGGCTGCCGTTGCAACCAGCGCCACACGGCACGGCAGGCGAGTGCGTCGGGCAGGGCGCGGTGGTGCGGCCCGTGCCAGCGATAGCCGATGTGGCGTGTTGCGAAGTCGAGTCCCTGGCGGTGCCAGTTGCCGTGGTGGGCGTCCCACACCCGTTGTGAACGGGCGAAGCCGAGCATGGCGCAGTCAACGCGTCGCGCCCAGGCGAGCTCGCCCGGAAAAAATCGCGTATCGGCGTCGGCGTCAAAGAAAACAACCTGCCGCTCCACGGTGAGTCGATAGATCTCGGGCCACAGCTCGCCGAGCGTGGGTGCGTCGCGCAGCATGGCTCGGCTGATACCGTGAATTTTGACCACGCGATCGGGCATGCCACGGCCGGGGTCAACCAGGCTGTCGAGCAGCACGTGTCCCGAGTCGTCGACCACCGCGATCTCGACCATGCGGTCGCCCTCGGCGAGGTCAATATAAGCGGTGACGAAGGGCGCATCTTCCGCCCAGCCACCAAATGCACGATTTTGCACCGCGTAGGTGTAAAGCGTGCCTTTGCCGCTGCCTTCCATCCACTCGATGTCAGTGGAATGGCAGGTGGGACAAATGTACCGCGGATACCAGTGCACCCGAGAGCATTCGCGACATCGCGGCAGCATCAGTTTGCCCTCTCGTGTGCCATCCCAGAAAGGTTGGGTTAACGGGCTTGGCCGTGGAATTGGTTTGTTGTAGGCCATGAAGACTCACTCGTAAGGATTAGCAAGGCGGCAAGTCTATCAAACTTGACCCCCCCGGAAAGGTCGGTGATGGCGACCGTCACCGGTTCGCAAATTAACGGACATTGCCGGCGGCAACGACGTCAGCAAG
>Ga0209089_10003781_pt1 | contig 12809 bp, 35 predicted proteins | sample ArcticOcean_MG_C_FD_187431 | JGI IMG/M metagenome (GOLD analysis project Ga0209089, IMG submission 187431) | Marine microbial communities from western Arctic Ocean - ArcticOcean_MG_CB2_150 (SPAdes) (version 2) | ecosystem: Environmental > Aquatic > Marine > Oceanic | place: Arctic Ocean: Canada...
AGACAGAGATAAAGGATTAGGATATAAGAAATGACAGATAAAATTTTACCAATGCTTATTGGATTAGTAATTGCTCTTGGAGCATGGAGTCTTTCAAGAACATTTGAACTCTCTACTATACAAGCAGTACATGAAGATAAGGTTCAAAAATTAGAAAGAGTAGTAGATAAATTAATTGTTAAAATGGATGATTTAAAAGATAAAGAAAAAGAAATTATGGAACAACATAAAAAATTATTTGAAGTTTTAGAAAGTAATCAACCAACAACAGGATATAATTATAATTAATTTATGAGGTACAATTATGAATTATTATTTTACAAGTACATTAATTATATTACTAATATTATTAGCCCTATTTGGAGGACCAGGAATTAGATGAAAATATCAGATAACACAGCGATAAGTATGCCTATGAGAAACTTGCTTTCAATATTGGGAGCAGTTGCAGTAGGTGTATGGGCATATTTTGGAGTCATTGAACGTATCAACTCAATAGAGAATGATAATGTTTTAATTAAAAAAGATTTAGACCAAGCAGTTGAGTTCTCAATCAAGTGGCCTCGTGGAGAATTGGGGAGTCTTCCTGCAGATAGTGAACAATTTTTATTAATTGAAAGTTTATTAGGTGATGTTGAATATATCCAGTTAGAAATTAAAGAATCAAGACATAATGCAGTTAATATTTTAAGACTACAAAAAGATGTAGATAAAATTTTAACAGTAATAGAAGTTCTTAAAGATAAAGTAAGAAGTAATGGTGATGCACATGACTGAAGTAGTAATAGCTTTATTAATGCTGGTCAATAACGAAATTAAAGAACATAGAATACAGCCGTCAATGAGTGCGTGCCTTAAAGGAAAGAGGGTTGCTAACAGAGTTTATAATGCCAACGTACAATATACTTGTATTAAATCTAAAGCAGAAACAGAAATTTATATGGGTGAAAAATCAATTAAAAAACTTATATTAGAATAATGATTGATAGATTTTGTTATAACTTCTTTGCAAAGATAGATGCTATTACTGAATGGATTGCACAACTATTTGCACCTAGATGTAAATGTAAAATGAAAAAAAAGAAATGAATATAGATAAATGTAAAGACTGTAATTGTAATTGCCATTGTAATGTTAAAGAGCATTCTGATTTATATGGGGTATGTCCTTGTGAAGATTGTAAATGTGAGAATCCTAAGAATGAGGGAGAAGAATGTTTATCTTGTCAATAGTGTGAAATTTATATTACTATTAAGTCTATGTTCTTTTATAAATAATGAATGTTTACCACCATTACAAGTTAAAGAAATATTTAATTCATGGAAAGAATGTACTATTGCTGCATTAGAAATATCTACAAAAATAATAAATGCACAAGAAGATAATGAGGTTAACAGTAAAAAATTAGCAACTAAATTTATCTGTGAAGAACTACAAAAAACTTAAGTATGGAAAACATCTGATGCAATTTTTTCTAAATCATCAGACAACATTTTAAATCTACTATCACACTCTCTTAATAAAGCTTTTATAACACCAGCATTTTCTTTCTTAAAATGTTCTCCTATTTTATCCATTGGATACTTAGATAACTCAGCTATAAATTGTCCTTGATTATTTATAATTAATTTAAAAGCCATCAAGTGTGCTTCTTTTCTTTTAACTCTTTTCTTAGGTTTAAGCTTTCGATTGGGTTTCATTTTTCTTTCTCAGCAAGTCTACAAGAAAATCATCATCACCCTTTTCAGAATTTAATTTTGTCATAGGTTTTTGACCATCTTTATATGTTTCAATTGTTTTAATTCTTGCAGGGCTAGTCATAAATATAGGAAATCTTTTATTACTTAAAGACTTAACCATAAAGAAACCATCTTCTGCCATACCAAATGTATCTACATTTTTAATATCAATATCATCTGAACCTATTAAACAAAGTCTTATATGATATGTACCATCTAATTCCATTACTGGAACTGGCTTACCATTAAGTCCTACAATTTTATCATTCATCAATAACACTCCTAACAATATGTTTTCTTAATACTCTAACTAATCTTTCTAAGTTATCTATACAACCAATTAAATATTTATCAGTTATAAATTTCTGATGTTCTTTTAGTTTATCATATTCTTTTAGAGATATTTGAACCATTGGAGTTGGTGATGGACTTTCATTCTCATAAGTTTTATCTTCTTCATCAGTCATTTTTATAATCCTTAATTGGTTTATTTAAAACTACAGGTGCTATTGTTCCTTGTTGTCCATCATCATCAGCTAAACTATCTACACTTTCAGTATACATATCATTTAACTTTTCATTATTTCTAGTTATCTTTATTTTAAGATGGTCTTTTAAAGCATCAATTTTTACATGAAGTATCTTATCTATATGTTCATTAATACCATACATAGGTAAATCATTTAATGAAGATATGATTCTTCTAAAACCTCTTGCTCTTTTTTCTAATTGTGTTATCTGTGTTTCCTTAGTCATAATCTCTCTCCAATATCATATCAATATAATGTTTAGCTTTTAATAAATCTTTTTCTTTTCCTTTTGATTTATGTCTACATATATATTTAATAGCATTACCTTCTGCAAACTCTAAATGATTTTCATTTATAAAATAAGCAGGTTGTATTTTCATTTTTTTATAATGATTTCCATCTACTTGTTTATCTAATGAATCATAGGTAACTCCTTTAAACATATCTTTATTTGTCATTAATTGGTCCTTCTTCTGCCATTCTTTTTCTTCTTAATTGCTGTTCTGATGGTTGTAACATATCATTTAAATCATCTATTGTCAACTCTTTATTTCTTTTTAATTTTTTTACAATCCATTTATAACTCCAAGGTTGTAGTCTAAATGTATCACCATGATAGTAGTGAGTTTGATTAGGCATAAAAGAAAATACATTCTTATAATTAATTTTACTTGCTTCTTCTTTACTTAATAAAGATTGTAACCACTCAACAAGAATATGTTTTGCTTTTCTTCTTATTGGTTTCATTTTTTTACTGTTCATCTTGACCAACTTAGTTCTTTACAACACATTGTGGGGTTTATATCACAATAAGGATAAGCAGCACAACCCAAATGAATATCAAAATCTTCAATACCTTTCTCTCTCTTCTCTCTCTGCCAAAGTAAATCTTCAATTTCAATTTCAAAATGAATATCCTTTGTACTAGCCCTCCCTCCAACATTTGTTCCATATCCTTTATCTTTGTTACCCAAATGTAATTTGTTAGATAAATCTTCTAATTTTTTAGTACTCCAATATTTATATTTACTCATCTGTTTAGTGTTCCTTTTTATTATGAAAGACTTCATACCAAGTATCACATTCATCACATTGATACATACTAACTATATTATGTTCTGATTCTGGGTAAGTATCTTCAGTATCAAAATCATTATTCCATTTTACTTCTGCATTACAATAAAAACATTTCATTATGCTCTCTTACCAAAGTTTGTTAGTTGTTCTTTATATTGTTCTGTTATCTCTTCTACTAAAGGTTTCTTAACAACATCAGCTAACATAGTATTCTTATTAGCATATTTAAATACTCTTAAACCTTTACCATCATTAGTATCTGAATGACATTCCCATTTATGAGGACAGTATTGACAACCAATAGCCAAAGTTTTATTACCATTCTTCTCTTCTTTAAAAGGATAACATTTTTCTGGTGGTGCATCTTTATCTAAAGAAACTTTTAAATCTTTAATTAATTCTTTAACATTAGGTTTAGCCATATCATCTGGTTTATAAAAACATAAGTCACCAGAAGATTTATCAACAACTAAGAAGCCACCATCCTTTGTACCACAGCCCTCTTCATATCCTGCTAACTGGGCATGATAGCCAAATGGGTCATCACCTACTATCTCACCTGATTGAAATTTTTTAAAACTAAAAGGTGATGCTGATTTAACATCACATATCTCACCATCAATTATACTATCTATATGTCCTGAGACACCTTCTACTTCTACTTTTCTTTGTTGGTCTTCTACTTTATGACCAGCTAATTCTGCTAAGTATAATACTAAGTGTTCAATGATATGACCATACAAGAATTTTAAATTCATTCCTGCGTCTTCATCTTTTCTATCTTTAGGACTATGTTTATCATACCATAGCTGTCTAGAGGGCTTACCTATAGAGGACATTCTTAGTTGTCCTTCTTTATCTGGTCTTGCTCTTGGTGTATTCCAAGCAAACATAGCTTCTTTAATATTATTTAAAAATACAGCCATGTTTTCTTCTGTTATATTAATAGACTTACCATCAGAGATACCAGCAATCATAGATTTTATATCTGGTGCTAATGTACTAATGTGTTTCTGACCAATTGTTTCCGACTTTATATTTTGCATTTAATGGACACCTTATATTTAATTGTTTACCTGCATCTATAATTGATTGTACTGCTAATCTTCCAAACTCTTCTACTCTACTTTCTTCAACTTCATATTGGAACTCATCATGTACATTCACTACAGGGAATGCTTTGATTTGTTTTATACTAACATATTCTTGTAGTAATGTCAACGCATATTTCATAACAGTTGCTCCAGCTCCCTGCAATAAAGTATTTAAAGCTGCGTGTGGATACCTTATTATTATTTTTCTTTGGTCTAGTCCTCTGACCCATCTTCTACTAGCTATTCGTTCTACCTTTTCTCTTAGATGTTTAAGACTTGGTGTTGCTTTAAGAAACTTTTCCTTAATTCTTTCACCATCTTTTTCTGAACCTCCAATAATACTACCTATTTTTTTTGACCCTGCTCCATAGATGAATGCATAAATAAAAGTTTTACTTTCATCTCTTGAATTTAATCCTGCAGCAATTTGATTTGTAGTATGTATATCTCCATTCACAACTTCATATATATAATCTTTATCATTCATGTAGTGTGCTAACATTCTTAACTCAAGCCCAGCAGCATCAACACCTACTAATTTATAACCTTTATCAACTATCCATAAGGCTCTACATTCTTTTCCATATTCAGAGTACACAGCAGGAATTTGAGCCATGTTGGGCGACTGATGGCTCATTCTTCCAGTTATTGTACCATTGGTAATTACTTTGCCATGCACTCTTCCATCTTCCTTAACAGCTTCAATCCAAGAACTGACTTGAGCAATTCTTTTCTGTAGCATTAGGAATCTTTTTATTAATTTAGCTTCAGGAATATTATGTATCTGAGATAATACTTTTTCATCTACAATCGTATGTCCTTTTTCAGTTTTCTTTTTTGGTTTCCATCCAAGAAGAACTAATCGTTCAGCAATCTGTTGCCTTGAACCTAAATTAAATTCTTTGTATTTAACTTTTATAAAGGGAACTCCCTTAACATAACCTCTTGATTTGTTATTAGACTTAGGTATAAATTCTGTTTCTATTTTTAAGGGTGGGAAAGTTTGTCTAACCTTTGAGGTTAAATCATTCATGTCTTCTTGAAACTTACATTGTAATTCATAAGCATCAATGATATTTATTTTAAATCCTTTTTCATGTTGCTTTTGTATTATCTCTGCAGTTTTATGTTCTAACTCTATTGATTGTCCAAAGTCTTTTGTCTTAAGATTTAAAAACTTATATAGTCTTTCAGTTAATTCAACATCATTCCTACAATAAGTTAACATTTCTTCAGTAAAGAAATCAAATTGTTCAAAGGGTATTTTACTATGTCCTAACTTTGTTCCCCAATTTCTTAGAGAATGACCACCCTCTATCATAGGATTTAATAATCTAGATAAAATTAATGTATCTGTTTTTTTACAATGAGCAAACAAATCATAACCAAAAATTTTATTAACAACTGGTATATCAAATCCAATTATGTTATGACCTATTACTTCTTCAGTTTGTTTTATAAACTCTTCAAACCTATGAAGTTTATCTTCTCTAAACTGATAGTAAGTGTCACCATGTTTGCACACAATACACCATATCTTATCAGCAGTCATGGTTGTTTCTATATCAAATACAACTTTATTAAAAGTCATCTGATTTTACTTCTGTTAATCTACCAGTATCTGTATCATATCTTAAATCACAACAAGGACCAGTAATACCAGAGAATCGGTTCTTTAATACTCTTATCCTAGTAGTGTTCCTAATTTCAGGGTCTTCGTTCTGTGCGTCTCTCTCAAGCCCTATAACCATGTCACTTAGCTGACCTATACTAGCCGAACCTCTAAGTTGTGATAGTGAAGTTGCTGCACCTTCTTCATGTCCTTTACCTTCAGGTCTTCTAAGGTGTGATACAACTATCATAGATACTCCAGTCTCTTGGACTAAAGTTCTAAGCCTAGTCATAATTTCATCTAAGGCTCTTCTCTCATCACCATGTTGTTGGTCTGATACAATAATACTTATATGGTCAATCACTATGTACTTACAATCTTGACCTTTAGCTAAGAATCTCACTCTTGAAACAATATTATCTATAGAGTTAGAACCAAAATGGTCATACATAAATACTCTACCAGTACCTACTGTTGAATCAAAGTAAGTTGTCATCTCTTCCTTACTTACATGAACATCTGGTAAGTGTAATCTTTGATTAGCTTCAACACTCATCAAACCTTTTGAAGTTATAACTGGTGTTTCTTCTAACATTAACAAACCAATCTTATCTTCAGTTGATTTTATAATATGATGTACTACCTCTCTCATTACTTGAGTCTTACCTAGTCCAGACCCTGCTGTAAAGGTTACTAACTCTGAAGGTCTTAAACCATAAGTAATTTTATTCAATCCTTCAAATGGATATTGAACAAATGATTTTGTTATTGGTTTAAGTACATCATCTAATAATGTATTAGCATTTATAATTCCATCTGGTGCAAATACTTTAGCATCCCAAAATGTTTTATTATATATTTGTATTTTATTTTTTGTTAAACAATCTGAAGCATCTTTAAATCCTTCAGGTAAATGCATAATCTTACATTTTCCTGGTGAGAATAACTCTGCTACTTTCATAGCACCATCAAGACCATGCTCATCATTATCAAAATTAACAATTACATTATCAAAATTATTTTCTAACCATTCTAAACTTACCTTAATATCTTTAACTGCAGAAGCTATACCATTTTTAATACTAACTACTGGTGTGTGGTATGTTCCTTTTAACATCATCTGATAAGCTGATAGAGCATCCAACTCTCCCTCAGTTATGATAACATATTTATTTTTAGAAAAAAGATGTTGACCAAACAGCCCAGAGTTTTTAGTATTACCTTGTATGCTAAATTCTTTTAGCTTGGTATACCTAGTCTTAGTTGCAATCTTTGCACCTTGTGTATCGTGATATGGATAGTAATGGTTTGTTATAGTACCCATGTTATCCATCTTAACTGTCACTCCAAACTTTTTACAAGTTGATTCTGCTATTCCTCTATCTACAATCTCTGCATAGTTAGATTCTTTCATGTAATCTTTTACTTCATATTCATTATTACTGCTGGTTGTTGGTTGTGTTTGCATATCATATTCCTTTATATATTCTTGACATGAAAAACAATAAGCAGAGTTGTCTGCATTTACAGATACTGCATCACTACTTGAACATAGTGGACAGGGTAAGTGAAACTTGACAAACCCTTTGTGATTTACTTCTTCCATTGTCGCCCTCATGGTTAATTAGTTTTCAAAAAAAAAGGAAGCCGACCTACTACAAGCCGACTCCCTTTGAGGATAAAATAAATGATGACACACTAAGTGTCCTTCACTTATAGAGTGTTATACTAAAAATCTTCCTTGATGTCAACACTTGCACTAGAGCCATCTGCATTTTTAATAGATACTTTTTCTTCTATTTCAAACTCGTCTCTAGGTAAATACTCGATTAAGTCTGAAACCTGTACAGCTTGTAGGTCTAATCCTACACCCTTCTTGCCCTTAAAGTTCCAATCATAGCTTCTATACATTACTTTAACTTTGCTACCATTGCCGACTATTTTATCAAGTGGTTGTTTACTAGCATCAACTAATGTTGGTGGTTGATTCTTATCACCATTAGCTTTAGATACTTTCCTTTTAAATCTAACTATATTGTTTATAGTTTGTTCATCAACTACAGTTTGACCTACAGAGATACCTTTACTTTTAAAATCTTCTGCTACTTCATCTGATACTGATAAATCAACTCTCCACATAGGTTCAAACTTTGAGTTTGGTCGTGTCAGAGAAGCCCAGTAAGCTGTGCCTTCAATTATTGCCATATGTATTTGTCCTTATTGTTATTGTTATTATTAATTATTAATGTATTACTATCATACTTCATCATCGTTGTCAACACTTGGTTCAATTTTATTTTCAAGTATCTCTTCTATTTTCTTATCAATGTTTAGTTTAATAGTTTGTTTCTTGTTCAGCTTATCCTGAAGGTCACCTATCTTTGAACCCATAGATTGTACATCAGCATTAGCCTGTTCTAATTGTATTAGAATTTGTTTAATCTTGCTATCCTTTTGAGTTATAGTTTCATTTAACTCTTTCTTTTCTTTTGTTAAGTCAGCTATAGTAGATTTATATTCTGTTAATAAAGTTTTATCAGTCATTTAAAAATTTTCTTTTCCCTTCACTCCCTTTAATTTTATTTATTCGTTTAACTTTTTTACCAGATTTGTCTAGTCTTAACCAATGAACATATTCATCATCATTTACTAAAGTAGATAAGTGTTTTGCCGACCATTTATAAATATCTTTTATCTTTCCAAAGTGATTGTTGATAGTATCAATATGCCAACAAGTTTTACCACTATCCCAATCAAATCTTTTTAACTCACCACTTACTTTAAATCTTTCTTGTACTTCATCACTAAGAAATGCCCAATTTGTAAATGCATAAGCAACACCAGTAGTATCATATCTAAAAATATGATATTGATTTAACGCAACACTTGGTATTAGATGTGTTGATAATTCTTTATCTGTTTTATTTTTCCAGATAAATTGTTCTTTATATAATCTTATTGCATCTTTTATATCTTCATTCTTACTCATTAAAAGAATTCTTTTTTTAATTGAGAAGCATAAACATAACTATTAAACTCTTCTCTATTACCCTCATCATCTAATTTATTTAAGCATTCATTACAAATCTTTTTATTCCTATCATGTATATATCTTTTCATGCTACCACCTTGCTCACTAGCATCACACTTATGACATATATCTCTGAAGTTAAATCCTCCATCCATCATTCCCATTAGTCTAGTCCTGTTATAATTTTTTTAATAATACTAACTGGAAAGTTCTTAACTTTCTTATTTGGATTAGTACTACAACCACTTAATAATATTACTGTAATAGTAAGTAGCATTAAGAAGTTAACTATATTATTTATATACATTATTATTTTATACCTATACATCCTTCATTAAATAATTCTTTAATAGGAAGTACTACACATTTGGATGCTCTATAGTCTCCAATGCTTTTAGTATGTGTCTTCTTATATTTCTTTACAATCTTTTTTAATCTTGATACTCTAAAGACTAACATACAATGTTCCTTACCATCAAGTTCTAATATATGAAACCACCATTTAGATTCTGTCTTGTCTATACCAGATGGCTTATCTCTAAACTCATACTCAATAGCAATGTTGCCTGTCTTTCTCCACCATGCTCTCTCTGTTTTAATTTCTACTTTACTATCTTGAAGTAAGTCGGCTACTCTTTTCTCTCTTATCTGTCCATACTTTAAATCTAAATCAAACTTAGTATTCTTACCTGTTGCCATTAGTATTGTACCTCTTGATGAAAGCTACAGATGTAATGTGTTAAAAACTTATTAAGATTCTTATTATGAAATAACTTTTTAGCATTAGCTTTCTTAAGTTGTTGAAATTTTCTGATTATAAATGTTGGTTCTAAGTTTGCGTAATCGCAAATCTCACAGAAATGTGAGTCTGTTTTTGAAAACCAAGCTGTTGATTCTTGGATAATTTCTCTTCGTCTATTTCCCCATGCATGAATGTCTACATCTAATGCATCCATGATGGCTCTCACTATGACACTTCTATAAAGAAGTACACATGGTGTGATTGCTCTACCTTCGCCCTGTCCTGCGTTTGTTACACTACTATTCAATATCATATTTCATTTTATCAAATACTTTATCTAATAAAGATTTCTTATTCTGCTGTACAATCCTCAAGTGAAACTTTTTTGTTCTTAGACTTTTCGCTATCGGATTTTTGAATTTTATTTTTGTATGTTTTTTCATCAATCTCCTCTACTGTATGTCTACTAAGTTTAACTTCTCGATTAATTATATTAGAATAAGGACTCCAATTTAAATTCTCTTTAGCTTGTTCTAATGTAGTGCCTGAATTATAATAGTCTTCAACACACACATCAACATTGACCCATGTTTTTTTTAAAAAGAATTTGTTCATATTAGATATAGTCCTGTCTGTAAAATGTTTTATGTATAAAAGTTTATGCCTTTTATGTGAAGACAGTATCTCCATTATACCCTAAAACATTTGCTCTCGCAACCCTCTATTAAAATAAATATAGTCAATAATATCAATGGTTTACACACAATTTATTTGCCTTTCATTAATTAATTATGCTGGTTGTTGACCAGTTTCTAAAAATATTTTCCAATCTTTTCTAGTTGAAAAATTACATAAGTCAAACTTTTCCATTGCTCCATTTAACTGATATGCATTAACAAATAAATGTAAGTCATGCTTAATATTATGAAACATATAAACACTATTTAATTTATCTTTTGTTTTACTTCTTTTATACTTTACTATTTCTTTTTTCTTTTTCATTTTCATTCTCCTTTTATTTTTTGCCATAATATTTTTAATTCTATTAAAATATTTTTATAGTCTGCTATAATATATCCTCCTAGAATAATAAAGAATAATAACCAAATCATTTTATGCTACCTCCTTTAATATTGTTATTGCTCTTGCCTTAGCTGGTTCTCTTTTAATGTAACCTTTCCATTCTATGTAGCCAAGCATATGATATATAACACTCTTTGATTTAACATTCATATATATTTTCATATCTTCAAATGTAGGCATGACTTCGTGGTCATGTTTATATTTCCTTATAAACTTATAAAGTTTTAATTGTCTTGGTGTTAACATATCTTTCTCCAACCATTTATAATTTCTACCTGACATATTTAAAATTGCTTAGGTGTTAACATGATGCTTTGCTCCTTGTATTCTTAACTCTCTTTCATATTTAACGTCAGCTTTTAAATATTTTATTTCTTCACCAGCTTTTCTTAATTGTTCTTGTAAGTATTCTTTTTGTTTAGTTAACTTATCTATTACTTCTTCCAAATCATTATCTCCTCTACCAGATTTATTTAACTTCTTCTTAATACTATTTTTTAAATCAGCACTAAAAGTATTTAAATATATATCATCCATATTAATTTGCTTGTACTGGATAAGCTATTGCTTGTTCAAATAAAAAATATGAACATCCCTCATACTCATTTGTTTTAATCATAAGTTCAGCATAAGTATTTGCATCTTCTCTAGTTGCAAAGCCTTTTTCTCCCATGTATCTATCAGAATAATTAAACTTACTCATCACTACAAACTTCTTATCTATTTTTTTATCTGTCATATTATATCCTTTGTTATTTTACACTCTTCTTATTATTCCAGATGTTATTATTAAATACTTGTATGAGTCTGGATAACTCAACAGTATGTTCTTTCTTAAACTTATCTTTAAAGATAACTTTACAATCATCACTAGGTAATTTTGTTTTACCATATAGTATTACTGTATCTCCTATCATTTTTTTTCCTTTGCTTTAAAATGTTTCATCCATAACCAATTCCAAAAAGAAAAGAATCTATTATTCCATTTTTTATTTTCATAATTATCTACCTCTTCAATTTCATACTCAACAGAAAGTTTTTTTCTCTCTGTTTCAGTTAGGTTCATAAAAATTTTGTAAGCTTTTCTATTATTTATCATTTGTTTTTTTCTTTCTATGCTTACCCATGTACCACTCTGCAGGTTCGTAATCCCACCTCTTCCCATGATGTCCTCTCATGTCAGCATACCACATACGCAATCTTACTATTAATTTTTTTATAAACATATTACTATTATACCACATTTAAAAATAAAGTCAAGCATTAATTTAATGTTTTTTCTTTACATAGTTTATTCTCTATTAAAAAGTTAGCTTGTTTTCCAAACCAACCTGCCAACTGCCAACACATTCCTGTATCAATCAGATGTTGCCATGCTCTTAACTCTTCGGCTACTGTTTCTGCAGGTATATAACCATCAGCTATACCTACTGCTTCATGTACTTTTAAAACTAATCCCTTATCTAAATTAATCCTTTTATATTTTTGATAGTATTCTAATTCAGCTCTAGATTTAAAAACTTTCTTACCATAGATTGCTATGTTAACTCTTATTTTTTTTGTCATACTTTTCCTTTAGTTTAATTGCTATACCAAACAACCCATGCTCTCTACATTTTTTCATAATAGATTTAAGTCTAAGTACAAATCCTGTTAGTCTATTCATAAGAACCTTTACCTAAATCTTTCTATGTCTTTCTTTTTTATATTAAAATTAGGATATTCATTATCTCCCCCTTGTTCCCAATCTAATACATTAACATCTAAAGCTTTATTATATGCATCTTCAATATTTTTAGCATCTAACTCTACAAAATAACTTATCTTATCATAAGCCCACACTCTATACTTTTTCATTCACCCTCCACTTCATCAACACTATCAATTATAAATCCAGTTTC
>Ga0209089_10003784_pt1 | contig 12805 bp, 12 predicted proteins | sample ArcticOcean_MG_C_FD_187431 | JGI IMG/M metagenome (GOLD analysis project Ga0209089, IMG submission 187431) | Marine microbial communities from western Arctic Ocean - ArcticOcean_MG_CB2_150 (SPAdes) (version 2) | ecosystem: Environmental > Aquatic > Marine > Oceanic | place: Arctic Ocean: Canada...
GCCGCCGGATTCCGCTAGAATCTTCGTAATCGCCGCCGTCAGCGTCGTCTTACCATGGTCAACATGGCCAATCGTGCCAACATTGCAATGCGGCTTCGTACGCTCAAATTTTGCTTTACCCATTCGCTTAATCTCCGACCGTCTCTTGTGTCAAACCGTCCGCTTAAATACCGACAACAATCAACCCGTCCAATTCATACCCACGTCTTCATATCCACCTCGTGCCTACCATGCACCTTGCCCAGCAAATTCCTGCCACGGCCCGCCGGGCTGGAGCGGGTGGCGGGGATCGAACCCGCGTAACCAGCTTGGAAGGCTGGGGCTCTACCACTGAGCTACACCCGCGAACTCCCGAACCGGGCAACAACGAACTCCATGCCTCCGAAACCAGCACCCACGAATCCAACCAATTCGGCGGCGCGCGATAGGATTAGTTGAGTGGTGGAGGGGGTTGGATTCGAACCAACGTAGGCATAGCCAATGGGTTTACAGCCCATCCCTTTTAACCACTCAGGCACCCCTCCGCACACGCCAAACCGCCACCTCCGACGGTGCGCTCATATGTACCCTCCGTCGTCGCAAGTCAATGGCCAAAAAGGCCAAATTCCCATGCGACAATGGTTTCCCATCCGCCCCTGTCGGATTACCGTCAAAGGGTTAGTTGCGATTGCTTTACCGCAAGCGCGGCTTTATATGCGGTCCCATGGCAGGGCGCAAGCGATCAGGTGGACGATACGGGGGCAATCACAGTGCCCCGCGTGGCGGCCGTGGCGGAAACCGGCACGAAGGCTGGACCGAAGGCCGCCCCGACCGCCCGACAGCTCGCCGTGGCCGCGGCCAGCAGGAACCCTATTGGATTTATGGCCGGCATGCCGTGCTGGCCGCCTGCGCCAACCCAAATCGGCAAATAACGCGGTTGTTATGCACTGATGATACCGAACCGCCGCCGCCCGGTCATGCGCCGAAACAGGAAATTGTCGACCGCCGCGCCCTTGAGGAACTATTGGCGCCGGACGCGGTGCATCAGGGTATAGCGGCCCTGGTTGTACCCCTGGGTAACCGCGAGTTGGACACGCTGTTGCCCGAAGACGGCGGTAATGGCGTCATCCTGGTCCTGGATCAGATCAACGACCCGCGCAATATCGGGGCCATTCTTCGTTCGGCGGCGGCCTTTAGCGCCCTGGGCGTGGTCATGCAGGACCGCCACGCGCCGCCAGAGGGCGGCGCCCTGGCCAAGGCCGCCAGCGGCGCTCTGGAAACCATCCCCCTGGTGCGGGTCAATAATCTGTCCCGGGCCCTGGAACAGCTGGCCGGCATGGGCTTTTGGCGCCACGGTCTGGCGGCAGATGAAGGCGAGGCCCTATCGAAGATGCCCCTGAGCGGCCGGATTGCCCTTGTGCTCGGCGCCGAGGGCGAGGGCCTGCGGCAGCTAACCCAGCGCAACTGCGACGGCCTGGTTCATCTGCCCATGGCGCCAGGCATGGAAAGCCTGAACGTCTCGGCCACTGCCGCGATCGCACTTTTCCTGACTTTTCAGGCACTCACGGCTAATTGAAAATTAGTGACTTTTACCGGCTATCTCCACCGCTTTGACCTCATCGCCCTTGAATTCGCCAAGTTCACCGATGGCCGGGCCTATTCCCAGGCCCGCCTGTTGCGGGAACGGCACGGCTTCACGAGCGAGTTGCGGGCGGTGGGCGAGGTCCTGCGGGATCAGTTGACCTTCATGCCGCACTGCGGCTTCGACAGTTTCTCCGTCGCCACGGAGCGGCAGGCGCAAACCATCCTGGACGCGGTGGCGGAATTCGCCCACTGGTATCAACCGGCCCTGGACGAAATGGCTACTATCCCCACTCTGCGCCGGCGGGCGGCGGCTAATCCCGTGGCGACGGGGCCTAGCGCATCTGGTTGCGCGGCCACCTGGGCCTACTAGGGCGAACCACTGTTTATCCTCTGGCCAATCAGGCCTGTCATCAAGTAGATACTCCGAACCCGCCCGTCGGAGTACGGACGGCGTGTGGGGCGCACTATAGAGGATTCGAAATATGGACTATGCGGGTGATGTGGATGTAACGGAAGCTTGGCGCCGATTGTCGGAAGACCCCGAAGCCGTACTGATCGATGTGCGGACCACGGCGGAATGGAATTTCGTCGGCCTGCCGGATCTCTCGCCGTTGGAGAAACAGGTGCTGCAAAGCGAATGGAAGTCATTTCCCAGCATGGCTCTTAACCCGGACTTTCTGGCCGAGGTAGAGCAGGCCGATATCGACAAGAATGCGGCGGTGTTACTGCTCTGCCGGTCCGGCCAGCGCAGCCGCGATGCCGCCATCCGATTGACCGCGGCTGGCTATAAGAATTGCTACAACGTGGCGGGCGGCTTCGAAGGCGACAAGAATGCCGCTGGCCACCGGGGCACTGTCGGGGGCTGGCAATTCGCCGGCCTGCCTTGGATCCAGGGCTGATGCCCTTTCCAGGCCCATTAGCTAGGAGGACGGATCGTGAGCGATGATGGAAATGCGGGCTGGCGTCCACGCACCCGCGCCGTGCGCGGCGGCCTGGACCGCTCGCCCCACGGCGAAACCTCGGAAGCCCTATACCTCAGTTCTGGCTTTGTCTATGATAGTGCCGAGCAGGCCGAGGCGCGCTTTCTGAGCGCTGACCCGGGCTTCATCTATTCCCGCTATGGCAATCCCACCGTCGCCATGTTCGAGGAGCGCCTAGCCCAGTTGGATGGCTCAGAGGCCTGTTTTGCCACCGCGTCGGGCATGGCAGCGGTATTCGCCGCCCTGATGTGCCAATTGCAAAGCGGCGGTCACGTGGTCGCCTCGCGCGCCCTGTTCGGCTCCTGCCATTATATCCTGACCCAATTGCTGCCCCGCTATGGCATCGCGGTCGATTTGGTGGACGGCGCCGATCTGGCGCAATGGCGGGCCGCGATCCGCGAGGGCACGACCTGCGTGTTTTTTGAAACGCCGTCCAATCCGACCCTGGATCTGATCGACATCAAGGCGGTCGCCGAACTGGCCCACGGGGCCGGGGCTCTGGTGGTGGTGGACAACGTCTTTTCCACACCTATCCTGCAAAAGCCCGTGGCATATGGCGCCGACGTGGTGGTCTATTCCGGCACCAAGCATATGGATGGCCAGGGCCGCATCCTGGGCGGCGCGGTCTTGGCCAACCAGCAATTCATCGACGACAACCTGATGCAGTTCATGCGGCACACCGGCCCGGCCATGAGCGCCTTCAACGCCTGGATCCTGCTCAAGGGTCTGGAAACCATGGAGCTGCGCCTGGACGAACAATGCCGCAATGCTCAGACCATTGCCGAGATGCTGCAAGGCCATACTGCCATCGAGCGAGTATTATATCCCGGCCTGGAAAGCTTTCCCCAGCACGCTCTCGCCCAAGCACAAATGACCGCCGGCGGCTCCGTCATCACCTTTGATTTGCGCGGCGGCAAGACAGAAGCCTTCGGTTTTCTAAATGCGTTGCAAATTGTAGATATTTCTAACAACTTGGGCGATGCCAAAAGCCTGATCACCCATCCCGCCACCACCACCCACCGAGCCGTTGGGCCGGAGGAACGCGCCAAGGTAGGCATTGGTGATGGCATGGTGCGGCTGTCCGTGGGCCTGGAAGATCCCGCCGATCTGATGGAAGACCTGACCGCCGCTCTGAATAATATTTAGCCCCACGCATTAGGAGGACACCCATTTAGGGGCGCCCACCGTAGATCCCGCTATTTACATCCAGGCCCATTGCGCCAAAAATACAGTTGGCAAGGTTCGAATTTCTTAAACCAGAAAAGGCGATGACACGGATGGCAGACGAAAAAGTTATCAAATTCCCCGTTGAAGCGACCCACATCATGATGTTTCGGCGATCCATCGGAGATTACTCCGTGGCGGATACGGGCACGGAACAGACCGCCGCCCCGCCGACCTTCCCGCAAGCGGCGGCGCAGTTTGATCCAGACTATTTCCTACGGATCAAGCCGGGCGAGGATTGGTTTGGCTCCGGCAAGGATCCCAGCGGCGTCAAGGGAACCCCGGCCTCGTCGGGCGGCCTACACGCCGAACAGCATTTCGAGTTTGCCCGCCCGATCCGGCCCGGCGACGCGCTGTCCGTCGTCACCAAACCCGGCAAGACCTGGGAAAAGGAAAGCAAGCGCGCCGGAAAGCTCATGTTCTCCGAGCGCATCACGGAATACCGGAACCAGAACGGTGAACTCGTCTGCACCGCCAGAGGCGTCGGCGTGAAGACGGAACGTCCCGTGGATCAGAGTTGAGGAGTTGGCCATGACATTGAAAGCAAGTGAAATAGCCGTTGGTGATACCTTTGAAGAGATCCTGGTGAAGGATCTGAAGCGGACCCAGCTGGTGATGTATGCGGGTACGTCGGGCGATTACAACCCACTGCACACCGACGATGTCTATTGCCGCGAGGCCGCCGGGTACCCGGGCGTTTTCGCCCATGGCATGCTGACCATGGGGATGACCGGGCGGGTGGCAACAAATTTGTTCGGTGCCGAGAACATCAAGAAATACGGCGTCCGCTTCACCAATCAGGTTTGGCCTGGCGACGATTTATCCGGCAGCGCCGTGGTCGAGGCAATCCGCGAAGAGAGCGGCGAGACCCTCGTGGATATAAAGCTGACGACCACCAACCAGAATGGCGACGTGGTCATCACCGGCAGCGCCACCGGGCGTGTTGATCCCTGATCAAGGCTAATCGGGAAATTTGGGGGCGGCTGCAAACCACCCCCATCAGACGAGCCTAGCGTTGATCCGCGACGAAGCAGTAGAGCAGGCCGGCGCCACCGATTGATACCGGGATAGCCTAACTGCAGCCGCGCGTGGCGTGGGCCGCCGTCCGGGATATGTACCGCCACCGTGGCGGTCATGATGCCCAACACTGGCGCTGCCCTTGTCATTGGAAGTCAAATTGCCGCAGGTATAATCGCCTTTTTCCCGTGGGAAATAAGCCGTGCCGTCATCCTTGGAGCCGGTCAGTATATCGTGCTGATTGGGTTTGTCGCCCCGGCCTTTGACCATATTGCCGTTTTCGTCCACCGCTGTGCGCCTGACCAGGTTGGGGCTGATGTGTAGCTGATCTAAATCGCTGGTGATCAAGTCGCCCTTGGCATTGTACCAGGGCCCGTGACCGATCCGGTCACGGGCCGCAATACCGCGCTCACTTTCCACCCGGGTGGAGAGATAGGCACGCCAGGTGCATCCGGTCGATCCGGCCGTGGCAGCCAGTTTGGCGCAATGGGCGTCGCCACCCGCCAGGCCACCGAGATTGGCGCTATCGACGACGCCGACGCTGGTCATGAAAAAACTCATGCCGTGATCGCCGGCTACCGCCAATGGACTGCCCAGTAACAGCGCCAACCCCGCGGCGGCCCCAACTGTCGCCAACTTTTTACCGATATTCATTTCGACGTCCTTCCCCTATCAACCCAGAATAGGTTTCAGCTTCATGGTTTCAGTGTATCCTGTGCTAAATTGGTCAGTCATTCCGTAAATCGGCAGGCGCCTCTGTGCAATATTGCACATGCAATTACGGGGACGACAATTGGACCCTTTCGTATAGGGTATTTGCGATCTGCTAGACTGTGTTGCGGCCCTGGAGGTGATCGACGAACCCCGGGCCCAAGAGATTATAGGGAATTCGCGGATGTATCTGGACGCGCGCCTTTGGCGCTTCATGGAAGGTTTGCACCATCGCCTCTATGGGGCCGTGGCGCTGGGCCTGCTGGCGGCGGCCACCGGGGTCTTGCGGCTGGTCCTGTTAGGCTGGCTATTGGGTCTGGTTTTCGCAGGCGCGCCGTTGGCTGAATTGTGGGGGCCGGTGGCCCTGGTCGCCGGCACCATGCTATTGCGCGGGGCATTGGAATACAGTCGCAACATGGTCGCGCACCGGACGGCCGCGCGGGTGCAGATCGTCCTGCGCCAACATTTATATGACAAAATCGTCCACCTGGGTCCGGCCTATTTCGGCCTGAAACGCACCGGCGCTGTCCTGGTGTCCCTGGTCGAAGGGGTCGAACAGCTGGAAACCTATTTCGGCCAATACCTGCCGCAATTGTTCGTGGCGGCCCTGACGCCGCTGCTGATCTTCGGCTTTATCGTGTTCCTCGACCCGGCCATCGCATCCTGCCTGTTGGTCTTTGCCCTGCTGACCCTAGTGGCACCATCGGCTTTTCATTTCTGGGATCGGCAAAGCGCGCGCGCGCGCGCGCGCGCGTACGGTGCGTTCGCCGCGGAATTTCTGGATTCCCTGCAAGGCCTGGGCACGCTGAAGGCCTTTGGACAAAGCCATGTGCGGGCCAAAAGCCTGGGCGACAAGGCCCACGAGCTGTTCCGCACCACCATGTGGGTGCTGGCCACCAATGCCTTGGGCCGGGGCATTACGGATACGGGTATTGCGCTGGGCGCGGCGGCGGCGTTGAGCCTGGGCGCCTGGCAGGTCAGCCAGGGGCAAACCGAACTATGGGTATTGCTGGTGGTCCTGATGCTCGGGGTCGAGGTTTTCCGGCCCCTGCGTGATCTGCGCAATCTGTTGCATCAAGGCATGGTCGGGCAATCGGCGGCGGAAGGCATTCTGGCCATTCTGGCGGCGGCGCCGACCTTGCCCGATGACGGCGCGAGCACTCTAAAGCTGGATCAGGCCGCCTCGGTCGAATTCAGAAACGTGCGCTTTGCCTATCCCGGCGCGCGGGGCCCGGCCCATGATAATTTGGACTTTACCATTCAACCGGGTCAAAGGATCGGCATCGTCGGCTCGTCGGGCGCGGGCAAAACCACGATCCAGCGGTTGTTGCTGCGCCTGTATGATCCCGATAATGGGCAAATCCTAATTGCCGGCCAGGATATACGCCAGCAATCCCTGGCCAGCCTACGCCAGCAATTCGCCGTGGTGCAGCAAGATACCTATCTATTTTTCGGCAGCGTCGAAGATAATATCCGCCTGGGTAAACCGGATGCCACGGGCGCGGAAGTCCGGGCCGCGGCGGCGGCGGCCAATGCCACGGAATTCATTGCCGACCTGCCCCAAGGATACGCCACCATCGTGGGCGAGCGGGGCCTGAAACTATCGGGTGGCCAGCGCCAGCGTATCGCCATCGCCCGGGCCCTGCTGCGCGATGCGCCGATCCTGGTGCTGGACGAGGCGCTGTCCTCGGTTGATGCGGAAAACGAGGCGGTGATCCAGCAGGCCCTGGACCGCCTGATGCAGGGCCGCACGACGTTGATCTTCGCTCATCGTCTGTCCTCCGTGATAGATGCCGACCGCATTTTGGTTCTGGGCGAGGGCCGGGTAGTGGAACAGGGCCGGCATGGCGAACTGATGGCCCAGAGCGGCGCCTATCACCGCCTGATGGCGGCCCAGGCGAGGGACAATGCGGGCTCTGCGCAACGCCTGGACACGCGCACCGTGGCCAAGGATGGGCCAACAATAGGGGATTTACCCCCTGACGCCGGGGCCAGCAATGCCATTCTGCGGGCCCGACATCTGGGCTGGGCCGGCGCCTTTCGCATTTTGCTGAGGTATGTGGCGCCATGGAAAGGGCGCCTGGCCCTGACCTTCATATTCGGGGTCAGCCGGGTCGCCGCCTTCACCGGGATCGGCATCGTCGGCGCCCTGGCCGTGATCGCCGTCAAGGAGGGGCTGCCCTATGGCTATTTGCTGTGGATTCTGGCAGCCATGGCGCCGCTGGCCGGCATTCTGCATTGGCTGGAATCCTGGATCGCCCACGACATGGCCTTCCGCCTGTTGGCGGAAATGCGTATCGCCCTATTTGAAAAGCTGGACCGGTTGGCGCCCGCCTATCTGCTGAGCCGGCGCACGGGCGATCTGGTGGCCGTCGCCACCCAGGACGTGGAAACCGTCGAATTTTTCTTTGCCCACACGGTAGCGCCGGCCTTTGTCGCCGGGCTGGTGCCCTTGCTGGTGCTGGCAACCCTGGGCTATTTTGGGGCGCCGATGGCCCTAGCGCTGGCGCCGTTCCTGCTGGTGGTTTGCCTGAGCCCCTTCCTGATGCGCGGCCGGGTCGATCGTTTGGGGTCCGCCGCGCGGGAGGCCCTGGGCGAATTAAACGCCCATGCGGTGGACAGCATCCAAGGCCTGACCGAGGTCGTGGCCTTTCAGGCGGAAGCGCGCCGTGGCGAGGCTTTCATGGCCCTGGCGCGGCAGCAGATCGCGGTGCGGCTGCCGTTCTTTCGCGAGTTGACCCTGCAAACCATATTGCTGGAACTAGCCACGGGCCTGGGCGGTCTGGCCGTGGTGGCGGTGGGCGCCCATCTGGTCAGCGGTGGCGGCCTGCCGGCCGGCTATCTGCCCCTGCTGACCCTATTGGCCATGGCGGCCTTTCTGCCAATCTCGGAAATTGCCAATATTGGCCGGCAACTGGCTGATACCCTGGGCGCGACCCGGCGCCTGCATGCCGTACATGGGGAAGACATACCAGTACAAGACGGCCCCGGCATCATCCCGGAAAAGCCCGCCGGCCTAGCCTTCAAGAGCGTCGATTTCAGCTACGGGGGCAGCAAAACCCCGGCCCTTGAAAATGTCACATTCAACGTGCCGGTGGGCAGCACCTTGGCCCTGGTCGGCCCGTCAGGGGCCGGCAAGACAACCATCGCGCATTTGTTCATGCGGTTCTGGGATCCTGATAAGGGCCTGATCGAACTGGATGGCCATGACCTGAGGCAATATCACCTGAATGAGATGCGCCAGCGCATAGCCCTTGTGGCCCAGGATACCTATCTGTTCAACGATACTTTGGGCGCCAATATCCTGATTGCCCGGCCCGGGGCGGGCCAGGTCGAAATGGCCCAGGCGATCCAGCGGGCTGCCCTGGATGAATTCATCGCCAGCTTGCCCGAGGGCTTGGACACACCGGTTGGCGAACGGGGCATGCGTCTGTCCGGCGGCCAGCGACAGCGGGTGGCCATCGCCCGGGCCTTTTTGAAAGACGCCCCAGTATTGATTTTAGACGAGGCGACCTCCCATCTGGATGCGGTCAACGAGGCACTGGTGCGTGGCGCCCTGGATGACCTGATGGCCGAACGCACCACCATCGTCATCGCCCATCGTCTGTCCACTGTACGCGATGCCGATCACATTGTGGTGCTGGATAAGGGCAAGGTAGTGGAACAGGGCCCCCACGACGAATTGGTCGCCATGGGAGGGCTGTACGCCCATCTGGTTGCCCGCCAAACCTCCGCCGAACGAACCGACGCGGCGGAATAACAGCGGTTTGATAGCCCGGTTCGATTCGGTTACTCTTATTCCCGAAGAACCGAACAGAGGAATAGCGCCATGGTGCTGGGCACGGAACAGATCGAACAATTCAAGCGTGACGGCTATGTCCACCCCATAAAGGTGATGGACCATGACGAGGCCGGGGTACTGCGCCGCCAGTTGGAGGCCCGGGAAGCCAAGCAGGGCGGCCAGCTGGAGCCGGGCCAGCGCAGCAAGTCTCACCTATTGTTCAAATGGCTGGATGATTTGATCCGCGATCACCGCATCCTGGACCCGGTGGAACAATTGATCGGCCCCAATATTCTTTGTTGGAACACCATCTTTTGGATCAAGGATGTCGGCTCGGAAAGCTTCGTTTCCTGGCATCAGGATACCCGCTATTGGGGCCTGTCCAGCGATCAGGTCGTGACCGCCTGGCTGGCGCTGTCGCCGGCCAGCGTCGAAAGCGGCTGCATGCGCGTCATGCCGGGCACCCACGAGGGCGACGTGCTACCCCACGAAGACCGTTATGACCAGGCGAACATGCTGACCCGGGGTCAGGAGATCACGGACGGCGTCGGCGATGACCGGGCAATCTACATGCCGTTGGCGGTGGGCGAGATGTCTATCCACAATTACCGCCTGGCCCATGCCTCGGGCCCCAACCACGCGCCCGACCGCCGGATAGGCGTTTCCATGCATTTCATGCCGACAGATACCCGGCAGGTCGTCGGCAGCTGGGACAGTGCCGCCCTGGTACGCGGCGTGGATATGCACGGTAACTTCACCCCGACGCCTATTCCCGGCGCCGATTTTGATCCCAAGGCCATGGCATTCCACGCCCGGGCATCCGAGGCGGTTCGCAAAGTGCTATATGTGGATGCCGCTGCGAATACGCAAAAACTGTAAGTATTCGTGACTGGAGTTTGACCGCCATGGCTAAATGGAAACTGCCCGGCGATGCCCGCCTTGCCCTCTCGATCGTCGTGAATGTCGAGGAAGGCTCCGAGATGAGCATTGCCGAGGGCGACCGCGGCCCCGAAGTGGTCGACGAACTGGGCGTGGCGATCCATAAGCCAATCCGTAATTACGCCAACGAAAGCAACTACCAATATGGCCTGAAGGCCGGCGCGCCACGGATCATGAAGCTGTTGGACGAATTCGGTATTCGGGCCACTTTTACCGCCGCCGCCCAGGCCCTGGAGAAGGCCCCGGATCTAACCACGGCCATCGTCGCGGGCGGACACGAGGTTTGCAGCCACGGCTGGCGCTGGGTGCATCAATTCCAGATGGACGAGGATCAGGAACGGGACTTCATCCGCAAGGCCGTCACTTCGATCAAGACCAGCACCGGCAGCCGCCCCCAGGGCTGGCTGTCGCGCTATTTGTTGACCGACAACACCCGACGCCTGCTAGTGGAGGAAGGCTTCACCTATCATATGGATGATTTTTCCGACGACCGCCCATTCTGGGACAATAGTTATGAAAAGCCCATTGTCATCCTGCCTTACGCGCTGGATTCCAATGACATGAAGATGTGGACCGCGCCGTCCCTGACGCCTGGTGATTGGCTAAAATACGTCACCGACACCTTCGATTGGCTATATAGGGAGGGCCAATCGGACCCCCAGATGATGTCGTTTGGCCTGCATTTGCGCATCATAGGGCGGCCTGGCCGCATCGGCTATCTAGAGACGTTCCTGCAGCACGTCGCGGCCAAGCCCGATGTCTGGGTGGCGACCCGGCAGCAGATCGCGCAAAACTGGGCCGCGCAAAACCCGGCGCCGTAATGGTCAACGTTATTCCCACCAGCCTGAGCAGCAATCCCTGGGACGAAGTGGCGCGGGCCGCCCGGGCGGCGGCGGATACGGAGACTGCAGAAGCGGCGTTGCGGGAAATCGTCCATGCCGCCCTACGGATCACCGGTGATGGCACGGCCCACGAACGCCCAGGTGCCCTGAATCTGGGGGAGCGACATTTTTATGTCGCCGGTGCCTTCATGGTTAGCCCGGACCTGACCCACCATCTATTGCTCGCCGAATGGGGCTTTCCCCCCGAACAACACCGCCTGCATTACCCGTTGGATACGGGCCATCCGGGCTGGGTATGGAGGAACGAACAAGCCCTAATCCTGGAAAACACCGACCAGCATGACGATTTTGTGCAAATCCTGAAAACGGCACGCATGGGCTCGGCGCTCTACGCGCCTATGATTTGGCAGGGTAAGTTTATCGGGCAACTGCTAACCGCCGCCCAGGCCCGCAATACCTACACCCTGCCAGATCTAATCCGCCTGCAAGCCTTGGCGGGAATGGCAGCGACGGCGTACATGGCCAAGGGTGGTCCGGGGCAACTGGCGCAAATTTGGCGGGACGTAAGGAGTGGGACATAAGCAAGGAATACCAAGTCGAAGGCGTCGGTGGGGTAAAGCTGTGGGCTGGGGAATGGGGCAACCCATCCGGCCCGGCTATCCTGTTCATTCATGGCTTCATGCAATGTCATCTTTCGTGGCAGGCCCAGATCGAAAGTTCCCTGGCTGACGAATTTCGGCTGATAGCCATTGATGCCAGGGGCCACGGGCAATCGGGCAAGCCGAATGATATGGCTGCCTACCAGGACGGCAAAAATTGGGCCGGCGATGTCGCCGCCGTCATCAAACAATTTGATTTGCATAAACCCGTCCTGGTGGGCTGGTCTTATGGCGGCCTGATCATACTCGATTATTGCCTACGGTACGGCTGCGATGACATTTCCGGTATCAACTTCGTCGCGGCCGCGGTGCGCCGGGTCACTGATAGCAATGCCCCGCCACCAACCATTGCCCAGGCCAGGGCGGATTTGTTGTCGGAAGATCTTCTAACCCGAATTTCCGGCACCCGGGCCTTCCTGCGGGCCTGTACGGCTAAGCCCGTGGATCAGGACACGTTCGAAACCTGGCTGGCCTTCAACATGTTGGTGCCGCGCCATGTCCGCCAGGCGATGTTCGAACGGGAATTGGATTTCGACCCGGTTCTGGATGCCTTGCCCGTGCCCGCCCTGGTCACTTATTGCCTGGCGGATGCACTGGTCCTGCCCCATATGGGCGAACACGCCATGGCGCATATTCCCGATGCAAAGGCCTCAATCTATCAGGAAACCGGGCATGCGCCGTTCTTTGAAGACAGCGCCCGCTTCAATACCGAATTGGGCGAATTCGTCCGCCAGGTAAATAATTAGGGATGAAGGGGATTAGTTGACCTACCCGTCTTCCCGTGATGGATTGCGGGCAACCGAATTTTAGCGAGATAAGATAGGAACACTAAAATGCATGTTGGAATGACGACGTTTTTCCAGAACCTGAGCGGCACCCATACGGACCGCGAGGTTTATCAGCACGAATTGTCCCTGGCCGACATGGCCGAACCCCTGGGCTTTGAAAGCATCTGGACGGCTGAACATCATTTTGACAATTACACCATGTGCCCAAACCCGTTGCAGTTTCTGACCTACATGGCGGCGCGGACGGAACGCGCCCTGCTGGGCACCATGGTCATGGTTCTGCCCTGGCACGATCCGGTGC
>Ga0209089_10003792_pt1 | contig 12791 bp, 13 predicted proteins | sample ArcticOcean_MG_C_FD_187431 | JGI IMG/M metagenome (GOLD analysis project Ga0209089, IMG submission 187431) | Marine microbial communities from western Arctic Ocean - ArcticOcean_MG_CB2_150 (SPAdes) (version 2) | ecosystem: Environmental > Aquatic > Marine > Oceanic | place: Arctic Ocean: Canada...
ATTTAATAGTAATAGGTCCGAAATCAGATAAATCTTTATATTTATCTCTCTCTAAATATAATTCTTTTAATTGTTTGTTATTAAGAAATATTTTACCTTGAATAATTGTAATTTCATCTCCAGCAACAGCAATTATTCTTTTAATAAATCTTCTTTCAGGATTCATAGGATATTTAAAAACAATTATATCTCCTCGTTTTGGGTTAAATGGTTTGATAAATTCATCAGAGTTAAATTTTCTTATATAAGAAAATTTCATTAAAACCATCCTGTCATCTTGAGTATAAGTTGGCACCATACTATCTCCTACAACTTGATAGTTTTGAAGACTAATATTTAATATCATGAAAAACAATATTCCCAGTAATAAACTTTCTGAGAGCTCAGTAATTATTTTCCATATTCTAGAAAAATATTTCATAGGGTTTAATTTTCATATAAATACTTATTATTATTTTATTCTTATTTATGTAAACTGTAATTATCTTCTTTTAATTTAACATAATATTATGAATTCAATAATGAAATATATATCCCTTTTATCACTTATTTTTATTTTACTTTCTTGTTCAGCTGAAAGCAGTGATTCAGAAAATCAAAATCACAATACAAATAATTTGAATAAATCAAGTAATCTCCAACAAATTAATCCAGAGAACCTTAAATCATCAAATGCTACTCAAATAATTACAAATTCTCAAAATGGTATATGGGTTAACGGAGCTTCTAAAATAATGCTTGAGCCCAATCTTGTGGAAATAATTGTTGGAATAGAATCAACAAATTTAATTGTATCTAAATCTGTAACTAATGTATCAAATGATAATTCGAAATTATTAAAAATTTTAAATCAAAATAATATAGACAAGACTGATATAAAAACAACAAGGTATACTATCAATCCACAATACAAATATAATCAAGGGAAATCTGAAATAATTGGATATAAAGTTTCTCACTTCACATCTTTCAAATATAGAAAAACAGATAATATTGGTAATTTAATCGATCAAATTTCTATGGGTCCTAATTCTATAGGAAATAATTTAAGAATTGATTCAATCAATTTTTCCATTGAAAATCCTATTGAATACGAGGATAGTTTAAGAAGAAATGCTATACTTGACGCTAAGAATAAAGCACAGAAATTAGCTGATTATTCAAATGTAATTCTTGGCTCTCCTTTCTATATTTCTGAAAATTCTCCCACAAATTTTACCCAAACACTTCCAGAATCAGATATGATGATTGCTAAGATGGCAAATTCGATCCCTTCAACAGAAATAAATTCAGGCCAATTAACAATAACGTTTAATGTACGCATAGGATTTGGTATAAGCAACAAATAAATATTAATTGAGAGGAAAAATGGTTTTAAGTGATATAAGTATAAAGAAAGAAATTAAAAACAAAAATATTATAATTGAACCATTAGGAGAAAACGCAATACAACCAGCAAGTATTGATGTAAGACTAGATGAAAATATTCTTGTATTTCGCAATACAGACATTCCGTACATTGATGTTAAAAATATTGAGCAAAACTTAACTTCTTTAGTTAAAATAGACGATGAAAAACCTTTTATATTACACCCAAGCCAATTTGTATTGGGTAGTACATTAGAATATGTAGAAATCCCAACACATTTAGTATCTAGATTAGAAGGGAAAAGCTCATTAGGTAGAGTAGGATTATTAATCCACTCAACAGCAGGATATGTAGACCCTGGGTTTAAAGGGAATATAACATTAGAGTTAAGTAATGTATCTAATCTTCCAATAACATTATATAAAGGTATGAAAATCGGACAAATGTCTTTCAATCAATTAACTACCCCTGTTGAAACACCTTATGGATCAGAAAAATTAAATTCGAAATATCAAGGACAACGATTACCAACAGCAAGTTTATTTCATAAAGATTTTCAAAAGTAAAAAATGGATTTCATACAAGAAGCAATCAAAGAAGCTTATAATGCTATGGGGAAATCAACTCCAAACCCTCCTGTTGGAGCAATAATTGTTTCTAATGACAATAGAATTATCGGAAGAGGACATACGCAAAGTTACGGGGGGAATCATGCAGAAATTGAAGCAATAAATAATTCCGATGAAAATTTAGAAGGATCAACTCTTTATACTACATTAGAACCATGCAATATATTAAATAACACGCCTCCATGCACTGACACTATTATACAAAGCAAAATAAAACATGTAGTCCTAGGTTCTATAGATGTAAATTCAGATATAAATGGAAGAGGGATAAAACAATTAAATGAAAATGGTATAACTACAGAGTTAATAAAAGATAATGATAAAATAGAATACACATTAGAATCATACAATCATTTTGTCATTCACAAAGCTCCTTTTGTAACGTTGAAATTAGCATTGTCTATTGATGGTAAATTAGCTACAAATAGTGGTGATTCAAAATGGATTTCATCTGAACAATCAAGGAATTTAGTGCATAAATACAGATCTGATGTAGATGTAATAATTACTGGGGTAAACACAGTAATTGCTGATAACCCCAGATTAAATGTACGTTTAGAAAACTATACAAAAAATTACCAACCAAGAAAAATCATATTAGATACAAATGGAAGAGTTCCTGTTGATTCAAAATGCCTAGATAGTAATACAATTGTTATAACATCTAAAATGAATAAAAAAATCCAAGATGTTTTAATTTCGAAATCTGTGATTATTGAAAAAATACCTTTGAATGAATATGGGAAATTAGATTTGAATTACCTTCCAGATATATTGTTGAAAAACAATTTGATTAATGTACTAGTAGAATGCGGTTCAACACTCTCAAGTGAATTATTAAAATTAAATTTATTAAACAAATTATTATTGTTTGTATGCCCGAAGATAATTGGAGGATCGAAATTCATACCATTCTCTAATATAAATAGTGATAAAATGAGTAATGTCATTTCTCCGAAAAAAGTGCAAAACAATCAATTGAATGAAGATATGTTAGTAAAGGTTTGGTTCTAAATGTTTAGTGGTATAGTTGAAAAAACAGGAACAATTATAGATTTCAAAAAAGATATTTTAACTATTCAAGAAAGTTCACTATCAAAAGAATTGCAAATATCTGAAAGTATAGCAATTGATGGTATTTGCTTAACAGTTATTGATAAACAAGGAACAAATTTCAAAGTCCAAGTAACTCCTGAAACAGTTAGTAGAACTAATTTGAAAGCCCTTACAAATACAGATATTGTTAATCTTGAAAAACCGTTAAGATACAACGGATTAGTAGGTGGGCATTTGGTTCAAGGGCACGTTGATTGTAAAGGAAAGATAGAAAATATTATTGTTGATGGGAATTCTAAAATTTTAACCATTTCATTTCCAACTGAATATGAAAAATATATTGTGGAAAAAGGATATATTGCCGTAGACGGTATAAGTCTGACAATAGTAGAATGTGAAAATAATTACTTTTCCTTGTCAATCATTCCATTTACATTTGATAATACAAATTTAAAATATAAGAATATCAAACAAAATGTTAATCTTGAATTTGACATAACTAGTAAATATGTAGAAAAAATTTTAAATACAAAGTAATAAAATGTTAAGTAGTATAGAAAAAGCAATAGAAGATTTAAAACAAGGAAAAATGATCATCATCGTAGATGATGAAGATAGAGAAAATGAAGGCGATTTAGCCTTTGCAGCAGATAAAGTCACACCTGAAATGATAAATTTTATGTCCATACATGGGAAAGGGCTTATCTGTGTTCCAATGTTAGGTAGCCGATTAGACGAATTAGATATTACAAGTATGGTGTCTGATAATACGTCTTCACACTCAACAGCATTTACGATCTCTGTAGATGCAATCAAAGGTGCTACAACAGGAATTTCTGCAGATGATAGAAGTAATACTATTAAAATGCTTACTTCTGAAACAACTTTACATGAAGATCTTGCAAGGCCTGGTCATATATTCCCTTTAAGATACGCTGAAGGTGGAGTAATAGAAAGAAATGGGCAAACAGAAAGCATTGTTGATTTATGTATTCTTTCAGACTTATATCCAGCAGGTGTAATATGCGAGATCATAAATGATGATGGGACTATGGCTAGAAGAGACGATCTTATCAAATTTTCAGACAAGCATAATATTAATATAGTGAGTGTAGAAGATATTATTAAATATAGAAAATCTAATAATTTAATAGATATTACGCCTGATGAACCAAAAGAAACTTTCATTAGAAAAAATGCTGAATATTCTTCTCTCCCAACTTCATTTGGGGCATTTAATATTAAAACATACAAATCATATCCTGACGGTGTCGAACATGTAGTTTTACAAAAAGGGAAATTAAATAAAAATACTAAAACTCCAATCGTAAGAGTACATAGCGAATGTTTAACGGGGGAAGTGTTTAAAAGTTCTAGATGTGACTGCGGGGAACAATTGGAAATGGCTTTACAAAAAATAAGTGAATGTGAATATGGGTTGTTAATTTATTTAAGACAAGAAGGAAGAGGAATCGGTTTTACAAACAAATTAAAAGCTTATTCTTTACAAGACCAGGGATTAGATACCGTCGATGCAAATCTACATCTTGGTTATGCTGCTGATCCTAGAAATTTTTCTGTTGCATCAGAAATTCTAAGAGATTTAAATGTATCAAAAATTGAATTAATGACTAATAATCCAAAAAAAATCCAAGAATTAGAACAAGCAGGCATAGAAATAGAAACAATTATACCAATTCAAGCGGAACCTAAAGACGAAAACCTTGAATATCTTAAAACAAAAAAAAATAGAATGGGTCACTTATTAAATTTAACAGAATTCAAAAATCTTTCAGAGTAGAATGAATAATAATAAAATAGCAATAATTGTTAGTAGTTTTAATTCTGAAATAACAGTTAACCTTTATGATGGCGCAATAAATTGTCTTCTGTCTAATAATTTACCTAAAGAAAATATAAAAACATATTGGGTACCAGGAGCTCTTGAAATTCCTTATGTTGCATTAAAACTTGCAACTAACAAAGAAATAGATGGAGTGATTGCATTAGGCGCTATTATCAAAGGTGACACTGATCATTATGAACTAGTGTCAGAAAATGCGTATCGTGGATGTATGGAAGTTAGTTTAAAACAAAATATACCAATAACATTAGGAATAATAGCTGCTCCTAATTTGAAACTTGCAAAAGAAAGATCGCAAGATATCAAAGCAGATGTATCAAAAGATGGCAAAACTCCTTTGAATTACGGGCATAGTGCTGCACAGGCATTATTAGATATTCTGAATCTAAATTATAAGTAATTTGTATTTCTTTTTGTTATTAATATCTTTGAAATTATTAGCGTTGAGAAAACTAAAAACACTATAGAAAGAATCCAGCCAATATCTAAACTTTTTAAATAATTAGATAATTGATCGAACAACGAAGGTTTAGGAAGATTTTTAAAATCAATTTCAATCAATTTACCTTTAGATATATTGTTTATTTCAATTAAATCATATGATTTATCATTAACTTCTGTCGTTGTAGATTGATAGTCAAATTCATTTAAATAAAGATCTAAAGTATTTTCAGAAATAATTCTGAAATTTTCTAATTCAAATTGATTATTTCTTTTAAATGTATAATCAGAGTTTTCATATTTTATTCCATAAGTAAAAAGTAATTGATGTTCTCCTGGGTATATATTTCCCAATATTCCAAAACCTTTATCAATTGCAACAAATTCTACTCCTATCATGTCTGAATCAATCATTAAGTCAATATAATTTTGTGGAAGTCCATATCTCATAATACTCATCGGTTTATCAGGATTAGGCTTAAAAGTGACATTTGAATTGTTATTAATTTTCGACAATTCTAGAACCCATATAGTATTTTGAGACCTGTTTACAGAAGTAAACATTATTGTCGATGAAGATATCGAAATATTATCTGAATTATCGGAAGATTTATAAACAGTGAGTAATATGTCATCTGTCTGATTGGAAATCAGTCCTAAATCCTTACCATATAAAACACCTTGAAAAATAGAAGAAATACCAATCATAGAATCGGAAGGATGATTAATGTCATTAAAATAAAAAATTCCATCTTTATTTGATTCAGTACTGTACTCTACAATTTGTTCATTTATTGATACATGTAAAATAACAATGTGATTAGATAGGTTTATATTATCTGATCCATTTATAAGTGTTCCTTTTAAAGACCATGATTCATTTGCACTGATATCAGTTATATTTAATAACAATAAAAATGATATAGATAATATCAAATATAATATTTTAAATTGGTTAATTTTCAACATGTAAAAGTATTTCTTCAGTTTCAAAATAATTATTTCTTTGATGAATTTTATCTATACTAAGTAAATTAATATTGGGATAAAGGTTATTAAGTTCTAATTTGAAATCATGATAATCAATCAATCCAGAATTATAATCATTTGTCACGGAATTTAAGTCTGTTTTATTTATGTCAGATTTAGTATTTATATCTCTTTTAAGATTAATATGGTTATAAAAATTCCAAAATTTATCATTGAATGGAATAAAAATTATTAAAGAGATTAATATTAATATTATAAAACCAATAAAATTAATCATTCTTCATTCCTAAGATATAATTTGTTTTTCCGAGATCTTTCAAACAAAGGTAAGATTGAAGTGAATGCTCCCAAAATCACAACAATAGATCCATACCATATAAGAGATACTAGTGGATTGATTTTCACTTCAAATACAGCAGAATTATCTTCAGATAATATTGATTGAGAGAAATAAAAATCTTCCAATCCAAATTCTATTATTCCAGCTTTCGTGGAATTCATATCAAATCTAGGATAATAACTTTTGGAAGTTGAATAAGTCCCAAGAAATTTTCCGTTTTTATTTATTTCCATCATAGCCTCATAGTTAGTATGATCACTTTTAGTTGTTACTATAGATTCAACATATTTGAATTTATAATTTTTAAAAACAGCAGTCTCACCTGGCTGTAAAGCAAAGTCTTTTTCCAATCCCATAAATGAAGTGCCAGCAATACCTAGCATTACCAATAAAATACCTGTATGTGATATCAATCCTCCGTATCTAGAAGAGTTTGAAAAAATCATTTTAAAAGCAATTTTAATTCTATTCATATATTTGAATTTTTTACTTTTTGATACTGAAATAATTCTATAAACCTCATTTAAAAATTGAAATGTAGCAAAGTAAAAAATAAATAATGTGATAGTTATCCAATAATGACCTTGAATTAACCAACTGTTAATAATTGCAATTATTAATGAAATTAAAATAAATATTATTTTTTTCTTTATAAAAGATTTAAAACCTGTGTTCTTCCATGGAATAAATGGAGCTATGCTTAAAATAACCATCAAAATTAATAAAATAGGCCCATTGACTTTGTCATAAAATTCTCTCCCTACATATATTTGTTGATTTTCAATCGATTGAGTGAAAACCGGATAAATTGTACCCATTAGAGTTATTAGGGCTACTGATAAAAACAAAACATTTTGAATTAATATAAATGATTCTCGTGACAAAACAGAAGTAACTTTTTTTGGAGAGTTTAATTTAGAATAATTAAACATAAAAAATATTATAGAAAGAAAAGATGAAATAGTCATGAAAATTAAAAATGTCCACCCTAAGGATGAAGATGCAAAAGAATGAACTGAAGGTACTGCGCCTCCTCTATTAATAAACATTCCCATTTGAGCCATAAAGAAAGCAAAAACAACTAAAAACAAATTCCATCCTTTGAACATATTTCTTTTGTTTTGAACAATAATCGAATGTATTAAAGCAGTCATTATTAACCAAGGCATCAAAGATGAATTTTCAACAGGATCCCATGCCCAATATCCACCCCACCCTAGTATTGTATAAGCCCACCAACTACCTAAAGCAAGTCCTGCTGTTAAAATCATCCATGTACTAATTGACCATTTTCTTAATAAGGATAATTTATTATCACTATCATTATTTATTACTGATCCCAAAGAAAGAGAAAAAGGAATGGAAACAGCTGTTAAGCCAATCATTTGCACAGGGGGATGTATAAACATACCAAAGTGCAATAACAATGGATTAATTCCTTGTCCATCATCTGGAATATACATCGATTCGTTAAATGGATTAGCTAGTATAGCGGTTGTCCCAAGTAAAAATATTAAAAAGAATAAAATAAAAATTTTCGAATAATTAATGGTCATATCATCTAAATTTTTATTTTTTAAAAATATATATAACAAAACTGATAAGGATGTTGAAATAAAAAGTAGTGATCCTTCATTTCCCGAATAAAATGCTATCCAAGTATAAATTTTAGGCATAGCGTCACTACTATGATCAGCAACATATTGAATACTATAATCATGATTAACAAAACCTAAAACTAGTGTGATAGTTGAAATTAGTATTAAAACAAATCCTATATTTGCCGCAAATCTACTACTTAATAAAAATTTGAAGTCTTTAAATTTGATACCTAAAAATAAAGACATCAAAGAGTAAATATATGCTCCCAGGGATAATTTGATTAATATGTCGCCTAATGGGCCGTATATCAAATGATTCTCCTTTTAACTCTAATATTAGAATAAAGAATAAAATATGTTAGAGAAGCAATAATTAAAATAATAATTGGAATGATCCATAAAAATAAGCCTATTCCTTTTTTGTCAGGTGTTGCCAAGATTTCTATCCCGTATTTAGAAACCAAGAATGATTTGATTTGCTCATCAGTCCATCCGTCATTTATTTTATTTTTTATAAAATCTTTCAAGTCTTGTGAAATTTTAGTATTAGATTCCGCGATTGTTTCTGCTGGGCATATAGGGCATTTGATTTTTGTTTCTAATTCCAGGTATCTGATTTCGTTATGAGTCAAATCAGATTGTTTGTCATAAAAGCAACTTAGCATTGTCATACACAAAACTAATGATCCAATAAGATAATAAGAGCGATAATAATTAATTGATTTAAGTTGTTTCTTCAAATATGACTCATTTATAAGATATAAATAATAATTTAAACAATAAGATTTGTTATAATTTCTTAAAACCAGAATGTTTTACAATATGATAATTTACTTCTATTCCAATAAACCAAGAGCTGGTAAAAGTCTAATTCTATCAGCTTTTTCCAATTTATTGACTAAAAAAAATATTAAGAATATAGCCATCAAGCCTATTTTCGATCCGTCATCAAAAGATGATAGTGAAACACAATCAAATTTCAATGAGTTGTTAGCACAAAATACTCAATTTCAATCTCAATCAGCAAGCATAAAACAAACGAAGAATGATTTGAAAGAATTTGTAAGCGAAATCCAAAATCTAAACAAAAAATATAAAGTTGTTTTAGTAGAGGTTGCTAGCAATGCATCAATAGATTTCAATTCTGAATTACCGGATAGTAATTCAATCCATATTTTAATTAATGAATTTGCAACAACAGCTAATGTTAAACATATTAATAGCTACAAAAATTTAGATTGGATAATTTATAATAAAGTCCCTAAATATAGATCCAATTATATTCAATCAACAATCATCCCCAAATTAAAATTAGAAAGTAAAAAAGTAATTGCATCTATACCAGAATCCAGGTTATTAAATTCAAATAGTATTCACGAAATAAATTTGTTTCTCAATGGCACCTATATAGTAGAAGAAAACACAGAAAATATAATTGAAAGCTTTTTAATTGGAACTCCTACAATGGATTCAGGTAAGCATTACTACAATTATCACAAAAACCCTGCTGTTATTGTTCGATCAGATAGGCCAGATATTCAAATGTCAGCTCTATATCAAGATGTTAAGTGTTTAATACTTGCTGGTAAAAGTAAAATTGCAGACTATGTTATATATGAAGCAGAAGTAAGAGAAATTCCTTTAATCCAAGTTGACTCAAATACAATTGATACTGCTAATCAAATCAATCTAATCTCAAAGATAACAAATCCGTTCCATGGACATAAAATGGAAGCAATTACAAAAACACTAAATGATCAAATAAATTTAGATACTATTTTATCAATTTAGTATGCAGTCAAATTCACTAAACCACCTAAATGAAAGTCAATACAGTGCTGTAATACATGATAAAGGACCTGCATTAATAATCGCAGGCCCAGGTAGCGGTAAAACAAGAGTTATAACTTCAAGAATTGCTTGGCTTGTAGAAAACAATATTTCAATACATCAAATTGCAGCACTTACTTTTACAAATAAAGCTGCATCAGAAATGAAAAATAGAATATTTAAAATGCTGGATACTAATCCTATTAGATTTTTACCAAACATTGGAACTTTTCATTCATTTTGTGCTTATATGTTAAGACAACACGCAGAATCTTTAGGAGTAGATAAAAACTTTATAATATATGATAACTATGATCAAGTATCTCTTTTGAAAAGATCTCTAAAAGATTTGAATTTAGATTCTAAAATATATAAACCTCAAGTAATTTTAGGTTTGATTTCTAAATCTAAAAGTAAACTAGAGACCCCAGAGATTTATAATAAATCAATTTCCACAGCATTTGAAAAAAATGTTCATAAAATATATCAAACATATCAAAATAAATTATTACAATCTAACGCATTAGATTTTGATGATTTACTAGTACACGCATATTTTTTAATGAATAAAAACAAAGATATTTTAGATATATATAATGAACAATATCAATACCTGATGATAGATGAATTCCAAGACACTAACTTTGTGCAATATCAAATCGCACAACTACTCTCCAGTAAAAGTAAAAATATATTTGTAGTAGGAGATCCAGATCAATCTATTTATTCTTGGAGAAATGCAGACATAACAAATATATTAAACTTTAAAACTGACTATCCAAATTCAAAAATAGTATATTTAAACCAAAATTATAGATCATCACAGATTATAATTGATGCTTCTCAATCAGTCATATCTGAAAATAAAAATAATTATAACAGGAAAATTTTTTCAGCAAATAATAACAAAAATAATCTTATCGTGACAGTTGAAGCCTATGATGAAATTGAGGAAGCAGAAAAAATTGCAAAAGAAATCAATAATATTGTAATTTCGGATAAAATCCAACTAAGCGATATAGCAATAATGTATAGAACAAATGCACAATCAAGAGCATTTGAACAAGTTTTATCGATAAATAAAATTCCTTTTCAATTAGTTGGAGGAACAAGGTTTTATCAAAGGCAAGAAATAAAAGATTTACTTGCATATGTAAGATTAACTATTAATCTTAATGATGACTCAAGTTTTTTAAGAGTTATAAATACGCCTTCAAGGGGTATAGGCAAATCTAGCATCGATAAGATTGCTATGAATGCTTATCTTAATAATATTTCATGTTATGACTCAGCCAAATCATTACTAGAAAAATCATCAAACAATGAAATCAAACTATCTACAGGGCCATCTAAAAACATCCAATTATTTATAGATATAATTGAAAAAATCAATTTGATTTCAAAAACTATTTCAATAGAAGAATTAGTTACAACAATTATTACAACAATAAATTATAAAGATTATTTAATAAATTATTTATCAAGCCCAGAGGAAAGATTCGAAAACTTAGAAGAACTTGTAAATTCGATATCGAGTTTTGAACCAATAGATCATGAAAATAAAATCAATGAATTCCTAGAATCTGTCAGTTTGATAAACGATATTGATAGTATGGATGATGCACAAGACAAACTCACATTGATCACATTACACCAATCAAAAGGATTAGAATATGACTCGGTATTTTTGACCGGATTAGAAGATGGAACTTTACCCCATATACTATCATTTGACAATGAGTTGGAAATTGAAGAAGAAAGAAGATTACTGTATGTGGGAATAACACGAGCGAAAAGAAGATTATACCTCTCAAGAGTTTTCAAAAGAGGAGGATGGGGTAAATCAGAAGTTAAATCTCCTTCAAGATTTTTATATGATATACCACACAAGTTAACGATTGGGCATAAAGTCAAAAAATCAAATTTTAATACTCCAAAAATAATAAATAGAAATAAATCAGAAAATATAAAAACTAAAATACCAGAGATCAATACTGGAGATAAAGTTAAACATCCATCATTTGGCAATGGTATAGTTATAGCTTCAGTAAATTCTAAAGATGATATAGAACTTACAATTGCATTTGATGAAAATAATGGAATAAAAAAGTTTCTTTACTCAATGAGCGGAATTATAAAAATATAAATAGGTTATAATATTTTTGAAAGGAGGATTACATATGTCAAAATCAAGTATACCTGAAAGTTTGACAAACTCAATTGGAACAGAATCTATTAAAATGTCAAATGACATTGAGAAAGGTGCTATCAGAAGATTTGCAGAAGCCATAGAAGATAATAACCCTGTATATACTGATGAAGAATACGCTAAAAATTTAGGTTACCGAAATGTAATTACTCCACCTACTTTTCTTAGATCTGTTCAAACTAACCCTTTACCAGAGCATATTAAATCTCCGTATTCTGCTGTAGTAGATGGTGGAAGTGTATGGGAATATTTCGAACCTGTTTGTGCGGGAGATAAAATATCTACTGTTTTAAAATTTGAACAAGTATTTGAAAGAGAAGGAAGATTAGGGAATATGATCTTTTTAATCAAAATAACAAAATACACTAATCAATTAGAAGAATTAGTTGCGACTCAAGCCACTACTAGCATAACTTATGAACCAAAAAAAGAGAATTAGTATTATGAGTCAAGATATATATT
>Ga0209089_10003801_pt1 | contig 12776 bp, 8 predicted proteins | sample ArcticOcean_MG_C_FD_187431 | JGI IMG/M metagenome (GOLD analysis project Ga0209089, IMG submission 187431) | Marine microbial communities from western Arctic Ocean - ArcticOcean_MG_CB2_150 (SPAdes) (version 2) | ecosystem: Environmental > Aquatic > Marine > Oceanic | place: Arctic Ocean: Canada...
AGGTCGGCGGTTCGATCCCGCCTAGCTCCACCAAGCAATTAAAGTTTTAATGTCGCGTTCGTCTATCGGTTAGGACTCCAGGTTTTCATCCTGGCAAGAGGGGTTCGATTCCCCTACGCGATACCAAATTTTTTGATTAAATGAAGTGAATTATAATTCACCACATTTAATTATAATACTATTTAAAACCCTTTGTCCCGTTCGTCTAGTGGCCTAGGACGCCAGGATTTCATCCTGGAAACAGGTAGTTCGAATCTCCTACGGGACGCCACTTTAAATTAGTTTAAAGTTAACACTTGATATATTTAAGTATTTTTTTTTGCTACAACCCGAATTCCACCAAGCTTTCCGTTAGAAAAATATTGGCCAACAAAATTATAGAATGAATTTAAACTATCAACAACTTCTTTGCCGTGCACTCTTATGTTTCTCTCTTTTTCACTATTGTATTGTTTTATTCTTTCTTTTGTAAAATCTGTCCAAGAGCTTGACATATCTTCACTAAAAATTAATTCAAATCCATTGTGTTCTAGATTTGAAATGTATTTATCAAAATAAGGGAGGTGTTTTCCATAAATTTCTTTCTCAATGTCTTTAAGGTCAGCTTCATTTAAATTAATTCTGCTAGTTATATCTTCTGTATAAAAGAAGCCATTTGGATTAAGTAAATCATTTAATTTTTTTAATAAAATTTGATGGTTAGATATGTGATATAAAGTAAGCCAGCTAACAACAGCGTCAAATTTTTGATCTTTAAAATCATAATCAAGTATGTCTCCACAGATATGATTTACTTTATCCGTTAGTCCACATCTTTTAGTAAGGTCACTTGCTAAGTTATTTTGATCAGATTGGAGTTCAATTGCAGTAACCTCTGCACCTGTTTTGTTTGCAATATATCTTGCTGGTCCGCCAATACCTGAACCGACATCTAATATTTTTGAATTATTATTTATTCCAAGTATTCTAATAGCTAAGTCAATTGCATCTGTTCCATGGTAATGAAATTGATCAAATTTAGTTAAATCCTCAACAGAAAGATTGTCAGATTCTGATTTACCTATTTCTCTAAGTTCATTAAATATTCTATCTACATTATTGTAGAGATTCATTGATTTGATATTTAAGTTATCATTCATTATTAATAAACTTACAGTAGCCAATCTTTTACTTTTATGAAAATATGAGAGTCTTCAAAAAGTATAAATGAATTTTTTTTAAGAGAAAGATTATTTTTTATCACTAGATTGAAATATCGAAATAGGTTGCCCAAATCTCTTAGGTAGTACAACTTTAAGCCAATATAAAGAAAATTTCTGACCTGCTAAATTAATAGAGTTGATTTGACCTATACTGGCTTTGATAATTACTCAACTTGCTAAGTTTTTTTATTGTTATAGTTCTACTTCATGACAGTTTTAAATGAATTAATATATAAGGATATTTTATGAGTCACATGATTTATGAGTCTGTAAGACAAAGACTACAACGTAGTGAATTAGCGGTACCGGGGTCTAGTCCAAAAATGTTTGAAAAGGCTTTAAATAGTCCTGCAGACTATGTATTTTTGGATTTAGAGGATGCTGTAGCTCCAGATGATAAGGTGCCAGCCCGTAAAAATGTTATTGATGCCCTTAATGATTTAGATTGGCGAGGTAATGGAAAGACTATCTCTGTTCGTATTAATAGTATTGATACCCACTATATGTATCGTGATGTAGTTGAGGTGGTTGAGCAGGCTGGTGAAAGTCTTGATACTATCTTACTTCCTAAGGCAGGAACAGCTTCAGATGTTTACATGCTCTCTGCAATGCTTAATCAAATTGAAACCGCAAAAGGTTTTAAAAATCGTATTGGAATTGAAGTTCTGATAGAGACAACACTTGGTATGGCTAACGTCATGGATATAGCTAAATGTGGTCGTGATGAGCGACTTGAAGCAATGCACTTTGGTGTAGCTGATTATGCTGCAAGTTGTCGAGCACGTACGACCGTTATAGGTGGTTTAAATCCAGATTATCCTGGTGACCAGTGGCATGCAGGACTGTCTCAAATGTTGGTCGCTTGCCGTGCTTATGGTTTACGCCCAATTGATGGCCCTTTTGGTGACTTTAATGATCCCGAATCATACAAAGATGCTGCGAGAAGGGGAGCTGCTCTTGGTTTTGAAGGGAAGTGGGCGATTCATCCATCACAAATTGAACTGGCTAATGAGGTATATACTCCACCGGAATCAGAAGTATCTCACGCAAAACAAATTCTCATTGCATTGGACGAGGCTGCAAAGGCGGGTCGCGGAGCTGCACAATTAAACGGTCGAATGATCGATGCAGCATCAGCAAAGATGGCAGAGAATATTGTTAATACAGATAATGCAATTCAAGGAAAACTAAAAGGTTAAATATGGATATTCATGAATATCAAGCCAAGAAGTTATTAGCAGGATATGGTGTACCAGTCCCTAAGGGCGGTGTTGCGCATTCAGCAACTGGGGCAATTTATCAAGCCAATGAATTGGGTGGCGATAAATGGGTTGTGAAGGCTCAACTTCACTCTGGCGCACGTGGTAAAGCAGGTGGTGTAAAGATATGCACAAGCCACCGAGAGATTGCAGAATTTTGTGATAAGCTTCTTGGTAATAACCTAGTTACCCATCAAACTGGTCCCGGAGGTAAGATGGTTTCTAGTATTTATGTGGAAGAGGCTAGTGACATTGCGAAAGAACTTTACTTTAGTATTGTTCTAGATAGGACTTCTCAAAAAGTTACCTTAATTGCATCTACTGAAGGCGGTATGGATATTGAGAAAGTTGCAGAAGAAACGCCTGAAAAAATCTCAAAAATTGTTATTGATCCAGCGGTCGGAATGCAACCATTCCAGGCCCGTCAATTGGTTTTCACATTAGATTTACCTAATAAGGCGATTGCTGCTGCAAGTCGAGCGGTAATGAAGTGTTACCGTGCTTTCCGTGATACTGATGCTAATTTATTAGAAATCAACCCATTGGTTTTGACAACTGACAATAAAATTATGGCGATTGATGCGAAGATGACATTTGATGCAAATGCGCTCTATCGTCGACCAGAAATCTTTGAATTCCGCGATAGGACACAAGAAGATCCCCGTGAAACCAATGCCGCTGAGCATGATTTGAGCTATGTTGGCTTGGATGGTAATATTGGCTGCCTCATTAATGGCGCGGGTCTCGCTATGGCAACTATGGATATGATTCAACATGCCGGTGGTGAGCCTGCAAACTTTCTAGATATCGGTGGTGGCGCTTCTGCTGAGAGAGTTGCTACATCGATAGAGTTGGTCTTATCTGATGATAATGTCGAAGCTATTTTGGTTAACATTTTCGCAGGTATTAACCGCTGTGATTGGGTTGCCCAGGGTATCGTAGATTTACTAAATAAACGTGATATTGATATTCCTTTAGTAGTGCGCTTATCTGGTACTAATGTAGAAAAAGGACAGAAAATATTGCGTGATAGCGGTAAAAAAATTATTACAGCTGACACATTGTCAGATGCAGCTTATAAGGTTGTCGCTGCATGGAAACAAGCAACAGGAAAATAAGGGCCAGTTATGAGTATTTTTATTAATGAAAAAACCCCAGTTCTAGTTCAAGGTCTAACCGGCCGCATGGGTTCATTCCATGCACAAGAGATGATCGAGTATGGTACCAATGTCGTTGCCGGCGTCACCCCTGGTAAGGGCGGCACAACACATCTAGGAAAGCCTGTATTTAATACAGTCAAAGAAGCTGTCGCGGCTACAGGTGCTGAGGCTAGTATCGTCTTTGTACCACCTGCTTATGCAGCAGACGGCATTATGGAAGCCGCTGAATCTGGTATTAAGTATTGTGTCAGTATTACAGACGGCATACCGACTCATGACATGATTCGGGTAAAGCGTTACCTTTTTGCACGAGCTAAACCAGAAGATCGAATGATCTTAACCGGTCCTAACTGTGCTGGCACGATCAGTCCAGGTAAGTCTATGTTGGGAATTATGCCGGGTCATATTTTTATGCAAGGTAACGTTGGTCTGATTGGGCGCTCTGGCACCTTAGGTTATGAGGCCGCCTCTCAAATGAAAGAATTGGGTATCGGCATCAGCACCGGTGTGGGTATTGGTGGTGATCCAATAAATGGCAGCTCGTTCGTTGAAATCTTAAAGCATTTTGAGAAGGATGATGAAACTGAGGCGGTGATGATCATCGGCGAAATTGGTGGACCTCAGGAAGCTGAAGCAGCCGAGTATTTCCAAAAGCATATGAGTAAGCCGATGGCGGCTTATATTGCTGGCTTAACTGCGCCACCTGGACGTCTTATGGGCCATGCAGGTGCTATTGTTAATACTAGTGGAGAGAGCGCTGCTGAAAAAGTAACCATCCTTAAAGATGCTGGAATTATGGTTGCGCCAACCCCTTCAGATATGGGAATAACAATGGCAACACTGTTAAAAGGCAGATAAATATCTAAATATACTTATTCAGAAGAAATTGGTTTAATTTCTGTTTCGGGTTCAGTAGACATTCTTAATTTATTAGCTAGAAACCAAATTACTCCAACACCTAATGCCCACCAAATAATTTGCCATGCCCAGATTGATGGCATTCCAAGCATCCAAGAATCATAACCCTTATTAGGTTTGCCAAAAATGAAGTTTCCAAATACAGAGCCAGGACCAATAGCAAAAAACATCCACACCATTAGTAAAAGTCCTCCTACTGGTTTAGACCATCGATCATTTGCTTTAGTTATGCTATGTTTCTGAATGAAAGAGTGGAAAGTATTCCTATGTTCCCTGTCTGGATCTTCACTAGTCATCAAAGAAACAATCAAGCAGATTGAAATATTAAAGAACATCCCCCATACAGCTGAATGAATATTCCATGGCCAAACCCCCCATGGTAATCTACCACCAGTTATTTTTTGACCAAGTGTCTCGGTGAAGATAACTACGATAAGTCCTATAATCAAGCCAGCAATTGCTCCACTTTTTGTAATCCAGGGAAACCAAGTAATACTTAATAATGATGGCCAGAGTTGGAATGAGAAAGCAATTGCTAAGCCTCCAAGTATAAGAGTCGCTTCCATAGAAAATGAAGCTAACAACATGCCACATAAGAAAACTAAAGCAGTAAAGAGTTTTGCAGCTTTAATTTGAAGCCTATAATCCGCATCTTTTCTAAAATATTGAACATAAATGTCTCGACATAGAATATTGCCAGTCGTAGACATGAATGCTGCAGCTGTAACTTGTAAAGCCGCAACAGCACAGATTGCAAGGAACCCAACCATCCATGGTGAAGTATTGCCTACAAGCTTAATATAATGCATTACTAATTCGGTATATTGGGCTTTAGATAGTTCTGGTAAGTAATTAGCTACTGCAAATCCAGCTTTATTTACAGCACTATTTGCCCCTAGTAAATTTGCACTGATTCCTTGTAAAGTAGAAAATAAAAACATGATAATCCCCACGCAAGCTGCAGCTCCCCAAATTTGATGAATTGAGAGCCCTTTAGCGGATTTGCTTGTAAATCCAAGCATTGTGAATGTAGGTGAAGATTGAATTCCCATAACTGACATCATAAATGTAAGAGTCATGATTGCAGTCCAGGGCCCACCTTTTGGGGTTTCTACTCCAATACCATCTGTAAATTGAATGACACCAGGAATTGCAAAGTATCCTGGGAAGTTTCCACCACCCATCCCCTTTGTTTTCCCTAGATGGCTAGTTAAGCTTTTAGCCATATTTGCTAGGCCTTGATTTAATGAGTCAAAACCACCAACAAGATCAAGAGCAAATAAGCCTAGTATTATCATTCCAAGAAAAAATAATATAGTCTGTACAACTGAAATTTTTGCAATTGCTTGCATACCACCCATAATGGAATATAAAAGTACAAAACCAGACAAGGACCACATGGCTACATTTCGTGAAAAAATCCCGTTAGTTAGTTCACTTATTAGGAAGCCTGAAGCGCCAAAGAGTAATGCAGCAAAAGGAATACCAAATAGGAGTGCAATACCTACAGAAATAATTCTTAGGGTATCGTCTTTAAAGTATGCTGCTAGCATTTCACCGGATGTAGTAAAACCAAAGCGCCTTCCAAGCATCCATTGCCTTTTAAGAAGGACAACTCCTGAAATTGCAACAGCTATTGCAAAAAATGAGGTATTTGCAAATTGAAAGCCATCTCTGAAGATAAGTCCAGGGTGAGCAATAAAAGTCCATCCAGCAAAAGAAATTCCAGTTGCAGCTATAGCAAATACCCATGGTGAGAGGTTTCGGCCAGATAAAAAGTAATCATCTGCAGAAAGTATTTGCCTCGAGGCACGAACTCCCCAGAAAAAACAGTAAGACCAGTAAAGGACTAGAAATATAAATATCCATGTGATAGAGTCAATCATTTAATTTATGTCCTTGAGTTAAGTTTTTAGATGCCATCATGAGTTTGTATTTAAATTTGTGTTCTTATGTGAGGAGATCTAGCATACAAAGCCACCATAGGAAGAATTAGCAAACCAAAAACAAATTGTTGCCCTTCATAGCTCAATCCGATGCCAACTAAAAATGATGAAAGGACTTGCAACACAAGAACACCAATTACTGTAAATCCATATCCCCCTTTGCCTCCAAGAAGTGATGTGCCACCAACAACAACTGCAGCTATTGTTTGAAAAAGATAAGGACCTCCAACGCCGACAAATCCACCACCACTCCAGCCTAAAAGTAAAATGCCAGTTAGTGCAGAAACAAATCCTCCTATAGCAAATGCACCTATCCAGTAGGCTTTCTCTGATATAGATAGTCGAGCTGCTGCTGTTCGATTTCCACCAACTGCATATAGACTTCTTCCCCAGGTTGTATTTGATAGAGCAATAATCATAAGGATTGATACTACAACCCATATGACGACAACAGGAGGAATACTAATTCCAATAAAAGTTCCATTTGTTGCAGCAATATTAGATAACCACTTTGGTACAACACCAAAAACACTTCCTCCAAAGTCTGAACCGATAGTCGTTAATGCCTGAACAGCTCCAGTAACCACAAATCCAACACCTAGGGTTAGAATAAGTGCTTGACCTTGAAGACGGAAACTTAACAAGCCGTTAACCAGTCCAACTCCTAAGCCCATTAATAGAACTGCGATGATACAGATCGATGGAGGTATACCCAAAGTGATTAAGTACATCAAACCGATATTTGCCGCTCCAATTACAAAACTTACTGATAAATCTAAACCACCAAGAAGTACAACCAGAGTTTGACCAATACAGGCGAGACCAAGGAAAGAAGCAAAAAGAAGCATAGACTTAAGATTCAAAGTTGATATAAAGCCATCTACAATTAAAGAGCCCATAATAAAAAGCCCAATTAGTACCGCTAGACCCATGAGCGCACTTTTATTACTTTTTGCAACTGAGTTGGTAATTATTAATACTAAGAGTGTCAGAAAAAATACGACCAATGACAAGATATTTTGCCACTGAAAAAAATTATCCATAGCGAAAGCGAGCGCAACAAATGCAATGATCATTGCTAATATGCCAATAATAGCACCCTTGTTGCTTTTGATAAGAAAACTAAAGTAACTTTCAGTCTCCTCTAAATCTTCAGTTTCATGGCGTGTTTGATCAACTTCCTTTTCTGTTAATGAATCATTTACTTCATTGAAATTTTCATTGTATGTCCATCTCACTGAGAGGTGATGCCAGCCCCATAAGATTGAGCCAAATATTGCAACTGTATAAAGCATAACTAGTTGCGAAGGGGTGCCATCAAAAAATCCTAAAACAGCGCTTATAGCTGAAACTATTACAGCAATAATAAAGCCTAGCCATTTGTAAAATAAAAATGCCGCTTTTCCCATTCTATTAATACGCATTTTTGTTCCTACTGTTGAGAAATATCTTCATTATTTATCCTTCCCACTTACTTATTGCGTCATCTTTATGATCACCAATTATGTAAGTACTTATGACATGCATTACATTTGGAGCAGAAATAATTGTGATACCAATAATGGCAATTAGTTTCCACATTGGCACGCCTATTGCATAAAACAAGCCACTCCAGGCTATAGTAGCAAAAACTGCTATATACCAGTATTTCCAAAAGCTTTTGAAATTGGTTTCCTCCATGGCAATACGTAAAAATATTTGCAGTAAAACTATAATGATTGCTATATAGGCTATCTCAGTAAATATCGCCATCCCACTCGATTCAATATTGATCCTCATTGGAGCTGAATATTCAATTAATTTAACTGGTAAGCTTTCTACACCTGTAGGAATAATAGGGCTTGAATAGTTAGTTATTGAGCTAATTGCTGGATCAATAGGGGCTCCACTATTGCCTATGAAGAAATACATAACAATTAAGGCGACTATAGAAATACCACCAATAAATACATTGTTAATATTTTTAATTTCTGTATGAACTAAAGGGATAGTAATGGTGAAGAGTAGGGCTGTAACTAAGAGAATTGCATAAATTTCACCAGAAAAACTGCTCATTAAATAACCCTTATCAGCATCTTGAAAAAATACAGCCCCAACAGCAATAACAGGTATTAAAGAAATAAATAATATCATTGCTATACGCTTAATATTCTTTTTAACTCCTGGCAACATTGTAATAATCATCAGTGATGATAATAGGACTACTCCAACAAGACCAATGAATATCGATGTTGATTTACTTAATGATTCTGATGAAAGAGAGACCTGTTCTAAACTAAATATACTCATTGAGTAATATTCCATTCCAATAGTGGCTGGTGTGAAAACAGCATCTGTTGTCTCTGGATTAAATATTAGACCAAATGCTGTAATGATTAAGATAATCATAAACCCAATCATTGGGCCACTTATATGCTTAAAGACCATCTTAATAATGTAGGCACCTAATGCCACACCAATTATCATAAAGAACATAATCGTCCCTGCTGACACGGTTTCCTGTTCGACTGCTGCAACAAAGGCTTTATATCTCGTTATTCCAAATGATTTATCCATCGATACGCTTACCATTACCCCTAATGAAATAATGCCCAGTACTAAAAACACTAATGCTGGAGAAAGTCCACGTCCTCGTTTTTGAAGAAATGGAATTGCGATACTAATTAATAATGAAACAACCAGCATAAGTCCATAGGACATATCAGTAATGAAGCTTTGCATTTTTCCAAAGTTAAAAGTTGAAAGTGCAAAAGTAATTAAAAATATATTTAGAGATCCAAGGAGTGCTCCAAATGCACTTCCTCGACCACCAGCTAAATTTGCTCCACCGAGCACAAGTGCAGTAACAGCCATTAATGTATATGTTGTTCCCTGACTTGGATCGCCAGAGCTAATTAAAGAGGTGAAGGTAATTGCAGCAAGTCCAGCATAAACACCGCCTACGATATGAGCACCTATTCGAACCATATTGATATTTACTCCACTTGTATAGGTTGCTCGTTCATCAGAGCCCATCATTTTTAGATTACCCCAAAATGCGGTCTGAGCTAGGAGATACCATCCTGCTGTTGCAACTATTAATATAACTAAAACAGGAGAAAAAATAGAGGTACCAGCACCCCAATCATACATCCAGTCTGGTGCTAAGCCAGAAGGTCGGGGCATGATTATAAGATTCAAGCCAACAAGTGAAAGATAGCCACTTAAGGACACAATAATTGGCTGGACCCGAACAAATACAATTATTAAGGCCATTAAAATTTGATACGCGACACCTACACCAATGGCATATAAGAATATGGCAATAGGTGATTCAATAAAACCTATTCCAATTAGCTGAATCATACCAACATTTATAAATCCAATTAATGGTCCAATTGATAAGTCAACGCCAGCTCTCCCAGCCATAACAATTACTGTTAGGGCATAGGTTGCGAGTATTAATGGAGCTACAACAATTATTAAGCCACCAAAACCAGTACTTGAAACTAGGTAAGGTCCTCTAATAACTGCAAATATAAGTAATAAAAAGAAAATTACTATAGGTACTATAAGATAAGTACTAGCACCTGAGTTTGATTCTTGTTTTTTTATTAGCTCCATTTTTTAATCTTTTATTTAATAATAGTTATTCAGATAGAGATCATTCTTTAGTATTTAATTTTTCAAATTTTTGTATATCATCTTTACTGTATTCCTGAGTATTAGATTTATTAGATTTTGAATCTAGATTATTAGGATTGGCCTTTTTTTTAAGGCTTCCATCTGCATTAATTGATTCTCTTTTAGTTTCATTTTCTTCAGCTTGAGAGATAGATTTATTGAAAAGCTTTTCATCAGACTCAGAATAAGTATCTGCTTTTTTAATCTTAGAAGAACTGAATCTGCGATTACTGTTTTTATTAAATTCCATTAATTTATCAAATTGATTTGAGTCATCTTGAGAATATTCAAAGGAATCAGCTAATTCATCAACAGTCTTTTTTTCAAATTTTTTGCCATTACTTTTCTTACTTTCTGAAGAATTGATTATTGAATTAAAATGCTCTTCATCGGCTGAGGAAAAATCTTGATTCTTAGGTTTAACTGAATCAACTGCTTTAATCTCATTTTTAAAATATTTACTTACGTTATATTTACTCACATCATTCTCCAATTTCTTGTTTTCAGTATGTTTTGAATCAACTAAATGCTTATCTATTTTTGATTCTTCTTCATCGACTATAAGATTTTGATTGTTATTTAGATTTTCATTTTGAATATGTCCAAACATAGACTCAAGAATTCCATCGGCATTTATTTGTTGGTCTAAAAATGTTTCGAAAATACTGCCATTACGAAATACAATCACACGTGAGCAAAAACCAATAAACTCCTCAAGTTCACTTGACATGTATACAACTGAATTTCCTTCATCAGCAAATTCTCTTAGTTGTTTGTAGAGATCTCTTTTAGTTTGTAAATCAATTCCACGAGCAGGATCTAGTAAAACTAAGGTCTTAGGATGAGAAGCAAATACACGACCAAGCATTACTTTTTGTTGATTACCACCACTTAGTGATGTAATTAAATTTTCTTTAGCGCCAGCCTTAATCGCTAATCTCTCAACTTCCCAATCATAAATATCATTTATAGCCCCCCATTCGATCAAACGAGCACCAGGGATATAGGTATTTTTGTCATACATAGAAATTGCTAAATTCTCAACAATGCTTAAATTTGGTAGAATTCCTTCTCTCTTTCGATCTCCTGAAACAAAAGCAATTCCATGTTTTGTTGCATCTTCAAGAGTATGAATTGGAGAAAAATCATTTCCATGATTTATACTGACTTGAGGGACGCCAGTATCAGCTGTTGCAATACCTGCTAATATGCGAATAAAATCATCTTGACCATGGCCATCTAGTCCAGTAATGCCAACTATTTCTCCTTTAAGTAATTCGAAGTTAGATTCTTCACTTGAAGGCCAAACCTGCATTTTATTAGTTCTAAGAGCTACCTGGGAGTGAGATGTTTTATGAGCATCTTGCTTTACTGAATCTTTACTTTGATCTTTTCCTGTCATTAGCTGCAAGAGGTTTTTTTCAGTGATTTCACTTTTCTCTAATACACCAACATCTTTACCATCTCGCATAACAGTGCAACGATCACTAATCCTTACTAATTCCGCAATCCTGTGAGTTACTATTATGATTGCAGTTCCTTTATTTCGTAACTCTCTCATTTTATTAAAAAGACGCTCAGTCGAATCAAAGTCTAAAGCAGCTGATGATTCATCGAGTATTAATAAATCAGGCTCACTGAGTAGCCCGCGAGCAATGGTGATCCAAGCTTTAGTACTTAATGGTAGATTTCCAGCTGGCATTAAAGGGTCGATATCTTCATCGGCCAATTCACTTAATAAAATTCGAGCTTTGTCTTGCTTTTCTTTGTCGGACATTGTTTTAGAGAAAAAACCATCAATCCCAATAAATAAGTTGTCAACTATTGACGCTTCATCAGCTACAAGAACTTCCTGAAATACCATTGAGACACCTAAATTTCGTGATTCTTTAGGAGTGGATGGATGGTGTCCATTAATTGATACTTTTCCTGAATCAATAGGTAGCACACCAGCTAAAACTTTAGCTAAGGTACTTTTGCCACAGCCATTTCCACCAATAATTGCATGAATTTCACCAAAATAACCTGTAAAAGATACATTATCAAGAGCCTTAGTAACTCCAAATGACTTGCTTACATTTTTTACATGCAGCTCGCCAGGAAATTTAGTTAATGTTTCTGGCGAATCTGAAACATTATCCTTTAATGTACTTTGTACTTCATCGGCCACTTAAATACACCCCTGAATTGAAATAAATAAAATCACTTCAAACTAATGGTTATGTATTTATTTAGAAATTTAGCTGTACATAAATCCTATCTTAAAACATCCAAAAGTATAGGTATAGTTTACTACTATCACATACCATAGTCAATAGTATGTATTGATTTCTATATTTTAACTAGACAAAGAGGTATTAATGTTACAATAATGTATAAAAAAACAGTGTGACTAATTTGTAGTTTGATAAAGCTCTACATTTTATTTCATTGAAAAACTTAATATAGGATTCATTAATTAAATAAAAATATGATTACTAATTTTTATAATTATTTTATAAAGTTTAAGAAATTTTTATATGTTTCATTTATTAAAGCTGGCGTATTACCGTGGTTTTTGGGTGTGGCATTAATAACCTTCTCTTTGGCTAGTGATAATTTTTTAACTACACAAAATATTTTAGGTGT
>Ga0209089_10003806_pt1 | contig 12761 bp, 10 predicted proteins | sample ArcticOcean_MG_C_FD_187431 | JGI IMG/M metagenome (GOLD analysis project Ga0209089, IMG submission 187431) | Marine microbial communities from western Arctic Ocean - ArcticOcean_MG_CB2_150 (SPAdes) (version 2) | ecosystem: Environmental > Aquatic > Marine > Oceanic | place: Arctic Ocean: Canada...
CGCCCAGAGCAGGCCGACGGGCGTGTAGGCCTCGGCGCCGAGGTCCCGGGAAGCCAGCGTGATGAAGGTGTAGGCGGCCAGGCCGTTGACCACCAGGCCGCCTCCGACGGTGACCGTGCCCTCGGGCAGCCTGTCCAGGATCCGCATCAGCATCTGTCGGGCGCTTCCGGCATCCGGTCGGGCGGTCAGCGACCGATGCCCACGAAACCGACGCCCAGGTCACGCCAGGGTCCCGGGTCCAGCAGGTTCCGGGCGTCGACCACCGCCCGGCCGGCCATGGCCGCCACTGCGTCGGACGGAACCACCTCGGTGTACTCGGGCCACTCCGTCAGGACCAGCAGGACGTCGGCCCCGGCGCAGGCGTCCAACGGGCCTTCGGCCACGACGACGTCGTCGGGCACCGGACCTCGCCGGACCGGCACCGTCGGGTCATGTGCGGTGACCAAGGCTCCAGCGGCCAGGAGGCGCTCCACGATCTCGAGTGCGGGGGAATCCCGCAGGTCGTCGGTTCCCGCCTTGAAGGTGAGGCCCCAGACGGCCACCGACCGACCGGCCAGGTCACCGCCGACGGCCCGACGGACCTTGTCCACTATCCGGTCGAACTGCTGGCGGTTCACCTGGATGGCGCTGTCCAGGAACTCGAAGTCGTACCCGGCCTGTCCCGCCTGGTGGATGAGTGCCCGGGAGTCCTTCGGGAAGCAGCTCCCTCCCCAACCCGGGCCCGGCCGGAGGTGGCTGGCGCCGATGCGCTGGTCGTAGCCGAGGGCCAGCACGACGTCGTCGATGTCGGCGCCGACGCCCTCGCAGACGGCGGCTATGGCGTTGGCGAACGAGAGCTTGGTCACCAGGAAGGCGTTGGCGGCGTACTTGATGGTCTCGGCCGACGCCGGGTCGGTGAGGACCATCGGGGCATCGATCCCGTCGTAGAGGGCCCGCACGATCTCGGTGGCGCGATTCTCGTCGCTGCCGATGACGATCCGGTCGGGTCCCAGGAAGTCGGCCACAGCGGTGCCCTCACGCAGGAACTCCGGGTTCGACGCCACGGACACGTCGTCGCGATCGATGATCCCGGAAACGACGGCGGTGGTCCCGACCGGCACCGTGGACTTGTTCACGACGACCGCCCCTGCGGCCAGCGACGCACCGATGGATGCGGCGGCGGCCTCCACGTACGAGAGGTCCACGGAACCGTCCGGGGCGTGCGGGGTGGGCAGGCACAGGAACACCACCTGGCGGTCGACGACCGAACCGGCCACGTCGGCCGTGAACCCCAGGCGGTCGGCGGCCAGCCCCTCGAGCACGAGCTCGGGCAGGCCGGCCTCCACTATCGGCACCTGGCCCGCCTTCAGGCGTTCGACCTTGTCGACGTCCACGTCGGCGCAGAGCACGTCGTGGCCCAGGTGGGCCAGGCAGGCGCCGGTGGTCAGGCCGACGTAGCCGGTACCGATTATCGCCAGTCGGGCCATGGTGGCGAGTCTCGCATGGTGCGACCCAATCCCCGACGCCCCACCGGTTCGCCGATCGGGCGACCCTCCGGTCGCAGCCGGCTCAGCCTTCGGGCGGTGCGGTCACCTTCGGCATGCAGAGGCCGTCCAACTCGGTGATCTGGATGCGGTCGCGGTTCTCCCACGTCACCTCGAGCGACGGGTCGCGCTGCAACCGGTACTCGCGGAACGACATGTCCATGGCGTCGAAGGCCACGAGGCGGCCCGAGAGGCCGTTGCCCAGGCCCAGGATGAGCTTGATCGCCTCGAGGGCCTGGATGGAGCCCACGATCCCGGGCAGCACGCCGAGGACGCCGGCCTCGGCGCAGCTGGGTGCGAACTCGGCGGGGGGCGCCTCCGGGAGCATGTCCCGGTAGGTGACGCCGTTGCGGGGGTCGAACACCGTGACCTGGCCCTCGAACCGGAAGATCGAGCCGTGGACCACGGGGATGCCCAGCTTCACCGTGGCGTCGTTGAGCAGGTAGCGGCTGGGGAAGTTGTCGGCGCCATCCACCACGACGTCGTACCCGTCGAGGATCTCCATGATGTTGTCGGCACCCAGTCGGACGTCGTAGGTGACGACGTCCACGTCCGGGTTGAGTGCGGTGAGGGTCTTCTTGGCCGAGTCGACCTTTCGGTCGCCGACCCGATCCAGGTTGTGGAGGATCTGCCGCTGCAGGTTCGACTCGTCCACGACGTCCATGTCGACGATGCCCAGCCTGCCGACACCGGCGGCCGCCAGGTACATGGCGGCGGGCGAACCGAGGCCGCCGGCACCCAGCAGGAGGACGCTGGCGTCCAGCAACTTGAGCTGGCCCTCCTCCCCAACCTCGGGGAGGAGCAGGTGGCGCTGGTAGCGGTTGCGCTGCTCGGAGGTGAGGGTGCGCGGCGTACGCCACTCGCGGCCCTCGTCCTTCCAGCGGTTGAAGCCGCCGTCCATCGACACCACGTTGGAGTAGCCGAGCTGCTGGAGCGTGTCTGCGGCGAAGGCCGAACGGACGCCGCCGGCGCACATCACGACGATCGCGTGATCGCGGTCGGTCACCCGGTTCTCGATTCCGGACTCAAGGTTGCCCCGGGGAATGTGCATCGAGTCGGGAATCGCCCCCTGCTCGAACTCGTCCGGCTCCCGCACGTCGAGGAGCAGGTGGCCGTCGGCCAGCAGGGCCTCGGCCCCGGCCGGATCGGTCTCGGTGATGCGCGAACGGGCATCGGCCAAGAGGTCTCTGAATGTCGCCATACGGGAAAGCCTACCAAGTAGGTCGGGATTCATCCACCACGTGCTGGGGCCGGCCGACTATCCGTGGCAGGACCTCGCTTATCGACCCCCGTACGTTGACGGTGGCCAGGTGGTCCATCTCGGTCGGCGAGCCGTTCACCACCACGACTGCCGCCCCGTTGTCGACCGCCTCCGGGACCATCAGGGCCACCGGGTAGACGCCCAGCGTGGAGCCAACGGCGAGCAGGACGTCGCATTCCCGGGCCGCCGCCAACGAGCGTTCCATGTCGCCCTCGAACAGGCCCTGGCCGAAGCTCACGGTGGCCGACTTGAGGAGGCCACCGCAGGCGTCGCAGTGGGGGTCCAGGTCACCAGAGCGCACCCGGTCCAGGACCACGTCGATGTCGGCACGCCAGTCACAGCCGAGGCACATCGCCCGGCGGACCGTGCCGTGGACCTCGACGACGAGGGCGGGGTCGGTTCCGGCCAGCACGTGCAGGCCGTCCACGTTCTGGGTCACGAGGGTATGGAGGCGGCCGCCGACCTCCAGCGGGCACAGGGCCCTGTGCCCCTCGTTGGGTTCGACTCCGTCCCACATGCCGCCATGGGCGAGGACCTCCCAGCGGGCACGGCGAACGCCCGGATCGGCCATGAAGTAACGGATGTCGGAGGCCTTCTCGGCCTCGGGATTCTTCGTCCACACCCCTTCGGGCCCACGGAAGTCGGGGATTCCACTGTCGGTCGATATCCCAGCCCCGGTCAGCACCGTGACAGAGGTCGCACCGGCCACCAGGTCCGCCGCTACGAGGACCGCCGCCTCGAGCGCCTCGGCTGGTCGCTCCCCCCGATCCTGCATCGTCTGAGCCTCGCAGGACACGGCTTCCACCACCACAGTCGATATCGGACCCATAGGGGTTGACAGGGGCTGAAAGTCTCTGTCAATATCCACCACGGCTTCCCCGGGTCCGCAGGCCTCGGCCATGAAACCCAGACCAGGAGGAGCCACCGTGCCCACCCAACCCGTCTTCCCGACCAGCCAGCTCCGCATCGAGGCGTGGGACGATCCCATCGTTGATCGGCTCGGCCACGACCCCCGATCCACCTACGTGGAGACCTACTGGCTGGGCATCCTCGGGCCCAGCGCCTGCTGGCTGCTGCGCCGCATGGCCGACGGCCTCGACGCCGACCCCGACGGCTTCGACATGGACCTCTCGGATACCGCTGCGGCGATCGGCCTCCGGCTGAACGGCGGGCGCCACGCCCCGTTCCTGAGGACGCTCGGCAGGCTCTGCCAGTTCCGTATGGCGCGGCAGTGCGGTCCGGACGTCCTCGAGGTTCGCCGCAGGTTGCCGCCACTCACCCTCGCCCAGGTCGACCGCCTACCCGTCGGGCTGCGGGACCGCCACCGTGCCCGCGTCGCCGAGCAGGGCCAGCGGAAGATCACCACCGACGACCCGACACGTCGGATCCGGCGCCTGGCCCTGACCCTCGTGCAGCTCGGCGAGGACCGTGACGCAACGGCCAGACAGCTCCGGGAATGGCGGTTCGACACCGGGCTGTCCGATACCGCCGCCGGCTGGGCGTGGAACATCCGGCACCGCCTCGCCGCCCCACCATCGGGCACGACCGGGCCATCGGCCAACCGGGGCCCGGAGGAACGCCCGGTGCTGGACGGCGCCGCCTGAACCCACGGTCGCCGCGACCCGTTACCGGCACCCCCCGGAAACTGGTCCGACGGCACCGCCCGGACCGATACCCGACCCCTCCCTCGGGCCGACCACCGGGCGGCACGATGCCGACGCCTCCGGGCGTCGGCATCGTCGCGTCAACGCGTCGTTCAGCCCCCGGGGGTGAAGGAGCAGACCAGGTCCACCAGGAGGCGGACGCCGAAGCCCGTACCGCCCCGGGTGACCTCGCAGTCGTCGCCATCGGCGAAGGCCGGACCGGCGATGTCCAGGTGGGCCCACGGGATCCCGTCGGCCACGAACTCGCCGAGGATCAGGCCGGCCGTGATGGCCCCGCCGTGGGGACCACCGATGTTCTTCATGTCGGCAACCGGTGAATCCACCATGGTCCTGTAGTCCGCGGGAAGCGGCAGGCGCCAGACGCGCTCACCGGTACGGGCCGAGGCGCCCTCCACCTGGGCCAGGAAGCCGTCGTCACGGCCCATGAGGCCCGCTATCCGGGGACCGAGGGCCACCATGCAGGCGCCGGTGAGGGTGGCCAGGTCCACGATGGCGTCCGGCTTCGCCTCGGATGCCATCGAGAGGGCGTCGGCCAGCACCAGGCGACCTTCGGCGTCGGTGTTCAGGACCTCGATGGTCTTCCCGTTGCGGATCGTGAGCACGTCGCCGGGGCGGGTGGCGTCGCCGCCGAGCATGTTGTCGGTCATGGGCAGGTACGCCCGCACCCGACACAGTGGCGCCAGCACCGGCAGCACCGACATGGCCCCGACCACGGCCGCAGCCCCACCCATGTCCATCTTCATGTCCATCATGCCCACGCCGGACTTGATGGACAGGCCGCCGGAATCGAAGGTGAGCCCCTTGCCCACGAGCGCCAGGGTGCCCTTCGGGCGCCCCTTCGGAGTCCAGGTGAGCTCCACGAAGCGGGGTGGCTGGGTGGAACCCCGGCTGACGCCCAGGAGGCCACCCAGGCGGGCCCGCCTGATCGCCGCCTCGTCCAGGACCTTCACCGTGAGGCCACTGTCGCGCGCCATCCGACGAACCCGGTTGGCGAACTTCGGGGGCGTCAGGCTGCCACCGGGTTCGTTCACCAGGTCCCGGGCCAGCTTCACGCCCTCGGCCACCGCCACCGCCTGATCCACGGCGGTACGCACACCGGCCGCCGTGCTCCCCACGAGGGTCACCCGGCTGAGGCGGTCCTCGTCCTTCGTGGACTTGTACCCGAACCTGTAGAGCGCCAGGGCCGTGCCCTCAACCACAGCGCGGGCCGCCTCGGGCCCACCAACAGCGTCCGTCACCGAGGCCAGGTCCAGAGCCAGCGAACGCCGCCCCCTGACAGAGCGGGCCAGGCTGGCCGATGCCCGCCTCAGGCCATCGGTGTCGACCTTGTCGGCCGGGCCCAGACCCACGGCCACCACCAGGCGTCCCCCGTCGGGAACCACCTGTACCTGTTCGGCCTTGGCCGTGAACCCCAGACGACCCAGGTCACCGCGGTCCAGACCAGCTGGAAGCGGCCCGTCACCGGTCATGACCTCGGTGGTGAGACCGTGAGCCACGACCTCTACACGGGCCGGGGCCCTACGGGCGGTGGAAAACTGGATTGGCATACGGGTTCCTCCCAGAACGATCCGTCACGGTCCTACAGGCTGTCGGCCCGGTCATCGGTGGTCGGCCGGCGATGCGTCCGGCACTGAACGGGTGGCCAGCGAGACCCCCTCGTGCCAGCGTGCCAGCGTCCACACAAGGTCCGACAGCCGGTTCAGGTACGGCACGACGGAGGAATCAGGAGTGGCGACCGGGAGGGCGGAACGCTCCGCACGTCGGCACACGGTGCGCGCCACATCAAGGCGGGCCGCCACCTCGTCCTCCCCCGGAACCACGAACTCCGTCGGCGGATCGAAGCGGCCGGAGACATCGTCGATGAGCCCCTCCAGGCGCAGCACCATCTCGGGCGTGGAGAGCGAACCCGACTCGGCCAGCAGGTCCAGCCGGTCGGGGTTGCAGGCCAGCTCGGCCATCACCAGCCAGAGGTCGCGCTCCAGACCCACCAGGATCTCAGCCAGTTCACCCGTGGCGGCCGCACGGGCAAGGCCCAGGAACGCCTGGAGTTCATCCACGTCGCCGTAGGCGGTCGGGCGGGGGGAATCCTTGGCCACCCGTCCACCGTGGAACAGCCCTGTCGTGCCGTCGTCACCCTTGCGTGTGTAGACCTTCATCGCCGCTCCGAGCCCTCGGTCAGACTGCGGATCCTACCTACCGGTCGCCCGACAGGTCCGACCCCAAGGACAACCATGCCACCCCTCAGGCGAGGGCGGCCCTGGCCACCAGGTCCATTCCGAAGGCGGTCAGGATGGCCAGGTACAACAGACCCGTGGCAGCCATCACAGCCGAATACTGCCGTTCGCGCAGCGCCGCCCTGGTCATCAGGACCAGGAGCAGGGTGGACACCGTGCAGGCGACCCAGAACCAGCCCAGCAGGCCGTTGTAACCATCGGGGATGGACCCGTCCAGCACCGAGAGCATCCCGGTAGGCCAGAGCAGGACCAGCAGCTCTAACGGCCAGACCAGGCCCGTCCATGCCACCAGCTCCAGGAGCGGACCGCGGGCCAGTCCGGGCTGCACCAGGTACCAGTGCCCGAGCAGCATCGCGCTGGAGACCGACCCCAGGAAGAGCGCTCCTACCAGCGTCCGGGCCACGGACAGGAGGGCCGGATCACCTGCCGCCATCCCACCGGCCACCAGGCCGACGAGCCCCACGAGGGGTGCAGCCAGATCCAGCCATGGTGGGAACTCGGAGACGTCGTCGTCGAAATCGACCCGGTCGCGGTCGATGCCGGTCATGGCTGCCACCCTCGCCGTCCGGCGTTCCTCCACTCCACGCTGACCAGCAACCCCGGCCCGACGACGCAGCACCGATACGGCCATGGCCACGACCGTGGCGACCACCACGGCCACAGCGGAGGCATCCCTGAGAGGAACCGGATCCAGAACCAGGCCCACGACCACACCACCAGCCGCCATCAGGCCGAACGTGATCCGGATCGTCCAGCCATAGCCGATACCGACCTCGCGGCGTCGCCCCGTCAACCACATGAAGAACAGCCCACCGACCGCCCACTGGAGCAGGAAGGTGGCTGCGTCGAGGTCGATCACGGCTGTCCCACCAGCATCCGAAGATTCAACCGTCGACCACGGCCAGGCCATGGTCGATCCGGTTCATGGCGTCAGGCCCATTAGTGGTGGCCACCACGATGTCCTCCAGCCGGGCGCCCCACGAGCCCGGAACGTAGATGCCCGGCTCGATCGAGAAGGCGTGGCCGGCCACCAGGGGCAGTTCGTTGCCCTCCACGATGTTGGGGTGCTCATGGGCCTCCACGCCGATGCCGTGACCCGTCCGGTGCACGAAGTACTCCCCGTAACCGGCGTCGCCAATGACCTTCCGGGCCGCAGCGTCCACGTCCTCGCACGGCGTGCCGACCGTGGCAGCCGCCACGCCCGCCGCATGCGAAGCGTGCAGCACCGCGTAGAGCTCGGCGAAGCCCGCCGGCGGCTCGCCTACGTGTACGCAGCGCGTTATGTCCGAGCAGTAGCCGACGTCGTCGGGCCCGGCCATGGTCCCGCCGATGTCGAACAGCACACCCTCGCCGGCACGGATGACGCGCTCACCGGGTTCATGGTGGGGGCTGGCCGCATTCGGACCTGAAGCCACGATCACGAAGTTCACCCTGTGATGGCCCTCATCCAGGATCCGCCGGCCGATCTGGGCCGCCACGTCGGCCTCGGTCCGCCCGACGAGGGTCACCCTGCCGGCCTGCACGTCGGCCAGGATGCGATCCACCGCCGCACCGGCCCGCCGCAGCGCCTCCACCTCTGCATCGTCCTTCACCATCCGGATCGGCGCCGTCACCTCCGATGCCCGACGGAACCCCAGTCCCGGACATGCCGACGCAAGGTCCACGACGAAACCGGCCCAGGTCTGGTCCCCTATGGCCGCCGTGGTCGAAGCGCCCACGAGGTCGGCCACGATCGCTATCGGGTCCTCGCCGTCGCGCCACGTGACCATCTCGAACACCTCGGGGCGCTCGACGACCCGGGGCGCCTCCAGATGTGGAACCACCAGGTGGACGTCGCCGTCGCGTGGCACGACCAGCATGGTGAGGCGCTCCAACGGCATGGCCTCGTAGCCGCTGAAGTACGGCAGGTCAGCGCCCAGGGAGAGGAGGAGGACATCGACCCCGAGGCCGGCCATGGACTCCCGGGCCCTCTCGATGCGTTGGCTGAACACGGCGACAGGCTACGCGGAGGGAACGTGGCGCGAGACGACGGGTCGGTCAGGCCGGACGAGCCGTCAGGGCGACCTGCACCGGCCGGTCGGCCACGGGTGCGACGCCTACGGCCTCGGCCGCCTGGCTGGCGTGGTAGCTGGACCTGGTGAGCGGCCCGGCCTCCACATGGCCGATCCCCATCGCCATTCCGGCCGCAGCCCACCGGTCGAACGTGGCGGGCTCCACCCAACGGTCCACCTCCAGGTGGCTGGTGGTGGGCCGCAGGTACTGGCCGATGGTGACGATGTCGCAGCCGACAGCGGCAAGGTCCGCGAGGCAGGCGTCCACCTCGGCGTCGGTCTCGCCCAGACCCACGATGATCGACGACTTCGTGGTCAGGCCGGCAGCCCCGGCCCGCGCCAGCACCGAGAGGCTGCGCGCGTAGGAGGCCGACGGGCGGACCCTGCGCTGTAGGCGGGCGACCGTCTCGATGTTGTGGTTCAACACCTCCGGTCGGGCATCGAACACGAGTTGGAGGGCATCGGCATCCCCCTTGCAGTCGGGGATGAGCACCTCTACAGCGGTCCCGGGGTTGCGCTCCCGGATAGCGGCGATGGTCTCCACGAAGGCGGCTGCACCACCATCGGGCAGATCATCACGGGCCACCGCCGTGACAACAGCGTGGCGCAGACCCATGTCGGCCACCGCCTCGGCGACGCGCCGGGGCTCGTCGAGGTCGAGGCCGTCAGGACGCCGGGTGTCGACCAGGCAGAAGCCGCATGCCCGGGTGCAGCGCTCGCCGTTGATCATGAAGGTCGCGGTGCCGTCGTTCCAGCAGTCGGACACGTTCGGGCAGCCGGCCTCCTCACACACCGTGGTGAGACGCTTCGAGCGCATCGTGGACTTGAGCCGCAGATACTCCGGACCGGTCTCCAGCGGCACCCGCATCCACTCCGGCTTGCGACCCACCGGCGGGCGGGCACCCGCACCCTCGCCACGACTGAAGGCACTCAGGTCCCCGGTGCGGTGCGCCCAGGCGACGTCGGCGCGCTCCACAGGGCCATCAGCCCAGAGCTCGGCCGCCCGGTCTGCGACCAGGTCCACGACCTGGCGCATCGTGGCGTCGACCCCCTCGGCCGCCAGCGAGGTGACGCCGTAGCCGGTGATCCCGCACGGCACCATCCGGTCGAAGAAAGCCATGTCCGGGTCCACGTTGAGGGCGAAACCGTGCATCGTGTGGCTCCGGGTGAGCTTCACCCCGATGGCCGCCACCTTGCGCGGCCGTGGCCCGTCAGGTTCCACCCACACACCCGGAAACTGCCGGAGGCGCCCCACGTCGGCGAGGCCGAGATCGCGGCACACGCCCATGACGAGGTCCTCGACGGAGCGCACGTAGGCCACCGTGTCGGCCATGCCGCCGCCCCTCTTGCCGGGAAGGTGCAGCAGCGGATAGCCGACCAGCTGCCCGGGACCGTGGAACGTGATGTCGCCTCCCCGATCAGCCCTCTCCAGGTCGGCTCCGACCTCGTCAGGTGGCAGCAGCAGGTTGTCCATCGAGGCCCGCACCCCGAGCGTGTACACCGCGTGGTGCTCGAGCAGTAGCAGGTGGTCCTGCGGATCAGGAACCGACCCTGCGTGGGCGTGCATGCGTTGCTGCAGCACCAGAGCGTCGCGATAGCGGACGCGCCCCAGCCACCTGATCCGAAACGGCCGGGAGGCACCACCGTCGGTCACGCCCCGTCGGCCCCGTCGGCCTCATCGGCCCAGCGTCGGACCCAGTCGGTCGTCTCCAGGATCCGCTTCAGCTCCTGGAGGAACGCCGCCGCGTACGCCCCGTCGAAGGCCCGGTGGTCCCAGGCCAGCGCCAGGACGCCCAGGGGTCGGATCCCGAGGGTCTCGACACCATCAGCGTCGACGACCACCGCCGGCTTCCTGGCGATTCCGTCGGTGGACAGGATCGCCACCTGCGGCTGGTTGATGATCGGGAACTGGAACAGCGTGCCGTACTGGCCCGGGTTGGTGACGGTGAAGGTCCCACCGGCCAGGTCGTCGGGGACCAGCCTGCGGTCCCGGGCACGACCGGCCACCTCGTGGATGGACCGGGCCAGGTCACGGATCGACAGGTCCCCCACCCTGCGCACTACCGGCGCCACCAGGCCCTCGAACCCGAGGTCCACAGCAACGGCCAGGTTCACGTCACCGTGCACGATCAGCTCGTCGTCGCCGACGCTGGCGTTCAGGCGGGGAAAGGTGGCCAGGGCCTCGGCCAGAGCGGCGACGATGAACGGCAGATACGTGAGGCTGGATCCCTCGGCAGCCCGCCAGGCTTCCTTCTCGACCACCCGCAGGCGATCCACGGCGTCGTAGTCGACCTCCATGGCGGTCAGCACGTGCGGGGAGGTGGCCTTGGATCCGACCATGTGCCTGGCCGTGGCCTTCCGTATGCCGTTGAACGGCTCAGCCCGCCCGGGGTTGTCACGCAGGAACTGCTCCACGTCTCCACGCGTCAGGCGACCACCGAGCCCGGTCCCACGAACCCGCGCCGGATCCAGACCATTCTCAGCCAGAAGTCGCCTCACCACCGGCGAAAGCAGACGCGCCCCGGTACGTCCTCCGACCTCCGCACCTGTCCCTGCCGCCGTCCCCGGCCCCGGCATATCCGCCGCAGCTGAAGCTACGCCGGCGGACGCACCGGCACTCTGATCGGATGCGGACTGGCCCGTGCCACCGACACCGGCTCGCGATTCGGGGTCGGCCGGTGCGACGCCGGCGATGGCGGAAGAGGAAGAGGAAGAGGAAGGATCGTCGGAGTCGATGCGGCAGAGGAGGGCGCCGACGGGGATTGTGGCTCCTTCGGATGTGATGATCTCAACCAGGACCCCACCCAGGGGCGACGGCACCTCGGAATCGACCTTCTCGGTCGAGACCTCGTAGAGGGGGGCGCCGGCCGGAACCGTCTCGCCGACGCCGAAGCCGAAGAACCAGCGCGTGATGGTTCCCTCGGTAACCGTCTCGCCTAACTGCGGGAGGAGGACGTCGGTCATCGGATCAGCCGTGGAGCGCCCGGCCGGTGAGCGCCATGACCGTCTCACCGAACAGCTCGCTGAGCGTCGGATGGGGTTGGATGAACTCGGCCACCTCGTCCACCGTGGCCTCCCAGTTGACAGCCAGGTAGGCCTGTCCGAGCTGCTCGGTGACCCACGGTCCGACCATGTGGACGCCCAGGATGCGTCCCGCCCGCCCGTCCGCATCCCTGGCGGCAACGACCTTCACCAGGCCGTCCACGTCGCCGATGATCATGGCCCGGCCGTTACCGGCGAACCGGTGGCTGCTGACCACGACGTCATGGCCGGCCTCGATGGCGGCGGCCTCCGTCAGCCCGGCGAAGGCCACCTCGGGATGGCTGTAGATGCACCACGGCACGGTCGTCGGGTCGATCGGCCTCGGCGACTCGCCCAACAGGTCCTTCACCACGAACATCCCCTCGGCGAAGCCGACATGGGCCAGCTGCGGCGTGGCCACGACATCGCCCACCGCGTAGACGCCCGGCTCGGAGGTCCGGAGGCGATCATCTACCTGGATGAAGCCACGCTCGTCCACCACCACGCGGGTGCCCACCAGACCGGCCGAGTCGCCCCGGGGGCGGCGGCCGACGGCGACGACCACCAGGTCCACCTCGACCGTGGAGTCGTCGCCGAACCTGACCGTCGTGGCTCCATTGACCGGATCGTGACCGTGGACCGGCACACCTGAATGGACGTCTATGCGGCGTCGCCTGAAGGAACGCCGGACGGTTTTTGCCACGTCGGCGTCGCACCCCGGGAGGATCTCCGCGGCGGCCTCCAGCAGGGTGACCGCCGATCCGTAGTCGGCCAGCATCGATGCGAACTCGCATCCGATGGCTCCACCGCCGATGACCGCTACACGGTCGGGAACCTCGGTGATGGACAGCAGTTCGTCGCTGGTGACCACGAGCGAGCCGTCAATCTCGAAGCCCGGGATGGTCCGCGGCGTGGAGCCGGTGGCCAGCACCACATGGTCTGCGGCGATCACAACCGGACCCTCGGGACCGTCGACTGTCACCACGTGGTCGACGCCGAGGCGCCCC
>Ga0209089_10003816_pt1 | contig 12746 bp, 11 predicted proteins | sample ArcticOcean_MG_C_FD_187431 | JGI IMG/M metagenome (GOLD analysis project Ga0209089, IMG submission 187431) | Marine microbial communities from western Arctic Ocean - ArcticOcean_MG_CB2_150 (SPAdes) (version 2) | ecosystem: Environmental > Aquatic > Marine > Oceanic | place: Arctic Ocean: Canada...
GACACAGGAGCATATAGATTTTATGCTGTCGAAAATTCCCATGAAACGTTTTGGTGCAACGACCGAAGTTGCCGCACTCGTGGCTTGGTTGTGTTCCGAGGAATGCTCGTTTTCAACTGGCGGAGTTTTTGATCTCTCCGGAGGTAGATCTACCTATTAAGAGGCAGATCTACCTATTACTTACTCAGCCAAACCGTCCTGCATTGACAAGAAAATGTACCCAGATACTTGCGGCATACCCAAGGGCGATGGCCCAGGTCCATTTTAGGTGTGAGAGAAAAGTATAGACACCTCGGGCTTGCCCCATCACGGCGACGCCGGCTGCCGAACCAATTGAGAGCATTGAACCTCCAACGCCTGCAGTTAATGTCACCAGTAACCACTGCCCTTGGTTCATGTCTGCGGGGTCGACGGCCGATAAAACGGCGAACATGATGGGGATATTATCGAAAATTGCCGAAAGGATGCCTACCAAAATATTGGCTGTTGTGGGGCCAAGATCGCCATACATAGCATTTGATCCTAAGGTCAAATAACCAAGAGCGCCGAGACCACCAACGGCAAGAATAATCCCATAAAAGAACATTAACGTATCCCATTCCGCCCGCTGAAGTGCTTTGAATACATTAAATTCCGGCGGACGATCGGAGGTCTCCCGGTTATCAGGCATAGTATCTTCCATTAACGCAGATTCACCTATGTCATCAGCATCGGGAGCGGGGAAAAACTTGTCCCTGTTCGTAAGAAAGTATCCAAACATTTTAAGGAGACCCAGACCCGTCATCATCCCCAATACAGGCGGTAGATGGAGGAATTGGTGAAAGGATACTGCAAGAAATATTGTAAAGATAAATAATCCAACGATTACCCAGGCCCCCTCCAAAATTTGAGGTTTTTCATCCATTGGATCCGGGTTCCCGTCCGGCAGGGCAAAATGCATTATGGCGGCTGGGATTAGCCAATTGACCAGTGACGGCAGGAATAAAACAAAGAATGTCTGGAATTGAATAATACCCTTTTGCCAAACCATTAGTGTTGTTATATCGCCAAATGGGCTAAAGGCTCCCCCTGCATTAGCAGCAATGACAATATTAATACAAGCCACGACAACATAGGCCCTGTTATCACCTCCGACTGCCATAACGACTGTTGACATTAAGAGAGCTGTGGTGAGGTTGTCAGCAATTGGCGATAGGCAAAATGCGATGCCACCTGTTATCCAAAAAATTTGCTTAAAGGAAAATCCTTGCGATACCAACCATCCCCGAAGAGCGTCAAATACGCCTCTTTCATCCATGCTATTGATGTATGTCATTGCCGCTAAGAGAAACAGAAAGAGTTCAGCAAACTCAAGGAGGTTATGACGAACAGTCTTCTCAGCGGTGTGGATATCTCCTTGAGCGGAGAGACTAAGAGCAACAATTATCCAAATTAAACCTGCCGCAACCATAACGGGTTTGGATTTTCGGAGATGAATATTTTCTTCAAGGATGACCAGAGTATAGGCGGCAACAAATATTGCTATGCATAGATAACCAGCCCACGTGTTACTTAAGTCGACTGAAAGTCCATATCTAAAAATATTAACGGGACTATCCGCACCTGCAGCCTCTGCGGGTGTGATCCCACATATGACGAGAGCAATAAAAATAGCAGGGGCCATAATATAGTTTAGTTGGTGCGTCACTCGAAACATTGCTGATATCCTTTGCAATTGCATAGCGTAGTGTATCAAATCTAACGCTACTGATCTTAAAACATACGTTTAAACATTGTTCTTTTAAATTCTATATCTTTCAGGTTCGTTAAAAAATATATAAAACTTAAGCATTTAATCTATCCGTGTCGCCACCACGCCATAACTCTAGCATAAAATCCAATTACAACTGCCGCTATGAGCAGTAGGCAGCCAAGTACGCCAGTGAAACTGGTGAAGACTTGAGTGAGGCTGTTTAAGGGGGAAGAGCCTACGATAAACCCCCCTTCCATAAGGGGTCTATAAACAATCGTCCAAGCCTGCCAAAAGAAAAGAAAAATGCCTGCAAAACCGAGTAAAAATGCTAGTAGTATTAAACCTTTCCAACGCTTCGCGGTCAGTTCTATCAAAAATGGATGGTCCTCGGTGCCGTTGGGCACGAGGGTGGATGATTTAGAGCCTGTTAATGTCACAATCCATCTCTCCTTCTGATTGATGGTTTTTCCAAGAATTAGACCAAGTACTCTTACCTTAGGTTATATTTATATCATTGATTTAAAACAGGCTAGAGTTAATGAGATATTACTTTTGTCAGAGATTAGACGAAATGTTTCTCATAAAATCCGTTCTGATTACCCCATTCCTTAGATTTATCGATCACTTGACTAAAGGTTTAAAGCTTGAAAAATTCAATTAATAATTTATTTACAATAAGTTATACATTATTGTTTACATATAAAATCAATTAAAAGCATCTGCTATTAATTCATAAGACTTCCTTCGTGCATCGGGATCGTGACAAATGGATAGAATAACCACTTCATTAACCCCGTATTCTGTCGATATAGTTTCTATCAACTTCCGGCATTGGTTAGGATCCCCGTAGAGGCTCCTGGGTCTATTTCGTTCAATGATGGATTGATCCAATTCTGTATAGTCGTAAGCCTCAGCTTCTTTGATTGAAGGGAAGGGGCCAATTTCTCCGCGTTCACGGAGAAGAAGCACCAAATCTCGACATAGAGCAAGTTTCCTTGCATCTTTTTCTGTTTTTGCGCAGACAATGAATATGCATAAGCTTGTATCAGGTTGGTCATAGAAATCAGATTTTTGAAACCGCTGGCGATAATCCTCCAAAACTCTTTTCCCTCCTTCCTGGACAATGAAATGTGCAAACGAAAAGGCGAGGCCAAATTGCGCGGCCATCAAAGCACTCTGATCACTTGAACCAAGCATCCACATTTGCGGAGGTTTGTTGGGCTTCGGCACAATCTTTATACGTTTGAAATCTTTGGTTGAGGGTTCTCCATTTCCTAAAAAAGCCATTAAATCAGCTACACGTGTTGGAAAATATTGAACGCCTATCTCAGAGCCGTATGCCAGGGCAGCGGCTGTCAACTGGTCACTTCCGGGTGCCCGACCAATCCCGAGGTCAATACGACCAGGGTAAAGGCTTTCTAAAACGCTAAACGTTTCAGCTACTTTAAGTGGACTATAGTGCCCCAACATAACACCGCCAGAACCTACTCTTATTGTTTTTGTCTCAGCGGCGATACGGGTAATCATAATTTCTGGCGCCGGTCCCGCGTGCGACGGAGTTCCGTGATGTTCTGCGAGCCAGTAACGATTATACCCAGCTTCTTCGCAGGCTTTTGCGAGTTCGATGCTCTCGTTTATACTTTCAACAGCCGAACCACCGCTTCGGATGGGAGATTGATCAAGAACTGAGAGTTTTAGTTGAGGAATTTTAGTCACGACGAGAATAAATATAACCTGTATGTACGATCTTTACACCCCTACATCCAAGATTTAACGTGATCGTATGAGACACACGAATGTTGGTCTGATCGACGCCGTTGATGGTGTGGCGACACCCGGTGTTACAATTGTTACACCTCTCTTTGGGACGGGTGTTTATCTTATCGGTTTGAACGGTGAGGTATTGCATCAGTGGGCGACTGATTTGCCTCCCGGTACCTATGCACGTCTTTTGCCCAACGGTAATCTTTTTTGGTCGGGTGAAACTTCCGAAGGCCCAAGGCCAGGTGGGGGTAAAGGAGGCCTGATCCGGGAAATCGATTGGGATGGAAATATCCTTTGGGAATACAATGACGATTGCCAACATCATGATTTTTGACGGCTAAAAAACGGAAACACTTTATATATTGGTTGGGAAAAATTGCCACCTGAAACTGCCCATAGGGTTGTCGGAGCGGAAGAAGGATTGGAAGCAGATGGCGGTGTTATTTGGGGGGACTACCTGCGTGAGGTGAACTCTGCCGGTCAAACCGTCTGGGAATGGCATATGCATAGTGATCTCGAAATTGAGCAACACCCGCTACATATTATGAGTACGCGCAAGGAGTTTGCTCATTGCAACTCATGTGCTGAACTCCCTGACGGTAATTTACTTTTGAGTTTCCGGAGAATTAGCACTCTAATGATTGTTGAAAAGAGTTCTAAGAAGGTAAAGTGGTATAAGGCGAATAATGAATGGGGACAGCAACATGATGGGGAGATGCTCCCTAACGGCAATATATTATTATTCGCTAACGGGATACATGTACCAAGAGGGGTATTTCATTCTCGAGTGATTGAACTAAACAGCAACTCTGAAAAAGAGGTTTGGTCGTATCAGGGTTCTCCAACCTGGAGCTTCTTTAACCCAATATTAGTGGCGCCCAGCGTTTGGGTAGTGGTAACACTTTAATATGCGCGAGGGGTTAAATGGACGTATTTTCGAGGTGACCCCAGAAGGTCAAATTGTGTGGGAATATATTAGTCCATGGTTTCGAAATCATCATCCAACCGGTCCACCTAATGCTGTCTTCAGAGCTTATCGATATGATGTAGATTCACCGGAAATTTCTGGAAGGATTTAGTTGATACGTTGAGACTTTAAAATGTAGTGTTTTAACACCCAATTCGATTGTTCCTTTATCTTAATAACGTTATAGATGACCTATGCACCCAAATGGTATGAAAATATTTATTTTGACGGTTGTGGCGGTATTTATTGCCACAGGTTGTACGACGAGCAACCCATATATTTTTAAACACAATGAATTTAATAGGGCATCACCAGACTTTAACAGAATTCCGAAAGATCGAAAAAATATCAAAATCTGTTATAGTAAGTTGTCTACCAAACTGAGTGATTTGGAGAAAATGGCACAGAAGGAGTGTGGTCTTTATGGTAAAATCGCCCGCTTCCAGGAAAACGATTTCTTGCACTGCCCACTAATGACGCCAACAGGGGCAACATTCAATTGCCTTAGGCCTTAATTTTTTTTGATGAATTCTGTTTATTATGCCCATAAATTCAGGATTGTTATGGTTCTGTTAACACAAATAGTCCTACCAATGTATGTGGAGTGTTTATGATTAGAGAGGTGCCAAGATGAAGAAGATTGTCGCAATTACCGCTTTGATTTTTTTAGTTGCCTGCTCCAAAACTCACACTACCCAGATGAAGTCCGGACCAATAGCCACCGCGGCAATTGGTGCTTTGGTTGGTGGTATAACTGCAGGGCAGTTTGGCAGCGGAGCCGGACAACTTATCTTTACAATCCTTGGAGGCGCTCTTGGAGCGGGTGTCGGGTATTCCATTGGAGAGCAATTAGTACCTTCAGATCTTTCGCGTTTCCAGGACTCCGCTAAGTTTGCCATGGATGATACGAGAGACGGTGAATTGTATAATTGGATTAATCCGTCTACTGGTGTAGCGGGCACCATAAAACCTATCCGTACGTACTATGCGGGTGAAAATATCTATTGTCGTGACTTTGAAGCAAAAATAGCTGTGAACCAGGACATAGGAGAGGCTTCTTCCAGAGCCTGTAGAGTAGCTGGAGGTCCATGGTATTTACAGCCTAATGTATAGTTTAATAACCTAAATGTTTATCCTATAAGATACCTATTAGGGGATTTTATCGAAGCCAACATGTGGTAATTAGATTACCATGAGGCTTTTACTGAATATTTCCATTTTAACCGTGGCAGTATATTGCGGTTTGGTTTTGCTATTATATCTATTCCAGCGGAACCTTTTATATCATCCCTCAACAAAAAACTCTAAACCGGCGGATTACGGTATTTCCGAGATGTCTCTGGTTGAAATTATAACCAGTGACGGTCTGAAACTTGATGCCTGGTTCAAAGAGGCTGAGGAAGGGAAGAAAACCATCCTTTATCTGCATGGTAATGCAGGCCACCTAGGTCATCGCTCTATTAAAGTGAAAAAATATTTGGATGCGGGATTTGGTTTGTTATTACTTGGTTACAGAGGATACGGGGGTAATTCAGGAAAACCGAGCGAAAAAAAATTATACATTGACGGTCGAGCTGCGTTACATTTTTTGATCAAATATCAAGTGCCTTTATCAAAAACGATAATATATGGTGAGTCGCTAGGAACGGGAGTAGCCGTGGAAATTGCTCGTAACCTGCAAATAAATTGTTTGGTATTAGAGGCGCCTTTTTCTTCTATGACAGATGTTGCAACACATCATTTTTTTTACTTACCTACCAGGTTTCTTTTGAAAGACCATTATAACTCGATTGGAAAGATTAATGAAATAATCGCCCCTATATTCTTTGTTCATGGAGAAATGGATACTGTGGTTCCTTGGGAATTTGGAAAACGTCTGTATGACGCCGCTCCTCAACCCAAGGAATTACTCTTAATTGAAAACGCCAACCACAATAATTTATACGAGTTTGGTGCAAGTAATGCCATTATTAAATTCATTGAAAGGATTAATAAATAGAAGTCAAGTAATTGACTTTAAAAACAAATACTGTATTAATATTTTGTTAATATTTGGTGGTTGAGTGAGAAGAATTTCATGGCAACCTCGCCGAGAATTGTAACGTCGAATGTGGTCCTTCCAGCCAATAGGGTGTCTGCGTTTAGATCCGCAGCAAAAGGCGACTTCGCACCTATTGAAGAAGTTGATCAATATTCTGGAATCATTAACAAAGAAGAACCTTATTACTACGAAAATCTGTTGAATGATCAGCAACACGAAGCAGATAGGCACGCTTATCGTTTAGAAACACCAACCCGCCGCCGGTCGATAAGTGCCCCTATGATCAGTGGGACAACAGAGAGTTTTGCAAAAGCCTTTTCTCATGTTTTAACAGCTAGTGATGTGTCTCATCGCGCTAGACAAGGGCATATCGCCCAAACTTCGATGGCCAATGGTATTGGGCGTTACCAGGCCATATCCAGGGTGATTAATTACGAGATTACACCGCTGGGTGAGAACCTGAATTTTAGCATCTAATTCAGGCATTTTCTCAAATTTTGTCTTTAATTAGCCTTCCTTCAAAAGCCTTTCGTTCAAGCTTTTTAGTAGATCGGGTGTGTCCACGTCAATTAATACATTATCCTCCTCAAAGCTCACCTCAAATACGTGATCAGAGTATTTTTCCAATAGTTTCTTAGCTCCGACATCTCCAACAATTTCTGTCATTTCTGTTAAGTAGGATTTATCCCATAGCACGGGGTTTCCCCTTTTTCGGCCATTAATTGGCACACATATGGAGCGTCCTTCGATAGGATCAAAAGCCTTGATTAGGTTATCGATGATGGTTGAAGTCAATAATGGCATATCTCCAAGACAAATTAAAACGCCATCCACATCATCAGGGATCTCTTTCAAACCAACTTTCAGGGATTCGCTTAAGCCAGCATTAAAGTTTTCATTGTGAACAAATGAAATGTTATGTTGGCTAAGCACATTCTCAATTTTCTCTCGCTCATACCCAGTGACGACAACGACTGAATTAACCATGGATTGTCTAATTGCATCAACGACATGCGTAACCATAGGTTTCCCAATAACGTTAGCGAGAAGCTTGTTTTTTTCACCCATGCGTGTGGAACTCCCTGCTGCAAGGATTAGTGCAATAACTTTTGCTTCTCCGCCTGTCGCTTTCTCATTTGCGCCATTATAATTTTGTCTCAATTGCCCCCGTTCATTAATTTCTTTCAGTAAGCCACCGCTTCCCATCAGCATTATATCTTGAGGGGACACTTCTATATTTGCTAATAGGCGCCATAGTACCCAATCAAAACCATTGAGTTTGGGAGATCTAGCACAACCGGGCATGCCAACTATTGGGAGACCGCCACGCTGCCCTATGAATAACAAGTTACCGGGATCCACGGGCATTCCAAAATGATCTACACTACCTCCTGCGCTTTCTACAGCTGCAGGGAGTACATCATGACGGTCCACCACTGCAGACGCGCCAAAAATTAGCAGGATATCACAAAGGCTACTCATATTTTCGATAGCTCTCTTAACTTCTTCTTGATCGTGGCTTACTCTTATTTCATCGGTTATTTCGCTTCCATAGGTTGCGACCCTGGCAGAAACTGTTTTTAGGGTGTTATCCAGAATACTTTCTTTCATTCCAGGAAGTCGGCTCATAATCAGGCCAACTCTTTTCTTTTGGAAAGGAGATACCAAAATAATAGGCGCCCCTGAACCTGCAATTTTTTCTGCTTTTTTGAGAACATTATTTGGGACAGCCAGGGGAATTATTTTTATTGTCGCTATAAGCTGTCTGGGTGTTACCACAGTATAAGGAGGGAGAGTGGCGACAGTGATTGATTGATCAATGAGATTAAGTTCGTCCAATCGAACTTTGTCGTAGTTAATGAGCCCATCGGCATCAGCGATGAGATTACATCTACCAGTGAAAGCATTTCCAATTTTGATATTAAGACCGGCAATTGCGTTGCTAATTCTTGAAGCCGCTTCGTCTTCCAATATGTCGTCAGACTCAAGCCTAGCGGCAATCACTCCAGTAATACCAGAGTTCTGCAAGACAACTATATCCTCTGGCGCGAGAATGTGTCCTTTCTTAAAAATACGCCCAGTTAGACGGGTACTATGCGCTAGGATTGTCCCTGCCGCCTCATCCAGCGGAATTTTCCCAAACTTCATGAAGTATTGAGCTTATCGTGCTTGGCTGCGATGATTTGGGCTAGAATTGAGATCGCTATTTCTGCCGGCGAAGACGCACCCAGATCAAGTCCGACGGGACCATTAATTCGGGCACAATCTTCCTCATTAAAGCCGATTTTAGCTAATCTCTCTAGTCTTGCAGCGTGGGTCCGCCTACTCCCTAATGACCCAATATAAAAGGCTTCGGACTTAAGCGCTATTTCCAACGCAGGGTCATCCAACTTAGGGTCGTGCGTCAGGGTCACGACGGCTGTTCTAGTATCTGGCGCCAACTCCTTGATAGCGTCATCGGGCCACTGATCTAGAACTGTAACACCTGGAAATCGTGTGTCGGTGGCAAAAGAACCACGGGGATCAATTACGGTTACAGCAAAATCTGAAACTTGTGCGACTTGCACTAAAGCTTGAGAGATATGAACAGCTCCAACGACCAATAGTCTAAGCGGTTTGTTTAAGACTTGAAGAAAATGGGAACGTCCTCCTAATTCATAAATCTTACTTCGATCGTCTCTAACTGCCTCTCTGATATCAGTTAGTATTTCTTGAGTAAGGCCTAGGTGACCATCCACGTTTCCGTTGGTAACAAAGTTTTTGTTGCCATTTTCAATATCGGTTAAGGTGGCTATGGGTCGTTCCTTAGTAAGCCGATCAATAACCTTTTTATCGGTTGCCTTTTCAACAAATATCTTAATATCGCCGCCACACGAGAGCCCAACTTCCCACGCCTGTTCGTTGGTCACCCCAAAGTCTAAGACACGGACTCTACCATCTGAAATTGTTTCCAGTGCCTCTCCTATAACGGCTCCTTCAATACAGCCACCCGAAACAGAACCTACAAATGAACCTTGGTCATCAACAGCGAGTTGGCTCCCTACAGGTCGCGGGGAAGACCCCCATGTCCCAATAACAGTCGCCAGGGCTACTTGTTTGCCGCTGGATAGCCAGTCTGCAGCTTTTTCTAAAACGTCAGTGGAGGTGGCCATGGCTGTTCATATAATTTGGTTATTTTGGGATACTCACTTGGTTTACATCAATTACTTATGCAATTGCTCGCCTCGCCATCACATTAACGAGATGGGCACGATATTCGGCAGATGCGTGAATGTCCGAATTTAGCCCCTCTGGGGAAATTTTAATATCTTTAATTCTTTCTGGATCCATGTTTCCATCCGACCAAGCTTCCTCAAATTCAGATTGTCTGTAGACACAGGGTCCCGCGCCTGTAACGCCAACCCGAACGCTTCCGCCTGTTTTTGCAACAAATGCACCCACAATTGGATAACGACTGGCTGGATTAGGAAAATGTTGATAACCAGCCTGTTCTGGTATCGGAAATGAAACGCTTTTAATTAATTCTCCCTCTTCAAGAGCAGTTTCAAACATTCCTTTAAAGAAGTCGTCGGCCTCGATGTTATTCATATTTGTGGTTATTGTTGCATTGAGGGCAAGCACTGCAGAAGGATAACTCGCCGACGGGTCATTATTGGCTAGAGAACCGCCGATGGTACCACGATTTCTAACCATTGGATCTCCAATGGTGCCAGCAAGTGTTGCTAATGCCGGTATATGTTTCTTGACCAGATCACTGTAGTTAACCGTGTGGTGGTTGGTCATGGCTTTAATAACAATGTTTCCGTTATCTTCAGAAATTCCTTCCAAATCTTTTAAATCTCCAAGATCAATTAAGTCACTTGGCTTATCTAGGCGCAGTTTTAGGACCGGAATTAGGGTCATTCCACCTGCAAGATAGCGGGCATCATCCGCATTTTTGTGGTTCGATATGGCTTCATCCTGAGAGGAAGCGCGCTTATATGTAAAATCATACATTTTGCATACCTCCTAGCCGCGCATTTCTTTAGCGGCGGCTTCGATTGCTAATACTATATTGTGATAGCCGGTACAGCGGCAAATATTTCCTTCTAATTCATGGCGGATCTCGTCATGGCTAGGATCAGGATTGTCATCTACTATACCAATAGCACTCAAAACCATGCCGGGAGTGCAAAAGCCACATTGGAGAGCATGATATTCTCGAAAGGCTTCCTGCATGGGATGCAATTTGTCACCATCGGCAAGGCCTTCAATAGTTAAAACGTCGGCTCCATTTAGGTGGGTTGTCAATAATGAACACGATTTTACTGCCCGTCCATTAACATGGACTGTACACGCACCACATTGAGCGGTGTCGCACCCTACATGTGTTCCCGTTAGTCCTAAATGTTCTCGCAAAAACTGAACTAACAATGTCCGGCCTTCGACTTCGCCTGTCACTTCCTTCCCATTGACCGTCATGTTAATACTGTAGGTCATGATCTGCCTCTTGTTATTACATCTTTATAGGTTAAACGATTGACTAGTTATTAATATTAACAAAATCAGTGGGTACTCTGCCAGCACTTTAGCATTGCCCGTTGACATCAAAATAAACCCTTCGCGACGGTTCCTCATCTAATTTATATAATACCTTTAATTCAAAATGATAAGGGTTTTACAATTATGCTAAGAACGGAAGTAACATCCCAAAAATAGATAATAATCTAAGCCGTTGATTAAGTTGGTAGAAAACTTTTAAAACCAAAATAGAGTGAAAGACTTAAGGTCATGCCATTTTTTATCTGAGGGTTGTCAGTTTAGGAACGATAATTAGAGTATAAGCTGGTTCTAAACAGTTTTTTCACAACGGTTTCGCCACATGCACTGATACGCTTTTTCAATTTGTCGGGCATATCTTGGAGCGTTACATAGATTAGAGCCCATAAGGTTTCCCCTGATTTTGGTCCGAAAATTAACAAGTTCCTTAGTATTTAGAGCCAAAGTTCTGGCAATTGAAAGGTAATCGTCAGTTGTTTTAGCTACTAACTGAGAGAGATTTGCCTGCTTAAGGAGTGTCGTGGAAACCCTATCTACAAAATGTTTCCCCTCCAAGGCAACGACAGGGACACCCATTAGTAATGCTTCGAATGTAGCCGTAGCGCCGTTGAATGGAAATGGATCCAGACAAATATCTATTTGACTATAAAGTGCAAGATGATCTGCTTGTTGCTCATCCCGTGAGAGAAGGGTAATACGGTCGATACTCAATCCATGTTCTTTAAACTTCCCTTTCCAAAGAGTTTTCATAGCGTCATCTGAAAAGAAATTCTGATACTTAAGTAGGAGTCTAGATCCTGGAATTGAGGATAAGAGGCGCGCCCAAAGTTCGATTACTTCCCGATTTATTTTTTCAGGTTTGTTAAAGGATCCAAATGTCACTTGTTGATTGTGTAATACAGGTGGTGGTGCCGTGTGAGGAGTATTTGATGGGACAGTAAACTGATAAAATTGTGGTAGGCGGTAGAGTTTTTCGACAAATAACTCTTCTGTTTCAATGGGGTGTAAATCCGGGTCTGTTAACCAGTAATCTATGGCTTCTATACCAGTTGTAGCACAATCGTGAAAACTGATCTGTACTGGTGCGGGACGGTAAATTGCTATCTCGGGACGGTTTCCGTTAAAACGGCCAGCCAGATACACCATAATGTCAATTTGATCAATCCTGATAATATTAGCCACCTGCTTGTCGTTTAAGTGCCTAATGCCACGCCATTGATCTGCTGTTTCAATAAATTGATTGGTTACAAAGTCCTGGGTTTCAACGTTCGAATATAGATAACTCTCAACAGCTTCTTGATTGTGGTGATTGATTAGAGGGAGCAAGTTGTAACCCACGGGGTGTTCGCAAAAATCAGACGTTAAGTATCCAACCCGAAGTTTGCGTCCGATAGAAAAGTCGTATTCTGCAAATACTTTATTTGAATTTTGGATCTTGGGGTAGGGACGACAGAAACTCTTTTGAAGATTAAATAGCTCTTTCACTGTCCATTTTGGTGAATTCAAAACCGCTATCTTTAGGTTACGTTCAGCTAGGCGGCAATTTGGATCTAGATTTAGTGCCACCTTAAACGTTTTGATTGCACCATCCACATCACCAATTAGTTGTTGAACAACACCATAATTATTTCTGAATTCTGCGCTGTTAGGGTTATGTTGAACAATTTTGAGCAGTGTATTGTGGGCATAGGAGAGACGACCAG
>Ga0209089_10003819_pt1 | contig 12741 bp, 9 predicted proteins | sample ArcticOcean_MG_C_FD_187431 | JGI IMG/M metagenome (GOLD analysis project Ga0209089, IMG submission 187431) | Marine microbial communities from western Arctic Ocean - ArcticOcean_MG_CB2_150 (SPAdes) (version 2) | ecosystem: Environmental > Aquatic > Marine > Oceanic | place: Arctic Ocean: Canada...
GTTCCTCAAATTTTGCTGCATTGTGAGTATTAATCGTGTGTCGTCAATATATTTTGATAACAGCAAGGTAAATTATACTCTAAATCTCCCTACCGAAAAGAAAAACCCCACCCAAACTCTCAAGTTTGGGTGGGGTTAAATCTACTTAATGGTCTGCGGTTAGACTGCCCCGCCACCATCATCCGTGTCAGCAACGTCATCGACTTCGACTTCGTCAGTAACAAGAGCAGCGTCCGCTGCTGCTGTATCTGCAGCACCAGAATCACCGGCAGGTGCGCCACCTTGATCTACAGCACCGTCGATTGCTCCACCGATAGCGGCATCAGCAGCAAAATCGCCGCCTACGTCCGCATCTCCCTGGACACCTACTCCGCCGCCAAGGGCATCTCCGAGGGCACCGAAGTCAGGGAAGCTTCCTCCAGGGTCACCGGCAAGCTCACCACCACCAAAGTCGTCAGCAATAACTGGGTCGCCTGCATCGTTAATTTCAACCGCATCATTGACGTCAGCGCGAGCTTGAGTCAACTCAGGTGATGCAAAATCTGGATTTGACGTATCAAATGGATCCAAATTAGGTACATCAAAGTCACCTGCATCCTGAAAATCACCTACATCAGCAGCTCCGTCAGCAATGGGACCATCTACTCCCGTAACGTCACCAGCAACGTCAGTTACATCTCCCGTAACACCAGTCATGTCACCGGAGACACCAGTCACATCACCAGTCACACCAGTCACGTCACCGGATACTGCGGAAACGTCACCCGTAATAGGTGACACATCACCAGCGATATCTGTAATGTCACCCGTCATTCCACTAACGTCACCAGTCATAGGTGAACCACAACCCATAACAGGTCCGACATCACCGGATGTGCCGGTTAAATCACCAAACACGTCGGTCACATCACCAGTAACACCGGTCACATCACCCGTAATATAGGTCATATCACCCTCGATACCGGAAACATCTCCACTAACACCACCCATATCACCTGTAACACCACTCATATCACCTTCAACACCAGCACCGGTACCATCACCCGGCGCGGACTGGATATCAAGGGCACCGTCTCCTGCTTCATTAAAATCAGCCATAAAAACTCCTAATATAAGTAAATTAAGTTAAAAAAAACCCTGCTTAGTAATTTATTATCTAGTCTTTTATTTATTCTAATTTGAAAAAGATGTCTGTGATCAATGTCATAGCAGAACCGATTAAATGCTCTCCACCGTTCGCTATTTTCTAAGATCTTCCAGATGGCTTCCCCCCTAAACCAAGATTTACACATTTTTACAATTGTATTTATTGCGTGGGGAGAGACACTTACTCCACAAAATTAAATACGACAACCCCATTAAACAGATTCATTAACTGGCACACCCTACTGCCCTCAGACTAAACACTTTTGGTTTCGCTAACGAAGTGGCTAGAATCCCTACAATTTACATCTCAGAAGCACTCTTTTTTTCTCGATTGACAGACCTAATCTCTAGCTAAAGTGACTGGATGGTCGATAAATGAAAGTTTACGAAGACCTAAAGGTCATTTGACATCCGCATTTAAATAAGGATTTTGCCACCATCAATTTATGCCGCAATTTTGTCTTTGGAATAAAAAAGAAGAAAAAACACAATTAAGAATTATGTAATCAGTTTTTGGAAACCATAATAATTCAGAATTGTAACGGCCTCAGCCCATTCTCGAATAAAGCGTTGCCAGCAACATTTTACCTTCCTCTGTTTCCTTCAGCAAAGGTATGAGATGCGTTAAATCGGAATAAAAATTTTCCCAAAAGTGTTGGCTATAATTTTCACGAAACTTACCTAAATGATCGAACCCGAGATGTTCCAATAAATTTGCTTCCTCAAGTGAACGATAAAGCCTAACCAACCACTGATTGTATTGCGACTGGGTCATGTATGCCAGGATGTGCGCCGACCGCACATAGTGACAAAAATTTGTCTGTTCTTTTGCTGTGCTCTTTAAGGAAATATCGGAAAACTTGATAGCTGACTTTACATCTTCAATATTCAGATTTTTGAGTGATCGAAAATTCCGATCAACAAACAATAAACTCCTTTCGATATAGTGGGGCCAGAGGACAGAATTGGATGATGGACCAACAAAACTTTTGTACTCCCCCTTTCCGATATAATATTTTTCAGCGGGCTGGTTTGGTTTTACCTCATCTTCCTCTAGAATACCTCCGACAATACCGACGTGCGATATAAGCGTGGCAAGTATGAGGTTAAAAAACAAAGGCGGTTCGACCACGCCACGATGATGAAGAACTCCATCAAGGACCTGCAACGCCATCATTCCAGCCCTTTTGGTGTGATTGACATTAAGAAACAAGCTATTGCTTATAGCCATTTTTGCCAGAGCCATCCGCGAAATATTTAGAGTATTCTGCAATAATTCAGTTTCAGCAGACCCGTATATCCTTTGGTGCTGGTGTATAACTTGTTCGGAAAAATGCTCTATCTGGAGGCTGCGGAAGTCAATCATTCTTATATAATTTCCCGGGAAATATCGAACCCGATCTGGCCCATCATTTCTAGCGCTTGATTGTCAGGTTTTTCAGGTTCCAAAGAATAAATTTCAAAGACGTATTTTATTTTTTCCGCCGAATATACGGGAAATGCTAATCCGCCGCGAACACCAATATTTTTTGCATGTTTTGCCCTTGGAAAATTTGGGTCAACCGAGACATCTTCAACCCAATGTGGTTTGTTATCTTCCCAAACCCGGCCTGGCAGACCCTCCCCAAAACCGAATGATGTAGACATCGTAATGTCCTCAAACATCTTGGTTTTTTTATTTGGTTTACTGAAATACCATATGTCGGTGGGAAATAGTCGTTTTCCGTCTTCTTGTAATTCGTAAATGTGTCCAACTGGCCAACCTTGGTATTTGCAAACATCTTCAAGGATTAACTCTAAGCTATCGGCTAATTCATTGTCTTCCAGAATAGCCGGGATTTTCGATAATAAATCAAAACCCTCGGTTGATAGGATGGCACGATGTTCCTGAGAAAAAACATTGGAAAATAAAAGCGCCGCCCACTTTTTTCCGCTATCAGTGTCATTCAGATAATTAAGGGCGTCACTGACATGAGCCTGAACGAAATTATAAAAGAAGGATGGATAAGACGAAGCTAAATCATAGGCACTAGTATACCCTAACCTGGTGGCTGCCCCGTTTTCTAAAAACTCATAATAGAGGGCAGGGATTTTTTTTATATAATTGGGATCTGCTAGTTGTCCAACTAAATCGGCGGATTGAATTAATTGCGCCAATTCACCAAAATTTTTGTCATTAACGCCCCTTACGTTTCGACTAGCAGGTACAGGAAACTCGGTTTGACTAATCAGGCCAGCTAGGTAGGAAACGTCGACGTCAGGATGCCAATTTCTGTCACGAACAAATTGCTGTCCCCGGAACACATGGTATGGGGTCAAAGATGCGTCGGTGCATTCTGATGGGAGATCTAATAGTTGTCCATCGGCACCAATCAATTGGCCGTTTTCATTATCCTGGTCTAATATACCCCTGACGTAACCTATGTCATGAAATAAGCACGCAATAGTAAAATGCAGCCAGTCGCTATGAGATAAGTCTCCTCGACGAAGTTCACGCCCTAAAAACATATCTTGGCCACAAAGCGTCACCAAGCAGGTGTGCTCCACATCATGATAGAGCGCATCTGTTCTACCTATAAGCGTCAAGGCTGTCCTAACGGCACCATCGAGTATTTCCGAGTAAACGTCGGGACTATTCGGGCAGATAATGTCCCTGTAAGAAGCTAGCCTTTCAATCAAAAGCTGTTCTAAGCTAGATATGTCATTTGTATTAACAAACATGCTTCTACCTAAATCATCCGACACAACGCACTGCCCGCCTGGTTACTCATCATACTTGTTAGTACAATTTAACGCTAAAATCTAATAATTATTTGTAAAATAAGACTTAAATAGTTATTCGTAATCAATGTTATAGTAGTGTTAAAGCCTAGAGTGGAGTTGGGGTTGGCGTCCTGAACATCCGGGTTTGCACATTTACACACCGCTCTTTAATTCGCCAATCTTTACCGTCCCGCTCCAGGCTGTCGCGGTAACGACCAACAGCATATACCTGAGTATTACCAGCAGTATCAGTCCGGAATACTGCAAATGAAGACTGAACCTGAGCACTGTTATCCAATCCATCAAGCAAAATTTGATCTACAGAGACAATGTGCATACGTTCCGCTAAGTCGTGAACGTGCTGGTGTGATTCTTCTAGTAGGGCCACAAGCTCATCCCGTGACATATCAAGCCAAGTCATGTCACGACCTATTTCGTCACTTCGAGCCACCAATAAATATCTGCCATTTTCCAAGAAGAGTTCAGTAAATTGGGCATAATTTCCTTCATCTAGAAACTTTGCCGAACTACTAATCAAAGTGCGTATGGTTTCCCGGTCTTCCAGTTTTGTCTGTTCCTTATTCACTGGCAATTCCGACGACCCCTAATTCCGTTTTGTCACTTCTTCGAGCCCCGGCGTTATGAGGCCAACGCCCAACTCTTCTCCCCCATTCCTGATAAAAGGAACGCAAGTTAGAATCGTCGTGGGGGCGTAATTCTTCTTCTCGGGCATATATGGAATATCGGAATGCGCCATTAGACATAGAAATCTGTTGCGCCTCCACAGCTGAAATATCTTCTGGTAAATTGCGACCTGCTGGACCCCAAACTTGGTTATGATGACGGGTCCGTATATCCCGTTGCTCCTCGCTATCTGATTTTAGACCGAGGCCACGCCACTCAACTATTGTCCGGTCGGGAGCCACAGGAGTTATTGTATCAATCCGCATTACTGTCGCCCGCACATTGATCATTATGTCGGGAAATAGCAACATAACCAACAAGGCATCCGGCTGCATACCCGGCATCAAACCTTCACTACGCTCCTCCAAACCCACATTGCCGTAATTCATTGCACCTTGGTCTATTACATTGTGACTATTTGGATAAAGGTGCCATCGCCTTTCGTGATAATCTGGTTGTGCAAGACCGGTTTTCCGATTGAGAACATGCAGAAACTCATGGTATTGCTCAGAATTGTTATCAACCCAGAGTTTCCAATTACAGCGAATTTCTGATCGATGATAATGAAATACTTCCAAAGGTTGGTCGTCTGGAAGATGCAAACGGATGTGATCTGCCATGGGGCCTAGAAAGTCTTCTAGGGGTTCAACTTCGTTTTTGATAGATACGAATACCAGTCCACCAATGATCTCCGTTCTGACTGGACGCAATCCTATACCCTCTTTTGCAAAGCCAACCGGTTCGTAGCCTACGGGGCGAGTTATACCAGTACAATTTCCAACGAGGTCATAAGTCCAAAGGTGGTAAAAACACTGTATACGCTTACCAAAAGTGCCGCGTTCGTCACGTACAAGAGGGGCGCCTCGGTGAGGACAAATATTGAAGAATGTCCGTATTTCGTTGTCATGTCCCCTAACAACTATTAGCGGTCGCCCCGCCACGGTCAGGGCACGATAGCTACCTTGTTGCGGGAGTTCTGATTCATGGCAAACAAGTTTCCAGATGGCAGCAAATATACCATCCCGCTCTTCGGAAAATATTTCAGAGTCAGTAAATATCCGGTTATCAACGTAGTGGGTTGGTGGCAATGAAGGAGGATTTTCCCAACGAGATATTTTATCTTCCATAACTCCACTCCCTTCATACACATAAATAATTGGCGAACAAATGTTAATGCAGTTTAGTTCCTCAAAGAGGGGGATCAAAATTAAAAGTAATAAACTTCTTAGAAAAATTCCTTTTAGAATGAACTCGCATTAGAATTAATCAGTGTTTTAATTACCTGACCTAAAATAAGGATGATAATTGAAATAACCTTATACCAGAAAAAAGCCCTGTAATTTGGTTCTAACAGATATTACAGCTCGAAATAGACCTAATAATAGCCTATAGACTTAATAATTGTCACAGCCGGAGCATAAGATATGTCTAAATATATAATAGTTGGCACCTACTCCGACGAAGGTGCAGCTGGTCTTGTTAGCGGCGACACTGATCGTGTAGAGGCGATGGAGGCGTTGTGCGATAGTGTCGGTGCCAAATTGGTTAGCGCGGATATTACACGTGGTCTATTTGATTTTTGCGTTATGGTAGAAGCTGATTCTTTTGAAATTATCGCCGCAATGTTGTTAAAAGTCAGAGCTACAGGAGCCATTGGTGAAATCATTACTTTAGAGGCTGTTGACTATAAGAGCATTCGTGGCATTGCTAAGGGCGTTAAATATACGCCACCTAAAGGGTAGATAGTAACCATAACACCTTTGCCGACGGCAATGATATTTTGGTTAATCTCTTCCACAACCGGGTTATAATCCACCAAATTTTGGGATAAAGTGCGTGAGAGGAATTAATTGGCTCAATTAAATTGTATTATTGGAAACTTGGAAACTGATGGTAGTCCTGGCCAAACAAACAACTAATCAATGGAGAAGCCTCCAAAACTGGAAACGTGCGTCATACAACACTGTTTGGTGTTTGATTGGGTGCTCAATTGGTGATTTTGGAACAATCTTTTTTTTCCAAATGACAGGTATCCCATGGCCCACCATATTGATTATGACGTTGGCTATCGTAAATGGCATACTAACCTCGATTGCCCTAGAAACAGTTATTTTATCGCGTCAGATGCAGCTTACCCCTGCCCTAAAAACAGCCTGTGGTATGTCTCTCATTTCGATGGTATCGATGGAAATTGTCATGAATGCCGTAGATGTTCTTCTAACGGGTGGAGCAAAACTAACTATCTGGGTCATACCGATCATGTTGCTTGCCGGGTTCCTTACACCACTTCCATATAATTACTGGCGTCTAAAGGTACACGGAAAATCCTGCCACTAGAGTGGTAATTTCGGTGTTATTTGTAACTTTGGATTTACAAATCCGTTAGATTGAGCCCGCCTCTGGGTCAAGATCTGGCAGATTTTGAAACTGATAAATACCGTAGAGCCTGCGCCAAATCCTCAACTACAGCAATCAGAGCTGGGACAACAAACAAAACCAGCAATGTTGCAACACCAAGTCCAAATACTATGGTGATTGCCATTGGGATCAGAAACTGAGCTTGCATACTTCTTTCGAATAACAGTGGTAGTAATCCACCCACCGTAGTTACGGAAGTAAGCAAAATGGGCCGAAATCGATCACACGATGCACCTACAATAGCATCAGTGAGAGGTTCCGTTTTCATGCGTTCATCGACCGTAGTTGTTAGGATAATGGAACCATTTATAACAATTCCGGAAAGTCCAATTAGCCCAATTAAACTTAAGATTGTCAGGTTGTAACCTAAAAGCCAGTGACCAATTGCCGCGCCAATGAAACCCATTGGTATAACTGCCATTACGGCTATTGGTCGGGTGTAGCTTGCGAATACCCAGGCAAGGACGATATAAATACCGCACAGTCCGATAAAAAAGCCGAGCCGCATATCTGCAAACGTCTCTTCCTGCTCTTCAACTTTGCCGGCAAAGTAAAATTCTAAACCATAGCGCTTCGCTATATCAGAAATCCCATCTCGTTTTACAGCGGAAACAACTTTTCCGACCGATGTAATATTTGCTTCGATTTCGGCCGTGATCGCTATTTGTCGACTTCCATCCTCCCTTTTCACCTGAGCAAACCCAAATTTTTCGTCTTTAGAAACTACTTGAACTAACGGTACTTCCTGGCCACTAGGCGCCCGGAGATAAAGCGACTCTAAGACTGCCGAGGTTATCTCACTGCGTGGATACCGGACACGAACAGCGACTTCCTCACCCCCCCTCGGAAAACGCTTGGCCACTCTACCTTCTATCGCATTTCGGACTTGACGTCCTACGGTTTCAGTCGTGAAACCGAGAGAACGGCCTCGTTTTGTGACTTCCAATATTGTCTCGCGTTTTCCATATGCAATGTTATCTTCGATATTGCTAACACCCGGATATCGCCTGAGTAATTTCATCACTTCACTCGCCGCAGATTTAAGCGCCCCTATATCTGAACCCTTCAAACGTATGTCTACATCTCGCCCCGGTGGGCCTCCCCTCACCTCTTGAATGGTAAGTATGTTTAAACCGGGAAGTGGATTGACTTCGTCGCGCCAAGCCTCGATAAAATCTGGTGCTCGAATGCTCCGTTTGTCAGCTGTTAGAAGTTCTATAATCAAACCACCGGCTGCATCATCTATGGCGCTTGGTGATGGCGCGTTAGAATTACCTGACACTTGGACACCAACCTTTGTAGTGCTCATTTGAATTAATTTATTGTCATAACCCAACCGTTTATTGGCCGCTGCATAGGCGGCACGTTCTACTTCGCGTAACATTGCAATAGTTTGACGACGCGGTGTACCAGAAACCATTTTAACGTTTACGATAATCTTATCAGATTCGGGAGTGGGGAAAAAATTAAAGCCAACGCGTCCACCTGCCAGAAGTCCGGCAGCAAACATCAGCAGCGCTAACACGATAGCAAGCGTCGCATACCGCCACCTAATACTAAGTATGACGAAACGCCGGAAAAGGCCATCACGAAAATTGCCAAAACGTTGGTCAAAGCTTGCCCTAAACCTGGTATACCAACCAAATTTGATGAATGTAAAATTCATACCATGTGTTAGATGCCCGGGAAGGACATAGAAGCACTCCATCAAACTTGCAATTAAAATAGCTACAATTACCAATGGGATAGCGGCAATAACCTGACCAATAATACCCCCAATCAGAATTAAGGGTAAGAATGCACACATTGTTGTAAGCGATGCGCTAACTACCGGCGCTGCCATACGACGCGCTCCAGCAACAGCAGCAGCAAATGGGGGCAGCCCGGTACGGCGGTGATACTCAGCGTGTTCACCAACCACTATTGCATCGTCAACAACTATGCCTAGCCCCATTATTAACCCAAATAGGCTTATCATGTTGATAGACTGACCCATCGCCAGCATCACTCCGAATGTTGCCATGAAACAGATGGGAATACCCAATAAAACCCATAATGCTACCGAAGCATCGAGAAACAAAAATAGAGTAAGTGAAACCAAAATTAGACCTGTCACTCCATTCCTAACCAAAAGACTTATACGTTCATCTAACAGATTAGTGGCTGAGTCATAGCGTTCAATCTTTAGGCTGGGAGGTAGTGAATCTTCGATTTCGTTCAGATATTTGGTGACCTCCCGGGCAAGTACAAGAGCATCCGAATCCAACGCTCGCATTAGGTGCAGCTCAATAGCGATTTCATTGTTTCGCAGCGCTATGGCACTATTGTCGTCGAATGCCTCTCTCACTTCGGCAATATCTCGAAGATATAATTTGCGACCATCATCCAATGCCTTTATCTCCACACCGCCAAGACTATTGGCATCAGTCAATAAACCGAGGCTTCTAACTTGACGCAAACCTTGGCCAATATTACCTGATGGCAGGTCGACCGATGTCGCTCCAATCTGTTCAGAAATATCAGCCAGTGTAAGGTCAAGCCGCCGTAAGGTTCGTTCCTTCACTTCAACCCAGATTTCCTCGTCCCGGCTGCCAAAAAAGTCAACTTTATCAATGCCACGCGTTAATAAACCATCACGCAAACGTTTTGCATGTGCCTTAAGTGCTGCCTCTGGCATTTGTCCTGAAAGAAGGAGACGCGTAATGGTTTCATACCGCACGATACGTTTAACATTTGGCTTACGTGCATCTATCGGTAAGGTGGTAATACGGGATACGGCGGACTCAACACTTGATAAGGCTGACTGCATATCAGCGCCCGCCTCAAACTCAATAACAACGCTTGCTGAGCCTTCATAAGAGCTTGATCTGACCCTTTTCACAGAATCAAGAAATCTTACTTCTGGTTCAACCAACTGGACGATGTTCGAGTCTATATCTTCTGGGTTTGCACCCGGCCAATCTATTGTAACGGTAACAATATCAATGCCAAAGCTTGGCAAAAATTGGGCATTCATTTTTAATATGCCCCACACGCCAGCCACGATCATTAATAACATGATCAAATTTGCAGCGGTTGGATGACGTGCAAATGAGGATATAGGGCCTATCTTAACGTCAGTTAGGCCAACTTTATCCGACAAGCTCTTAGATCCTTTGACCGGTTCGTTACTCAATGAGCTTCTACCCGGATCCCGGCAGCCATTTCAGGGAAAGGTCGTGTGACAATGAATTTTCCTTTCAACGATTTACCTCGGATTAGCACCCAACTGTTGATCCTTCGTATAACATCGATTGTTTGCTTAATTAGCCGCCCGTTTTCGACCAGGTATACGTCACGTTCTCCGACAATTGCAGTATCAGGAACCCGAACAACATTTTGGTACATTCTTGCAGGCACTATAATTTTGACGAATGCACCAGGTCGCAATGGTGTATCAAGACCTATATCAAATAGTCGAGCATATACGTCTATCCCACCACTTGTCGCATCGATTTCCGCGCCAAGACGCTCGATCACCGCGCTAAATTCCAGATAACGATTTCCAAGGCGCCATCTAACACGGACTTTCTTGTTGATAAGTTCCGATGACGTTGAACGGCTTTGAGGGATTTTGTTTGTAGTTTGAAGTAATCCAGAAAAGTCACGTTCGGTCAGGCGGAAGCGTACTTCCATACGGTCCGCTTCTATAAGTCTAGCAATACGGTCAGATGTTCCGACGCGCTGGCCAATAGATACTTCAGCATTTGCTAAAAATCCGCTAAAGGGCGCTACCAACTTTGTTTCCGAGAGATTGCGCTTAGCTAGGTCAAGAGCTGAACGTGCCCGTATCACTGAGGCCTCGTATTGTTCTAGTCGGTTTTCTAAACGCAATATAGTTTGTTGGCGTAAGGCTACCGCCCTCGACGCTTCGTTAAACGCTATTTCAGAATCATCCAACGACTTCCTCGAAGTTGAGCCCCGTTTTGCTAACTTTTGACGGCGATTGAAATCACGTTTCCGCAAATTTAACTGAGATTTACTTATCGCAAGAAGTTGCGTCTCGGACCCAATTTCAGCTCGTGTTTCCGCTCCCTTGGTAATAACCTCAGTCACTGCAGCCGCGCGATCTGCCATTTCAATTTTATAGTCGAATGGATCTATAACCGCTAATGTGTCACCAGCCGTTATTATTGCCCCTTCAAAATAATTTCGACCAACCTCGATAATTCGACCGGGAACAAGAGGCCTAAGATCTGCTTGGTTACCCGCTACGACAGTGCCAAATTCTGTAATTTCGGGTCGAACATTCTCAATAACAAGTTCTTTCGTATGGATTGGCCAAACTTTTTCCCGTGAAAGTTCAGGAGCAAGGACCGGGGCAGTAGCCTTGAGAAATACAAATGCACCAATACCAACCACGATGATCAATAACGGCAGGACAAACCTAAAACCTTTGTTTCTCATAATACACAGAGGCATCTAAATTTAGGTGCCGTTATTCATGGAGTTGAATTGAAAAATATTGATTACTAACAAAGTAGGGGCAATTACCCCAAAATTGAGACCGATTTATGTCAAAACTTCAACAAAAGTCTAGTAAAATATCGGGAATTAAAACAAATCTTTACAGCCTTTAATTGACTTATGAATGGCAAGTTTGGATATAGTATTAAGTTGAGAGATTATCTTTACCGTCTTCAATCCTTTATAAGATGTGAATGTAATTAGACCCATCACCTTGTTTTTAGAATAGTGCTCTTTGATCTCATTAAAAGCGTTCCGAGATCCTTCGGATTATCTTTTACGGGTAGCTTTAAGAACCTTCCTGAAGATGTCACCAAAAAAGACTTGGCTATCAAACTGCGACGGACAAACAAAACGATACACAATCAATTCCTGAATTTAGCTAGCCGTTGGGGGTTCAACATTAACAATGCCGCCACCATCAGAGCACCGGAAGATACAATCATAGCTGTTGCAAAACTGCCCGTCTTGTCAATGACAAGTCCAGCAAAATAGGGGCCTACCATTTGTCCCACGCCAAATGCACTCGTTAGCACTGCCGTAGAAGTGATTACAGTTCCATCGAAACGGGCTTGTCCCTCGAGGAGCGCCAGTGCTGTAATCCCCATAAAAGTAGCACCCAAAAGCGAAGCAGCTATGGTAATGCCAGTCTGACCGGGAACCACAACCGCAACATATATTCCAATGGCTTCAACAGCACAGGCTATCATCAAGGCAAAATCGTTGCTGATACGCTGTCCAAGCCAAGGCCAGAACATTACTGTTGGAATTCCACATAATCCTACCATCAACCAAACATAGGGCTCAGTTGGAACTAATTCAGGTGTAGACCGAGCCATGGTTGAAATAAATGTTCCGAGTATTACGTACCCAAATCCAAATAATCCATAAGCGAGTGTAATTGTAATGAAACCAAATTCAAAATTGCTTTTTTCGGTTTTATTCTTAGATTTCTCCCGCGGCATCTCATTGGGAGTGAGAACTATGACTGGTATTGCCAACAACAGGGCTAGTAGTGCCACTCCGTACCACAACTCATACCATGAAAAATTAAAGGCACCCATAACGGAAACTACAATTGCAGACAGCACCATCCCGAGCCCCACACCTGTAAAATGTGAGGTACTTATTGTAATTTTTCCTAAGGCTTGTATTGATGGTAAAATCAGAGATGTTCCAAAGATAAGTGTAAACGCGCTGGCAATTCCACTTGTGAAACGGATC
>Ga0209089_10003825_pt1 | contig 12728 bp, 10 predicted proteins | sample ArcticOcean_MG_C_FD_187431 | JGI IMG/M metagenome (GOLD analysis project Ga0209089, IMG submission 187431) | Marine microbial communities from western Arctic Ocean - ArcticOcean_MG_CB2_150 (SPAdes) (version 2) | ecosystem: Environmental > Aquatic > Marine > Oceanic | place: Arctic Ocean: Canada...
GGGTGAGAACCTCACCAAGGGGCTTGGTGCGGGAGCTAATCCGGATGTGGGACGACAGGCCGCAATCGAAGATCGGGACAAATTGGCCGAGGTATTGGATGATGTTGATCTGCTTTTCATCACAGCTGGGATGGGTGGTGGAACCGGCACTGGCGCTGCGCCCGTTATTGCGCAGCTAGCGAAAGAAAAAGGAGTGCTTACCGTAGCGGTGGTAACACGTCCATTTAAATTCGAAGGCCAGAAGCGGTGTGATACAGCTCAACAGGGGATCAACGAATTGGCGGAAATCGTCGATTCCTTAATTGTTATTCCGAACGATCGGATTCTCGAAGTCCTCGGTGGCCGTGCCACGTTGCTTGAGGCGTTTGCAGAAGCCAACGAAGTGTTACTCAATGCGGTTCAGGGGATATCAGAGCTGATCACTCGGCCGGGGTTGATAAACGTCGATTTTGCTGATGTGCGTACGGTGATGTCAGAAATGGGCGTTGCCATGATGGGGTCAGCGGTTGCCACGGGTGAGGCGCGAGCGGTCGATGCAGTGCAAGCCGCGGTGTCGAGTCCGCTACTTGAAGACGTGAACGTACATGGAGCTAGAGGATTATTGGTGAATGTGTCTGCCGGTCCAGACATGGCACTTGAAGAATTTGCTCAGATCGGTGAGACGGTGAGTCAGTTCGCGGCTGCCGATGCAACGGTCGTGATTGGAACGGTTCTCGATCCGACGTTAGAGGGAGCTGTGCGGGTGACACTGGTGGCCACGGGCATCCGCCGCGGTCCACCTGCGGTCGAAGTGATAGAAGGTGGCAGAAAAGAGTCAATGGTGAAACCGATCGACTACGATACACCCACGGTCATCCGGCGGGGGCCACGCGCGGTAGCAACCGGCGGCATGGTTAACGTCGCGGAAGACAGCGAATATCTGGATATTCCCGCTTTTCTGCGGCGGCAAGCTGATTAATTCGTTCTATTTCAATAGGTTACGAGTATATCGTTGATGAACGCGAAATATGCAGAAATTATGGTAAAAAATGGCGTTTTAGGTACGCAAAGGTGGTGAAATAATGTAGAATTGCACCAGCCTTATTAGGGATTTTCTCGGTCATCTTGGTGCCGCAGTCAATCAAGGGAACAACAATACTTAATGATCAGGCAACGTACTCTAAAGAACGTGATTCGGGCGACTGGTGTCGGCCTGCATACCGGGGAGAAGGTATTTCTCACTTTGCGACCGGCAGCTGTCAACACAGGTATTGTGTTTCGGCGGATCGATCTCGAACCTGTGGTCGACGTCAAAGCGAGTCTCGATAATGTCTCTAGTACTCGAATGTCAACCACGCTCGAGCGTGATGGCGTCCGTATTTCCACGGTAGAACACCTGATGGCGGCCTTTGCTGGTCTTGGCATCGACAACGTATTTGTTGACTTAACGGCTGCGGAAGTTCCGATTATGGACGGCAGTGCGGGCCCTTTTGTGTTTTTAATTGAATCAGCGGGGATCGAAGAACAAAGAGCACCCAAGCAATTTATTCGCATTAAGCAGTCTGTGGAAATTCGCGACGGGGATAAATGGGCCAAATTTGATCCGTATGATGGCTTCAAGGTGGATCTCACTATCGATTTTGATCATCCGGTAGTACAGGCATCCCAGCAACATGCCAGCATCGATTTTTCAGAATCATCGTTTATTAAGGATGTCAGTCGTGCCCGTACCTTTGGCTTTCTCGATGAGGTGGAGGCACTTCAAGAAGCGGGCCTGGCCAGGGGGGGGAGTCTTGATAACGCGATCGTGATGGACGCTTTTCATATCTTGAATGATGATGGCCTTCGTTATCGTGACGAGTTCGTCAAGCACAAGATTCTTGATGCTGTTGGTGATCTGTACTTGCTGGGTCATCTACTGGTCGGTGCGTTCAGTGCACACAAGTCAGGCCATAGCATGAATAATGGATTGTTGCGACGGTTGTTGGAAACCGAGAGTGCGTGGGAGTGCGTTTCTTACGATGATGTCGACAGCGCGCCAGTACGGTACTTGCAACCACTCGTTGCCCACTGAAATCGTTTGCTAGGTCAGAGAGGCTTGCCGGAGCGCTCGTCTTCGTGCGGCTCGCTTGTTTCGCAAGACGTTGCGGGTCGACTGAGCTCGCTTGTCGTGTGGATTTTCCCTCTGGTCCCTCAATCAGTGCTTTTGCTTTGAGCATGACGAGCAAGGCGCAGGAGTGCAGCGCGCAGTCCGTCATCTCGTAGGCTGGCAGCGCTTTTCTGTAGAAGATTCCCCACGGTCGAGGTTAAAGGACTGAGGCGACGATGGCGAGTGGTAGGGGGCGGGGGAACCCGTGGCGGGCGTGTGCGGATTCGCAGTCGTTTCATTCGTAACCCTGTTCGGCGAAAGTATTCCAAAATCGAGACGGTCTTACTGCGAACGGCGTGTGCGAAGACAGGAGAGTCCGCAAGCACCAGGAGCTCGTCATCTTTGATTTGGGCTGACGTATGGCGGGCCAGGTTTTCACCAACGGCGCGCTGCCAGACATTGGCCTCGTTTCCATCAGTTTTCAACGACTGTGTTGCGCTAATTGAGTGCACAAAGTGTTTTGCGGGGTGGAAGGTCGAATCGGTCATGATAAAATTCAAGAACTGGCCAACAAAGAACGGGTGGACACGGTGCGAGTCAGGCCTATCATATCGGTTGCCCTGTCGCCTGGCCAAGAAATAATATTTAATCTTGTGAATAAACGGCAGACTTTTGACTTGGGTGTTGATGTTTGGGCCAGAATACCAATCACGATCAATTACATTTCTATTTTATGTTCAGCACCACATTAACCCGAGTATTCGGCAGTCGCAATCAGCGACTGCTTAAGCGTTTGGACAAGACCGTGGCGGCGATCAACGCCCTCGAGGAGGGTTTGATTGAGCTTGGCGACGACGCACTCGCTACAAAAACTACGAAATTAAAAGGTCGGCTGCGCGATGGCGAGAGTATCGGCAGCATTTTACCGGAAGCCTTCGCCGTGGTTCGGGAGGTTTCTCGAAGAACACTCGATATGCGCCATTTCGATGTGCAGTTGGTTGGTGGGATGGTGTTGTACGATGGAAAAATTGCTGAAATGCGGACTGGGGAAGGAAAAACCCTGGCAGCAACATTGCCTGTGTACCTGGCGGCTGTCGATGGCAAGCGGGTTCATGTGGTCACGGTCAACGACTACCTGGCTCGCCGCGATGCACAGTGGATGGCCCCCATCTACCGATTCCTTGGTTTAAGCGTTGGCGTGGTCGTTTCCGGCCAAGATTCCGCTGCGAAAAAGGCAGCCTATGACAGTGATGTGGTGTATGGAACCAACAACGAGTTTGGATTCGATTACCTACGTGACAACATGGCTTTCAGTGATGAAGATCGTGTCCAGGGACCGCTCGATTTTGCGATCGTCGACGAGGTTGATTCGATTCTGATCGATGAAGCGCGTACCCCACTGATTATTTCAGGCCCAGCGGACGACAGCACTGATCTGTACCTTCAGATTGACCAGGTAGTTCCGCAACTAACGCGGCAGGAGATCGAGGAGGGGCCTGGTGATTTTTCTGTTGACGAAAAAGCAAGGCAGGTATTTCTGACTGATGAGGGATTTGAAAGCTCAGAGAAACTTTTATCAGCTGCCGGACTGCTCTTAGACAACACCAGTCTTTATGATGTCGGGAGCATTACGCTGATGCATCATGTCTATGCCGCACTGCGGGCCCATTCGCTTTTTCAGCGCAATGTGGATTACATCGTTCAGGACGACAGTATTGTGATTGTCGATGAATTCACAGGTCGGATGATGCCTGGGCGGCGCTGGTCTGAGGGATTACACCAAGCGGTCGAAGCAAAGGAAGGGGTCACCATACAGCCCGAAAATCAGACGCTTGCTTCAATCACCTTTCAGAATTTGTTCCGGCTCTACGGGAAACTCGCTGGAATGACCGGTACTGCCGATACCGAGGCCGCTGAGTTTCAGCAGATCTACGGTCTTGAGGTGATGGTAATGCCGACTAACCAGCAGATGATTCGGGATGATCATCCGGACTTGGTCTACCGGACGGATGATGAAAAATTCAACGCTATTGTCAATGGCGTTAAGGAGTGTAGGGATAGTAACCAGCCGGTTCTGGTAGGCACAGCGTCAATTGAGACGTCTGAATCCCTGTCAGCGCAGCTGACAGCAGAGCAGATAGATCACGAAGTGCTTAACGCAAAGAACCATGAACGTGAAGCACAAATTATCGCCGAAGCTGGCCGGCCAGGTGCAGTCACGATCGCAACCAACATGGCCGGTCGGGGTACTGATATTGTTCTAGGTGGCAATCTCGAAATGGAACTCGCAGCGTTGTCTGCCGATGAGGATATGGATGCGACTCGGGCTGCCTGGCAGCAACGTCACCAGAGTGTGATCGGTGCCGGTGGCCTGCATGTCTTGGGCACAGAACGGCACGAGTCCCGGCGAGTCGACAACCAGTTGCGTGGCCGATGTGGTCGGCAAGGCGATCCTGGCTCGAGTCGTTTTTATCTATCAATGGAAGACAACTTGATGCGGATCTTTGGATCTGGTCGCGTTTCTGGTCTGATGGAAAAACTGGGCATGGAAGAAGGCGAAGCCATCGAGCACAATTGGGTAACCCGTGCGATAGAAAATGCCCAGAAGAAGGTCGAGGGACGTAACTTCGACATGAGGAAGCAACTACTTGAATATGATGACGTTGCTAATGAGCAACGCAAGGTGGTCTATACAGAACGAGACCAACTAATGACATTGGAGGATGTGTCTGATCATGTGATAACCATGCGTAAAGAAGCCCTGAATGAGTCGATCGATGGGTATGTTCCTAAAGAAAGCCTTGAAGAGCAATGGGATGTCGCTGGACTCGAGCAACAATTAGAGACTCAGTTTGGCCAACAGTTGCCATTGGCTGAATGGTTATTGAATGATGATGCCTTGTATGAAGAACGGCTACGCGACCGAATTGAAGAGGCAATCACGGAGGCTTATGCAATCAAGGAGGCCGCTGTGGGTGCACCGGTAATCCGTCATCTTGAAAAAGCCGTTATGTTGCGAGTGTTGGATGAGAAATGGAAAGATCATTTGGCTCAGATGGATCATTTGCGGCAGGGGATTGGTCTGCGGGGCTACGCCCAGAAGAATCCGCGCCAGGAATACAAACGGGAAGCTTTTGAGATGTTTACGGCGATGTTGGATGAGGTGAAGAGAGACGTCGTGACGATTTTGTCCAAGATTGAAATTCAAACTGAGGCCGAGGTGGCGGAATTGGAAGGCGAGCGTCGTGCCAGAGGTAATCAGCAGATCGAACTGGTACATGGTGAGGTCGGGCAGATGCGAGGAGAGGGGCAGTCGGAGGTCGCAATGGGGCAGGATGTTCTGGCCACTTCCGCTGCACAAGGAAGTCAGATGGAACCCTACATTAGGGCCGTCCCCAAGGTTGGCCGTAACCAGTCCTGCCCATGCGGGTCCGGAAAGAAATACAAACATTGTCATGGACGGGCCTGACGTCTTCCCTCCCAGGGTCGCGGTCAAAAGGCGAGCGTTCTGAATGAAGCGGTCATCACGATCACGACTGGCGCCGAGTATGTTTCCCCGCATTCCACCGATAGCCGGGGTGCGTTTGACGACACAGTCAGTTGGAATTAAGTATGCCCGCCGACATGACTTGTTGCTGGCTGAATGTGCGCGCGGGTCGACCGTTGCCGGTGTGTTTACGCGCTCAACGACCGCGGCAGCGCCGGTGGTATGGTGCCGGGAGCAGTTGAGTCGGGGCCGGATTCGAGGACTTGTGGTGAATAGCGGGAATGCGAATGCATTTACCGGCCTTGCTGGTGAGAAGGCGGTGCGTGCTACGGCAGCGGCGGCGGCTCAGGCACTGGGTTGTCTGAGGAATCAGGTTTTTGTCGCATCGACTGGCGTCATCGGCGAGCCCTTGCCGTTGAATCGGCTGACTAGGGCAATGCCGCAGATGGTGGAGGCACTGGCGCCAGGCGGGTGGGGTGCAGCGGCCCGTGCAATCTGCACTACCGATACCTTCATTAAGGGTGCGTGGCGGCGCTGTGAGATTGATGGCCATGAGATCACGCTCGGTGGTATTGCAAAAGGTTCTGGCATGATTGCACCGAATATGGGCACGATGCTGGCATTCTTGTTTACCAACGCCCGTATCCCAAGTGCTGCGCTACAGGCCATGTTGCGGGCGAGCGTCGAGACATCATTTAATAGCATCACAGTGGATAGTGATACATCGACCAGTGATACCGTCTTGCTGGTAGCGACAGGTCGATCCAATCATCCCCCGTTGAATTCACCTCACGATCCGAAGTTACGAGACTTTCGCCGGGCCCTCGATGAGGTAATGGTGGAGCTTGCGACACAGGTGGTTCGTGACGGTGAAGGCGCGAGTAAGTTTGTGACGATTGAAGTCTCGGGTGCTTCGTCCTGGCGAATGGCACGTCGCGTGGGTTTAAGTATTGCCAATTCACCGCTGGTAAAGACAGCAATTGCTGGTGAAGATCCAAATTGGGGCCGCATTGTCATGGCGGTTGGTAAATCTGGCGTGTTGGTTGATTCAAATGCATTGTCCATCAGCATGGGTGGCACCGTTATTGCACAAAAAGGCGAACGACTTGCCGACTATGACGAGGCTACGGTCGCGTTGCATCTGAAAACTCCTGAGGTCCATATCGGGGTAGACCTGGGGCAGGGCCGTGGCAAGGCAACCGTTTGGACGTGTGACCTGACCCACGGTTATATCGAGATCAATGCCGACTATCGGACCTGAGCTTAAACTGCGTGTTGTGGTGGGTATCGCGACGGACGATGAAGCCCGGTTGTTGGTCGATCAACGTCCACACGACAAGGATTATGGTGGGCAGTGGGAGTTTCCAGGCGGGAAGATTGAAAGCGGCGAATTGCCGTTCGACGCATTGGTTCGAGAATGGCGCGAAGAGATGGGTGTCATTGTCCGCGAAGCGGAATATCTTTTTTCATTCACCCATACTTATCAGGACAGACAGGTTGCGCTTGATGTCTGGCGTGTCATCCGCTTTGAGGGCCGCCCCGACGCTTTGGAAGGACAGATTTTGCGCTGGGCTGACACCACAACCTTGAAAACACTTAATTTTCTTGAGGGTAATAGGCAGTTGCTGCGACGTTTGTCCGTCTAGTTCCCGACTACCCGCCCGAAGTGTTTGCTTATCATGTAGGTACGTCGCGGGTTTTGGACTTAGCCAGTGCCAAGAGACAGACATGCAGACCATTGATACGCAGCAGCAGTTCTTGGAGGGAGCTTTCGTTGTGGAGCACATGAGTAGCCACGGCCAGCCGCTCCTCGCGGGAGGCCTGCACTTTAAATATCGCGTCAATTTGATCCGCATCAAGGCCACTGCGTGACTGGATCCATCGTCGACGTATTGCATCAGGTGCATCCACTACCACCACGGCGTCAAATTCTCCGGCACGGTTGGTTTCGAGAAGCAGCGGAATCGAAAACACACAGTAGGGGTAATCGAGCGCCTTTTCTTGGTTGGCCATCTCCGCCCGGATCATAGGATGGAGTAGCTTTTCGAGATCTTCGCGCGCTTTGGGGTTTTCAAATACCCGTGAACGAAGCGCCGGTCGATCGAGTTCACCACGGTCGGTTGCAATATGGGCTCCAAACAGTTTGATAATCGGTCCAACTGCCGGACCGTCAGGGCCGGTCAGCGCACGTGAAATCTCATCGGCATCAAGGACGGGTACGTTAAGGACTTGCAGGTGATCGGTGACGGTGGTTTTACCGCTGCCAATTCCGCCAGTGAGGGCGACGCGCAACATCGGTTCAACGGCCCAAGCCGGAGGTGAGGAGGTAAGCCGAGATAAACGAATCGCCAAATAACAGAACTAACCAGGCGGCTCCTGCAAGAAAAGGCCCAAACGGCAAGACCCGACCCCGTCCTGAACGGCTGATGAGCATCATCAGGCCACCGGTTATCGCGCCCACGGTGGCGGCGATGCAAATGACCAATGGCAACAAGGCCCAACCCAGCCAGGCGCCAATCGCCGCGAGCATTTTAAAATCGCCGTAGCCAAAGCCTTCGCGAGAAGTAATCCAGCGGAAAAGATGATAGACCAACCAGAGTCCAAGGTAGCCTGCTCCGGCCCCGATAATGGCGGCCTGGGGGGTGGTGAAACCGGCGAAGCAGTTGACCAGTAATCCCAGCCACAACAGCGGCAGGGTGATCGCATCGGGAAGCAGGTAGTGTTCGATGTCGATAAACGCCAGCACGATAAGCGCCCAACTAAAGAGCAAGGCCGGCACAGTAAACCATTGATTTCCCAGCACGATGGCCACCGCCATGGAGATCAAGGCCGACAACAACTCAACCGCTGGGTAGCGCCAAGAGATACGAGCGTTGCAATGCCGACACCGCCCCTTTTGGATGATGAAACTGACGAGGGGGATGTTTTCACGCCAGTTGAGCGGAGTGCCGCACTGCGGGCAGTGCGAGGCCGGCTGAACCAATCCGGGTGGGTCATGTGAAGCCACTGCCGAATCTGTACGGGGTCCATCAAGACCGGAAGGGGTAACCAGGCCGAGGCGAACGGGCAGCCGATGAATCACCACGTTAAGAAAACTGCCGACGGCGAGCCCCGTTAACCCGGCGAGCGCAATCGGCTCAATCAACGTCGTTATGCCACGATGCGCTTAAGCAATTTTGAATCTGCATGGTGAGGCGCAATACAGGCCTACATAATGCTGCCCATCTTGAAGATCGGCAGATACATGGCAACAACGAGTGTGCCTACCATGCCACCGAGTACCGAGATCATAATCGGTTCAATTAACTGGCTCATATTGTCAACCATGTCGTTGACCTCAGCCTCAAAGAAGTCGGCAGTTTTTGTCAGCATTTTTTCGAGTTCGCCCGATTCTTCGCCGATAGACACCATCGCCAGGACTAAGTTAGGAAACAGTTTGGTGTCTTCCATTGCCGCCGACAAGGGTCGGCCTGTACTGACCTCTTCTTGGATTTGGAAGCAGGAGCGACGAAAGACTGAGTTAGGCGATGCGCTCGCAACGGAAGTCAGTGCTTCGACCATCGGGACGCCGGATCCGAACATGATCCCCATTGTTCTTGCAAAGCGGGCACACGATGACTTGGTCAGGAGTGGTCCCACGACCGGAGCAACCAGCAGAAACTTATCAAACGCGTATCGAAACGCTACGGAACGTTTCAGAGCAAGGGACAGTGAGATTCCGATCGCGGCGGCGATCCCCACCACTAACCACCACTTTTCCTGCACAAAGTCAGACATTACAACAATGGCCGCCGTTAGTCCCGGCAACTCACCGCCAAAACCCTCGAACAACTCCTTGAATTGGGGCACCACGAACACGAGTAGCAATGAACTGACGAGCAGGCCGACCACGAGAACGGCAATGGGATACATCATTGCCCCTTTGACTTTGCTCTTGATCTCTTCAGTACGTTCCATGTAATCGGCGAGGCTATTCAACATGCGGTCGAGATTTCCTGATTGCTCGCCGATGGCAATCAGCCCACAGAAAAGCCGATCAAATTGCTTTGGATAACGCGCCAGTGCCTGGCTGAGATTGGTGCCGCTTTCCACATCAGTCCGCACGGCACCCAGTACTTTCCTGAGTGTTGGGTGGTCGGTGCTGCTAGCGACTGCGTTGAGTGCTTGGGCGATCGGGATACCGGCCTCGACCATGGTGGCAATCTGGCGCGTGACAACACAGATATCCTTGGGGACTATTTTCTTATCGAATAATGGGCTGGGCTTTTTCTTGACACTCTTTGGCTGAACGCCTTGGCGTCGCAGCGAGCTTCGAACGTAGGCAGGGTTTGGACCGTCCAGTTCACCGTTTACCGTTTTTCCCCCACGATCGGTGCCCGTCCAGACAAAAGTCGTCAGTTTGCGGGTCTTTTTAGGTGTTGGCGCAGCCATTAGCAGGGATCGGGGAAGATCTTCTTAGGTTTAGAGGTTGGTGACTCGCTCTACCTCGGCCAGGCTGAGCTGACCTGTGGCAAACTTTTTCAGTGCCGACTGTCTTAATGTTGAGACACCTTCTTCGCTTGCTTGGGATTCTAGTTCATCTTGGCCCGCACTTTTTAGAATCATTGAGGTCAGCTTGTCCGATACGGGCAATACCTGAAAAATACCGGCACGACCCTTATAGCCGTTGGTACAAGCATCGCAGCCGATGGCTTCAAATGCGTTAACGTTGTCTATGTCGTCTTCTTTGACGCCGGCGTCAATCAGGATTTCTGGCGGCAGGTCGATGGGTTGCTTGCAATTGGAACAAAGTCGTCGTGCGAGGCGTTGTGCCATGATCAGGTTAATTGAGCCTGCCACGTTATAGGGTGCAATGCCCATATTGAGCATTCGCATGATGGTTGCGGTTGCATCATTGGTATGCAGCGTCGACAACACCAAGTGGCCGGTTTGAGAAGCTTTGATCGCAATCTCGGCAGTTTCTAGATCGCGTATCTCACCGACCATGATGATGTCCGGATCCTGGCGTAAGAATGATCTGAGGGCGACAGAAAATGTCAGGTTGGCTCTTTCATTGATAGCCACCTGATTAATGCCGTCCAGGTTGATTTCAACCGGGTCTTCGACCGTCGAGATGTTGGTTTCTGGCTGGTTAAGCATCGACAGTGCAGAGTAGAGCGACACCGTTTTTCCGCTACCGGTGGGTCCTGTAACCAGAACCATACCGTACGGTTTCTTTACGGCCGCTTCGTAATGCACGAGTTGGTCGGCTTCCATGCCAAGGTCACTGAGCTTAAGGCTCGCGCCACTGCTGTCCAGTAAGCGCATGACGACTTTTTCACCATGTACCGTAGGCAGCGTGCTGACACGGAAATCGATCTTGGTATTGCGTTGGCCCGCCAGTTTGAGACGTCCATCTTGGGGTAGGCGTCGTTCGGCTATGTCAAGCCGGGAAAGGATTTTTATCCTGGCAACAAGCCGATTGGCAAGACTGATGGGAGGCGATGCGCTCTCATGTAACACGCCATCAACACGATAGCGAACGCGAAGCCTTTTCTCATAGGGTTCAATGTGAATATCGGATGCACCCAACTTGATTGCATCCATCAACAATTTGTTCACAAAACGCACAACCGGGGTATCCGATTCTGTATCAGCCTGCGAAATGGCTTCACCGCCCGATTCATCCTCATCGACGAACTCAATGTCTTCCAGGTTCTCGTCATCGAGCACCGCGAGGTCACTAGCGCTGGCCTCGCCGCTGATTTTTTCTATAGATTCTTTAAGTACTGTCGCGTCCACCAGTATTGGTTCGACGCCAAGGCCTGTCTGAAACTTAAAGGCATCGAGTCCTGCTTGTTCTCCTGGTTCGCTGATGGCTACAAACACTTTGGAACCGCGATGGAAAATCGGTAAGACCTGGTGTTCGTCAATGAACTTCGGCGTCACCAGGTCAGCTGGCCGGTCAGCCAGATCTAGTGTGCGAAGGTCAAATAGCGGCATGCCGTATTCTTCGGCAGTCATCCGATACAGCATGGCTTTCTTGTCAGGCATGGCCTGAGTCGCTTGCGTCAGAAACGACACATCATTGGCGTGCGCGAGAGCGAGATGGTTTAATGCAGCCTCACGATCCATGAGCGATTGATCAACAACGCGTCTGGCCAGTCCGCCGAGTCGCGTTTTTCGAATTTGTACGGAGAAATCGTTGTCTTCGTTCGCCATGGCTTGTTGTTTAGTGGTGCCCCGCATCAAGTATAAACGCTGATAGTGCTAAATGAGGTCTTCATTTGGTAGTGCATTCGTTATTGGCGATACCCACACTGCCCCGTCAACGGTTTGATATTAGAGATGGCGTCTAGCAAACAAAATTGCGTCGCCGATGAATCTAAAGAATGATATTGTGATACTATGACATGATGACGTAGTAATTTACTATTGATTCCCACGCATGGGCTGACGATACTAGGGCTGTCCTATTTAGGTGCGGCACGGCATTAAGTGTCAGTCATGCATCGAGAGAAATTTGTTACTTATTTATTTGGAGACGACACCCAATGCAACATCGACAAAGTGGTTTTACCTTGATCGAACTGATGATCGTAGTAGCGATCATCGGCATCTTAGCCGCGATCGCGATTCCGCAGTACAGTGCTTATACCAACCGCGCCAGATCAACCGATGCCCTTAGTTTGATGAGTGCATACAAGACGGCTGCTAGTGAGTTCATTAGTAGTGAAGGCCTGACTGACGCGGCCGCCGACATGGCCCGGATCAACGACGCCTCTCTGGGCATGGGCGCCATGGATTTCGCGTCGACCAATGTGGCCAACGTTAACTTGGCCGCCGGTGTAATCACGGCCACGTTTGACCCTGACGTGATGGGGGGTGCGACGATCATTCTGACACCGACAATTACCACCGGTGCGGTCCAATGGGTGTGTAGCACCTCGGTCGCGAACCTGCAGTTCGTTCCGGCGAATTGCCGAACTGCTGCGGCTGCGGCTGCTGGCGGTGGTAGAGGCAGCTAAGCGCTAGCGCTTCACTGCCTGAACTGGGTGTCGCTAAGGTGTTCGAGCAATAGCCCAAACCACCACTGAAGTATTGTTGTCGGTACAAAGACAGCCCGCCACCGTGCGGGCTGTCTCCGTACTGGTTACCACATCATCTACCACGGCGATCAGTCGCTCAGTCGTG
>Ga0209089_10003826_pt1 | contig 12727 bp, 10 predicted proteins | sample ArcticOcean_MG_C_FD_187431 | JGI IMG/M metagenome (GOLD analysis project Ga0209089, IMG submission 187431) | Marine microbial communities from western Arctic Ocean - ArcticOcean_MG_CB2_150 (SPAdes) (version 2) | ecosystem: Environmental > Aquatic > Marine > Oceanic | place: Arctic Ocean: Canada...
CTGGTGATAATGTGGAATTTGAAGTTGAATTGATTACACCAATGGCCATGGATAAAGAGCTTCGCTTTGCTATCCGTGAAGGCGGGCATACTGTTGGCGCTGGTGTTGTAACTGAAATTGTCGAATAGGATAAATCATTATGGCTGGTAACAGTAAACGTGCAATTATCCAAATTGAAAGTACAGCCGGAACCGGCTACCGTTACACGGTCACTAAGAGTAAAAAACTCCATCCTGGTCGTGTAGAGTACAAAAAATTTGATCCTGTTGTTAGAAAACACGTTGTTTTCAAAGAAACGAAATAATTCGTTAGGTGTTAAATATTATTTTGCTTCTGCTATTCAATAGGAGAGTAGCTCAATTGGTAGAGCAACGGCCTCCAAAGCCGTAGGTTGCAGGTTCAAGTCCTGTCTCTCCTGCAAAAATGGTTGGCTGTCAATTGAGCATCCGTAATAATTAAATCTCTTTTTATTAAAGAGTGAAAAGTAAGGGAAAAAAATGATTAAAAAACTTCAGCAATTTACCGCTGATGTTCAGTTTGAGATGGGGAAGGTTTCTTGGCCAAACTGGGACGAACTGAAAGGATCTACTTATGTTGTTCTCTCCTTATCCTTAATTTTAGTTTTGTTCTTATTTTTTGTCGATCTGCTTTTATCAAAAATTTTAAATTTTATTCTGTAGAAATGAACTGGTACACATTACGCGTTATTTCCGGCAAGGAAAAAAAAATAAAAGAAGCGATTCTTTTCGATGTGAATATATCTGAAATGGATGAGGAGATCAGTGATGTTTTGGTGCCTTCCGAAAATATTGTAGAAATGCGTGATGGGAAGAAAAAAATCAAGGAACGTGTATTCTTTCCTGGCTATTTACTCGTACGATTAGAAATGAATAAGGAAACACGCTACCTTCTTGAAAATGTGAACGGAGTTATCTCTTTCGTAGGTTCAAAGGGGAACCCTCAACCACTAAGGCCAGATGAAGCGCAAAGATTTCTTGGTGATTTTGATGGTGGAGACGGCCCGCTTCGTGTAACAGAGGCATCGCCTTTTAAAGTGGGTGATTCAGTAAAAGTAACTGATGGTCCATTCATGGATTTTTCTGGAACAGTTCAGGAAGTAAATCATGATAAACAAAAATTAAAGGTTTTAGTGAGCATTTTTGGTCGCCAGACTCCCGTCGAGTTAGACTACCTTCAAGTTAAAATGGATAATTAAAATAGGTTTTTAATATTATGGCAAAAAAAGTCATTGGATTTATTAAGCTGCAAATTCCGGCAGGTCGGGCAAATCCTGCACCGCCGGTTGGCCCTGCATTAGGCCAGCATGGCGTAAATATCATGGATTTCTGTAAATCATTTAATGCATCAACTCAGGATAAAATGGGCGATGTGATCCCGGTTGAGATCACCGTTTATGCAGATCGAAGTTATACTTTCATCACCAAGACGCCACCAGCAGCAAGATTAATCTTGAAAGCTGCAAAGATTGAAAAGGGATCCGGCGAACCCAATAGGGAAAAGGTTGGGACTGTGACTGAAGCAGATATTCGATCGATCGCGGAAATGAAAATGCCAGATCTGAATGCCAATACAATTGAACAAGCCATGTTGATGATCAAAGGAACTTGTGTTTCTATGGGCATTGAAGTCAAGGGGTAGGGATAAATAAATGAGTCTGTCTAAAAATATAAAAACTATAACTGAGCGATATGATAAGATGAAATCATACCCTTTAGCAGAAGCGTTAGATATGGTCCTGGAATTCAAATTCACAAAGTTTGATGAGACTGTTGATTTGGCAATAAATCTTGATGTGGATCCGCGGCATGCAGAAGAAAATATTCGTGTCACAACGCCATTGCCTCATGGAACAGGTAAATCCGTCACTGTTTTGGTTTTGGCGCAAGGTGCCAAAGAAAAAGAAGGTCAGGAAGCGGGAGCAGATTTTGTTGGAAATAAAGATTATTTGACGAAGATCAAAAATGGCTGGACTGATGTTGATAAAATTGTAGCTACACCAGACATGATGGGTGAATTGGGTAAATTGGGGCGGATTCTGGGACCAAAAGGTCTCATGCCTAATCCGAAAAGTGGTACTGTGACGATGGATGTGGCAAAAGCAGTAAAAGATTTAAAATCTGGACAAGTTGAGCTCCGAGTTGAAAAAACTGGTATTATCCATGTTTCATGTGGGAAAGTTTCATTTGGTGCAGAAAAATTAGTCGAAAATATTCAAACCGTTTATGATATCGTTATGAAAGCTCGCCCGGCATCTGTGAAAGGACAGTATTTGGAAAAAATGTCCGTATCATCTACAATGGGTCCAGGCATCCAAATCGACCATGCATCTATAAGGTAAACTTATGCCAAATAATAAAAATATCGAACAAGTGAAAGAATTGAAAGAAACCTTTTCAAAGGCAAAGGCAATTTATTTTACTGAATATCATGGACTTAATGTTGGTGATATCACCAGACTTCGCAGTGATTTTTTTAAAGCCGATGTTGAATATAAGGTTGCAAAAAATACTCTAATCAAATTAGCTGCAGAGCAAAATATGATTAGTGGAATTGACGAAGTCTTAATAGGATCAACAGCTATTGCAATTGCTTATGATGAACCAGTTGCACCAGCTAAAGTGATTAAGGAATTCACAAAAGATAACGATTTACCCAGGGTAAAAGGTATCTTGTTCGATGGTGAATTCCTACCCGGAGAAGCATTCAAAAAATTAGCAGACATGCCAAGTAAGGAAGAGTTGCTTTCCCAATTGGTTGCCATGCTAAACAGTCCATTGCAGAAATTGGCATCAACCTTGATAGCGCCAATGCAAAATGCAGTGGGTGTATTGAATAATTTAAAAGAACAAAAATCTTAATTTTGAAAAACCAATAAGGAGTAGTTTAAATGGCAGTTACTCGAGCAGATGTTCTATCATATCTTGAAGAATCAAATATGATTGAAATCTCAGAACTCATTAGTGAAATCGAAGACAAATTTGGTGTAACCGCAGCAGCCCCTGTTGCCATAGCAGCCGCGCCGGCTGCAGGTGATGCAGGTGCTGAAGTAAAAACCGAATTTGATGTTATTCTTAAATCATGTGGTCAAGCAAAGATCAATGTTATTAAAGTTGTTCGCAGCCTTACCGATTTAGGATTGAAAGAAGCAAAGGAGCTTGTTGATTCTGCGCCGAAAGCCTTAAAAGAAGGCATTTCTGAATCAGAAGCAAATGATATTAAAGCACAGCTTGAAGAAGCGGGTGCAGAAGTTGAACTGGCATAAGTTCAATTATCATTTCTTTTATTCTTTTAACAAATAAAAATCGGGAGGCTTAATTGGGAGCTTCAATTACTTTAGACCAATTCTCAAAACGAGAATCTTTTTCAAAGATTCCTGCGTTTGTAGATGTACCAGATCTTCTCTCAATTCAAACCAAGGCTTACCAGCAATTTTTGCAGGAATGGATTCCGCAGGAAGCTCGTGAGCAAATTGGTCTTGAGGGTGTTTTTAATAACGTATTTCCGATAGAAGATTCACATCGGAACTATATTCTTCAATACAAGACCTATTATCTAGGTCAACCTAAATACACTCCAGACGAATGCATGGATCGCGGTGTGACATATTCTGCCCCTCTACGTGTACGTTTAGCTTTGCACATTACAGACGAAAATAATAAGAATGAATATGCGCAAAGTATAGAGCAAGATGTGTATTTTGGCAATATCCCATATATGACTGATAAGGGAACCTTTATTATTAATGGTGCCGAGCGTGTTATCGTATCGCAGCTTCAGCGTTCCCCTGGTGTATTTTTCGATGAATCAATCCACCCGAATGGTACGAAGTTGTTCCAGGCGCGAATCATTCCAGCGAGGGGATCTTGGGTAGATTTCACAACAGACATTAATGATTGTTTATATGTCATTATCGACCGGAGGAGAAAATTTCCCGTTACTATGTTGTTGAGGGCACTTGGATATTCAACCAATACTGATATTTTTAATGCATTTGGTTCACTTAAATCTCTGAATCCTAAAAAAGATAATTTATCCAATTATATCGGTGCCACTGTGACTGAAGATGTTGTAGATACTCGTACGGGTGAAATCTTCTTCGAAAGCGGCACAGAACTCACAGCCGAACATACAGAATCATTAAAAGAAGCAGGCATTAAGGAGATTCGAGTCGTTGATGGAAATAAGAGTTTTGATTCCATGTTGCTATTAAATACGATTGAGAAAGATCCAACTGCAAGTACGGAAGAAGCATTAGCAGTTGTTTACCAACTTATTCGTTCTAGTGAGCCTCCTAATTTGGAAACGGCTCAAAAATTTATCGAGCGAATTTTCTTTAGTCCAAAAAAATATGATCTAGGGCAGGTAGGGCGATATCGATTGAATCAACAGTTCAATCTGAATGTGCCCGTAGAAGATACTGTTCTTACAATGGACGATATTATTCAGGTTATCAAATTCCTAATTGACATGCGAAAGGGTGAACGAGGTGTTGATGATATTGATCATTTAGGCAATCGTCGCGTAAAAACTATCGGTGAACAGTTAACCAACCAGTTCAGTGTGGCATTGAGTAGGATGATTCGTACCATTCACGAAAGAATGAATTTGAGGGAGTCTGAAAGTATTACGCCACAAGATTTGATTAACTCCCGAGTAGTGACCACCGTAATCAATACATTCTTTGGTACATCACAGCTTTCACAATTTGGAGACCAAACGAATCCTTTAGCCGAAATCACTCATAAGCGTCGTATTTCTGCATTAGGACCAGGTGGTTTAACTCGAGAACGAGCTGGCTTTGAAGTCCGTGATGTCCACTATACTCATTATGGTCGTCTTTGCCCTATTGAAACACCTGAAGGCCCCAACATTGGTTTGATTTCATCTTTGGCTATGTTTGCTCAAGTGAACGATCACGGTTTTATTGAATCGCCCTATCGTAAAATCAGAAAGCTCATGGGAGAATTTGTCGTTACAAATAGTATCGAATATTTATCAGCTGATGATGAAGACCGTGTACTTGTGGCTCAAGCATCTGCGAAACGAAATGATAAAGGTAGTTTGACAGAAGAAAAAATTCGTGCACGTGTTAAAGGAGATTTTCCGATAGTAAGCCCGAAAGATGTTCAATATGTTGAAGTCTCACCTAACCAGATTTTAAGTGTAGCTGCTGCGTTAATTCCATTTCTCGAGCATGATGATGCAAACCGTGCTTTGATGGGGTCTAATATGCAGCGCCAGGCAGTACCATTGATGAAACCTGAATCGCCCATCGTGGGAACTGGAATTGAAAGTAAAGTAGCTGTGGATTCACGGTCTGCTGTTGCTTCACCTGTCGATGGTAGAATTACTTATGTTGATTCTCAAAAAATTCTCATAAAGCGAAAAGACGTTATGGATTCTTTAGCACTTTACGAGGGTGAAAATATTATAGAGATCAAACTAAAGAAATTCCACCGAACAAACCAGAATACTGTTCATAACCAACGGCCACTTTTAGGAGTAGGGACGCGTGTTAAAGAAGGTGATGTTATCGCTGACGGTGCGGCAACTGAGCAAGGCGAACTTGCCCTTGGGTCTAATATCCGAGTTGCATTTATGCCTTGGCGTGGTTACAACTTTGAAGATGCAATTGTTTTAAGTGAGCGTTTAGTCAAAGATGATGTATTTAGTTCTGTTCATTGTAATGAAGTTGAATTGGAAGTCCGAGATACTAAGCGGGGCCAAGAAGAACTAACACCCGAAATTCCTAATGTAAGTGAAGATGCTACTAAAGATTTGGACGAATCAGGAATTATCCGCGTAGGTGCTCGTGTTAAAGAAGGTGATATTCTGATTGGGAAGGTTACGCCAAAAGGTGAAACAGACCCAACGCCGGAAGAGAAACTTCTCAGAGCAATTTTTGGTGAAAAAGCAGGTGAAGTTAAAGATGCTTCTAAACGTGCCGAACCTGGTATTAAGGGAGTGGTTATTAAAACACAGCTTTTTGAAAAGCAAGCAAAACGTACCAAGAAAGAAGAACGTGTGGAGATTTTGCTTTACCAAAAAAGTGCTGCTGAAAAGAAAAAACATCTTAAAGAATCTCGTGATGAGAAATTAACAAATCTTTTGAAAGATGAAATATCAAATGGTATTCGCGATCTTACCTCCAGTAAAACCTTGATTAAGAAATCTACAAAACTAACGCTGAAACGTTTAAATAGTTTTGATATGGAGCGATTTGCCCAGGATGATGCGTGGGTCGAGGATAAAGCAGTTTGGAAAAAGATCAAAGCAGTATGGCGTTCATTTAGAATAGAATGGGTTGGTATTGAGACCAAGCTAGAACGTAAGATATTTAAACTTCGTGTAGGAGATGAACTCCAGCCTGGTATTGTAAAATTGGCGAAAGTTTTTGTGGCTCAGAAACGTAAAGTTTCTGTTGGTGATAAAATGGCTGGCCGTCATGGGAACAAAGGTATTGTCGCTACAATCGTTCCGGAAGAGGATATGCCTTACATGGAAGACGGAAAACCAGTTGATGTTGTACTGAATCCGCTGGGTGTCCCCTCCCGTATGAATCTAGGTCAGTTATATGAAACCATGCTTGGATGGGTCGGTGAGATCACGGGGAGAAAATTTGCGACACCTGTGTTTGATGGTGCAACGCCAGAAGAAGTTGCAAAAGAGATGAAGGAAGCGGGGCTTCCTGCGTCTGGAAAAGAACGGCTGATCGACGGGAAAACAGGAGAATACTTCGACAATCCTGTCACAGTTGGAAATATATACATGATGAAATTGAGTCACATGGTTGATGATAAGATGCATGCGCGTTCTACAGGACCTTATTCACTAATTACACAGCAGCCTCTGGGTGGTAAAGCTCAGTTTGGTGGACAGCGTTTTGGTGAGATGGAGGTTTGGGCCTTGCAAGCCTATGGCGCAGCGCATACGCTTCATGAGTTATTGACTGTTAAATCCGATGATGTTGAAGGCCGATCAAAGGTCTATAACTCAATCGTTCGAGGCGAACAAATGCCTGAATTTTCATCACCTGAATCTTTCAATGTAATGATCAAAGAACTTCAAGGTCTTTGCATTGATGTACAACTGGATTAGCGTAAGGAGACAATGCTTTGACTTACATCCAATCGACCACTATTGATACTTCAAAAAAATATAGTTCAATCACCATTGGATTATCTTCCCCGGAAATGACCCTTGCCCGTTCTTACGGGGAAGTCTTAAAACCGGAAACCATTAATTACCGCTCGTACAAGCCCGAAAAAGATGGTCTTTTTTGTGAAAAGATTTTCGGACCTGTTAAAGACTATGAATGTCATTGTGGCAAATATAAAGGGATTCGGTACCGTGGCATTATTTGTGATCGTTGCGGCGTAGAAGTTACCCGTAAAAAAGTTCGTCGTGAACGAATGGGGCATATAACACTGGCAGTTCCTGTAGTGCATATCTGGTACTTACGGTCTATTCCAAGCAAGTTGAGTTATCTTGCGGGAAAAAGTACCAAGGACCTTGAGCGTGTGATCTATTATGAAATGTTCATGGTAATTGAACCCGGCGAAAGTGGCATCGAAAAGTTCGAATTAATCGAGGAGGATGAATATCTGGAACTCGAACAACAATTCGGATATATGGCTGTTTCTGAAGAAGACAGGGATAATGAAAATTATTTTCATGCAACAATGGGCGGCGATGCCATGAAAGAATTGCTCTCAAGGTTGAATATTATCGAATTAAAAAGGGAACTGATCGATATTGTTAAAACATCCAAGTCAAAGCAAAAACGAGCTGATGCATTAAAGCGCTTGAAAGTTGTACAATCGTTTGTTCCCGATCCAACCAAAAAAAAGCTTAACAAGCCTGAATGGATGATTGTGTCTATTCTGCCAGTAATCCCTCCAGAGTTACGACCACTGGTCCCACTCGAAGGCGGTCGTTTTGCTGCATCTGATTTGAATGATCTTTATCGACGGATCATTATTCGTAACAATCGGCTAAAACAATTAATGGAAATAAATGCCCCTGATGTCATTTTAAGAAATGAAAAAAGGATGCTTCAGGAAGCTGTTGACGCTTTGTTTGATAATAACAGACGAAAAACTGCGATTCGAAGTGGATCTCGGCGTCCATTAAAATCTCTCTCGGATATGCTTCGTGGAAAAACTGGACGTTTCCGTCAAAATCTCCTTGGAAAACGTGTCGATTATTCTGGTCGTTCTGTGATTGTTGTTGGGCCTAGTCTCAAACTTAGTGAATGTGGGATGCCAAAAAATATGGCCTTAGAGTTATTCAAGCCTCACATGATACATGAACTAATGGCTCGTGGGTACACTCAAACTCCAAGAAGTGCAAAGCTCATGGTGGAAAACCGTGAACCAGTGGTTTATAAAGTTTTAGAATATGTTGTACGGGATCATCCGGTACTTCTGAATCGTGCCCCGACGTTGCACCGTCTTGGAATTCAAGCATTTCAGCCTGTTCTTGTAGATGGTAAGGCGATCCAATTACATCCATTGGTTTGTTCGGCATTTAATGCTGACTTTGACGGTGATCAGATGGCAGTCCACCTCCCGCTATCTTTAGAGGCCCAGATGGAGGCGCGGATGCTGATGCTGGCAAGTCATAATATCCTTCATCCTGCAAATGGCGAACCGATTGCTGTTCCTTCTCAAGATATGGTGTTGGGGTGTTATTATCTGACCCTTCCAAAAGAAGGCGATAAGGGAGAAGGAAAATTATTTGGTTCTATTGAAGAAGGATTGCTGGCGTATGAAAATAAAGCTGTGGGTTTACATGCAATAGTCAATGTTCGTCACAACGGTAAATGGATTAAAAATACTACTGTTGGACGGATTATTTTTAATTCAATTCTACCGGAAGGTGTTGAATTTGTCAATGACCTAATCAATAAGAAAAAATTAACTCAAGTTGTTAGTAAGACTTATTTTCTTGTTGGGAACTTCCAAACCGTTATATTCTTAGATCAGTTAAAAGACCTTGGATTTGGGATGGCGACTGTTAGTGGGGTTTCAATTGCAATCAGTGATGTATTGATTCCTGATGCCAAAGATGAGATACTAGAAAGTGCTCAAAAAGAAGTTGATGAAATTAAAAGTAAGTATGATCGTCATATTTTAACGGATGGAGAGCGATATAATAAGGTAATTGACATTTGGACTCATGCAACCAACCGTGTTGCTGGATCCATGATGGATTCTATACGAGAAGATAGGCAAGGGTTCAATCCAGTCTATATGATGGCAGATTCTGGTGCTCGTGGTTCACAGGATCAGATCAAGCAGTTGGCTGGAATGCGTGGGTTGATGGCTAAACCACAAAAATCCATGAAAGGGGGTGTGGGTGAAATTATTGAATCGCCAATTACATCAAATTTTAAGGAAGGGTTATCTGTCTTTGAGTACTTTATATCAACTCATGGAGCCAGAAAAGGCCTAGCTGATACTGCGTTAAAAACTGCGGACGCTGGATATTTAACTCGTCGATTGGTTGATGTTGCACAGGATATGGTTGTATATATCACGGATTGTGATACAATTAATGGAATTCTGATTGCTGATTTAAAAGAAGGTGAAGAACTCATTGAATCCTTATCAGATAGGATTCTTGGGAGAACTGTGGTAGATGACTTCATTGTGAAAGGCGAAGTTGTTGTAAAATCGGGATCTGTAATTGAAGATGACGAAGCTGAAATGATCGGGGACAGCGGTGTAGAAAATATCCGTATTCGTTCAATCCTTACGTGTGAGGCAAAAAGAGGGTGTTGTGCGAAATGTTATGGCTGGGATTTATCAACTCATCAATTAGTTGATATTGGAACAGCTGTTGGGATTCGCGCTGCGCAAAGTATTGGTGAGCCTGGGACACAGTTAACACTTCGTACTTTCCATATTGGAGGTACTGCAACGAGAATTATTGAAAAATCAGAAATGACTACAAAGCGTCCGGGGACTGTTAAATTTTCAGAAAATTATGATTTTGCTGATACGATAGATGAGTCTGGAACAAAGGTTCGACGTTGTATGGTTCGCCATGCAAAGCTCTTTATCATAAATAAAGATGGGCAGGAAAATGCTTCATTTAATGTCCCTTACGGTTCAAATGTCTTTGTGGGTGATGGTGATGAGATTGCAGCAAAAGCAACCTTGATTCAGTGGGACCCGTATACAGATATAATTTTAGCACGTGAAACTGGTTTGGTCTCTTTGAAAGATTTTTTAGAAGGTGAGACCTATGCGGTTGAATCTGTTGAAGGTGGAAAAAAGCAAATGGTTGTTGTGGAAGCCAGAGATCGGAAATTGAGTCCTCATATCGAAATTGTTGATAAGGCAGGAAAGATTCTTGCTGGTGGTACCATATTACCCGTGAAGGCAACTTTGGTTGTTACCAATAAACAAAAAGTAGCTCGTGGACAAACTTTGGTGAAAATTCCTAAAGAAATTGGTAAAACCCGTGATATAACAGGGGGGCTACCTCGAGTTGCGGAATTATTTGAAGCTCGAAAACCTTCAAATCCTGCAGTCATGACAGAAATTAATGGTACTGTCAGTTTTGGTGATACTAAACGCGGAATTCGCAAGATCCACGTGATGGGTGTTGATGGAGAAGAAAGAAAGTACTCGATACCTTATGGCAAACATGTAATCGTCCATGACGGCGATTATATTAATGCAGGAACAAACCTTTGTGAAGGTGCCATTTCTCCTGAAGATATTCTCCATGTTTTGGGACCTGCAGCAGTTCGAGATTATCTAGTAAATGAGATTCAGGAAGTATATCGATTACAAGGCGTTAAGATTAATGACAAACATATTGAAGTTATTGTGGGTCAAATGATGTTAAAGGTTAGTGTAAAGGATACAGGCGATACGCGGTTTCTTGAAGAAGATCGTATTGCAAAGCGTGACTTTTTTACTGAAAATGATCGTATATCCAAAATGATTATTGTGAATGAAGTGGGTGATTCTGATTTGGAAGAGGATTCCATGATAGATCGTGCTGAGTTTCTTGAGATCAATAAGGACTTGAAAGCCGATGGAAAGGAATTGGCTACATATCGAAAGCCGAAACCAGCTACATTTGAACCAATTTTGATGGGTATTACCCGCGCATCATTGAACACTGAAAGTTTCATTTCTGCTGCATCCTTTCAGGAGACAACTCGTGTATTGACAGATGCATCCACCGCTGGGAAAACTGATTACCTCCAGGGATTAAAAGAGAATGTCGCTGTGGGTCGCTTGATCCCTGCTGGAACAGGAACTCCTGGCATTCGGGACATTCTTGTAGGTGCGCATGATACTGATGAAGATGGCCTATCTGAATTGGGCGATGCAGTAGCATAATAATGAGGAAAATATTTAAAATGGTTATTGCAGTATTTTCTATTTTATGCGTAATTTTATAGGCTCTAGATAAAGCGATATGCCGACGATAAATCAATTAGTTAGAAAAGGCCGGAAGCGCGTTTCAAAGAAAACAAGCACACCGGCACTCATGAGTAATCCTCAGAAACGTGGAGTATGTACTCGTGTTTATACAACTACGCCTAAAAAGCCGAATTCCGCACTGCGGAAAGTGGCACGTGTGCGATTAACCAATGGGATGGAAGTTGCGGCTTATATTCCAGGTGAGGGGCACAATCTGCAGGAACATAGTATTGTTCTTATAGAGGGGGGGCGAGTTAAGGATTTGCCGGGTGTTCGCTATCACGTTGTCCGTGGAACATTAGATACCGCTGGCGTGAGTGATCGAAAGACAAGCCGTTCCCGTTACGGTGCTAAAAAGCCAAATTAAAAAAATTATATAATGAGACGAAGACGACCAGAACGTAGACAAATATTACCTGACCCGGTTTATAATGATAAACTGGTTGCTAAATTTGTGAATTATATCATGGATCAAGGTAAAAAAGGTATAGCTGAAAAAATATTTTATGGTGCAATGGATCAAATAAAGCAGCGTACAAAAACAGATGGCCTGAAAATCTTTGAAAAGGCAATTGAAAATGTAGCTCCATCAGTGGAAGTCAAATCTCGGAGAGTTGGCGGCGCGACATACCAGGTCCCCATCGAAGTGCCAAGAGGTCGTCGTTTTTATCTAGCATCACATTGGCTTATTAATGCGGCAGTGGGGCGGTCTGGTAAGCCTATGTCAGAAAAATTAGCATCTGAGTTGATCTCTGCAGCTAATGGTGAAGGTGGTGCTGTCAAAAAGAAAGATGATACACATAGAATGGCAGATGCGAATAAGGCATTTGCTCATTTCCGTTAATTATATATTTAGAGTAGTCAGTTGAAACAAACAAATTTAGAAGAAGTAAGAAATATCGGCATCATGGCGCACATTGATGCCGGTAAAACGACTTTGACAGAACGTGTTCTGTATTATACCGGTCGAACCCATCGTATTGGTGAGGTGCATGATGGTGCAGCCACTATGGATTGGATGGAACAAGAGCAGGAGCGTGGTATTACTATTACATCAGCTGCTACTACGTGTATATGGGAAGACCATCGTATTAATATTATTGATACTCCTGGTCACGTTGATTTCACCGTTGAAGTAGAAAGATCGCTTCGTGTACTTGATGGTGCAGTTGCTGTTTTTTGTGCTGTGGGTGGTGTTGAGCCACAGAGTGAAACCGTTTGGCGGCAAGCTGATAAATACAATGTTCCTCGAATCGCAT
>Ga0209089_10003827_pt1 | contig 12725 bp, 7 predicted proteins | sample ArcticOcean_MG_C_FD_187431 | JGI IMG/M metagenome (GOLD analysis project Ga0209089, IMG submission 187431) | Marine microbial communities from western Arctic Ocean - ArcticOcean_MG_CB2_150 (SPAdes) (version 2) | ecosystem: Environmental > Aquatic > Marine > Oceanic | place: Arctic Ocean: Canada...
AGCAGGAGGAACAGTTCTCAATGTTGCCGGAGGAACTGGGAAAATGATTACAAAGACAACTGGCGATTTCATGGGTTCTATTGTAGGCACTTTTACAGATGAAAAGTATGATTTTGTTGATGAAAACACACCCCTGGAATTGGATTCGGGAGTTCTAGTTGCGATGCCAGAGGATGGAGCTAAACGTAGAGTAATCGTAACCGGTGGAGCTGGATTTATCGGTTCACATTTGGTCGATAGACTCGTTAAACGTGATGAACATGTTGTTGTCTTGGATAATTTCTCTTCCGGCGAATTAGAATTTTTATACGATTCGATTGAGGAAATTACATTGATTGATGTGGATTTATTGAAAGATGATTTTGATGAATATCTAAGAGGCGCAAAGATAGTGTATCATTTAGCAGCTAACCCTGAAGTTCAATTAGGAATTACAAAACCTGAAATCATGCAAGAACAAAATGTTGATGTTACCGAAAAAGTTCTTAAGGCAATGAAGCGAACGGGATGTGATCGAATTGTATTCACTTCAACATCTACAGTTTACGGAGATGCTGAAAAGATTCCTACTCCTGAAAATGCCCCTCTTCAACCAATTTCAGCTTACGGATCTAGTAAATTAGATGCAGAAAAATTAATAGAAACTTACTGTAAAGAAGAAGGATTTAGAGGCGTTTCATATCGATTTGCAAATTGTGTTGGACCAAGAAGCAATCATGGTGTGACCTATGATTTTGTTCATAAATTGAAAGCAGAACCAGAAGTCTTGGAAATCTTAGGGGATGGTACACAACACAAATCATACTTCCATGTTGAAGATTGCATTTCTGCAGTTTTAGCAAAAAACCCTGGTGAACTGTGTGATGAAGGAGAGTTCATTGCTTTGAATGTTGGTTCAAAAGATGCGATCGATGTCGTAACTTTGGCAGATGAAGTTTGTAAGGCCATGAAATTGAAAGATGTTGGTTACAAATTTACTGGTGGCGTTGACGGGGGAAGAGGATGGAAAGGCGATGTAAAGAAAATGAGATTAGAGATTAAAGCAATGAAATCCCATGGATGGGCTCCTCAATATACCAGTAGAAAAGCTATTCTTGAAACTGCCAAATGGCTTGACGATAATTATTAAGTTCGACCGTTCAAGGCCAGAGTAGCTCCTGTAGTGTAGTCCGGCCCATCATTTCGGCTTCTCGAGCCGAGCACCCGGGTTCAAATCCCGGCGGGAGCACCATTTTTTTGGCAACCTATTATATAGTAATTTTTGCAAATACGAAATATGTTAGAAAGCATCATACTCGTCAATTTGGCAATTTGTTTTATTTTTGGAACTGTATTGCTTAATCGAAAATATGATTTATCTAAATTATATGGGGCAGAATCGAAATCATTAGGAATCGTATTTCTATTGCTGATGGCTTTCACTATCAATATGATGCCTTTAGTGTCAGCAGCAGATTCTGATGATGACGGTGTAGATGATGCAGATGATGATTGTCCTGACACTGTAGACCAAGACGATTGGTCGATAGCTGACAATGGCTGTTCCTATCCTTCGTATATGGATGATGTTTGGCAATGTATTGACGGGGGCGTGATGGTTCAAGATTTAACTGGTAATGATGACGAAGAATGCAGTGTTACTCTTAGTTATGATGCAACATACATGACCGTAACTACTCCCGGAATTGCAAATCACAACATGGAAGGTGGCCCTGGTGGAGAGATTAACAGTCAAGATTATTCGTGGAAATTTCCTTTGGTTCCTGTAGATGATGATGATTGCAATCCTGATATTTCGACCGATGGATGCGTCATGGCTCCAGATAGAGGGCCTGTGGCTGTTGCCGTTAATGGAGTTCCATTCTATGGGCCTGAAGATGGGCCAGGTGGTGATGCTGTTGCAAACCACATTGGAATCTACGAAGAAGATCGTCAACAAATTGAATTAGGAGTCTGTGGGGCGCATTCTGGACCTGGAGGGTCCTATCACTACCATTACGACAGTAACTGTATGCACTGGCATGGCGATAGTTCGAATGAGAATCATGATGTTTCTATCACGGACGACAAGGATTTCTCACCTGAGGACTTGACAATTAATGTTGGAGATACAGTTACTTGGACGAATGATGATGATAGTCCCCACACCGTAACTGCGGACGATGATAAATTCAATTCTGGGAATATGGGAGAAGGTGCAACGTGGTCCTATACCTTTACGGAGGTTGGCACCTATGATTACCATTGCAACTATCATGGTTCAATGACAGGAAGTGTAACTGTTGTTAATCCTGAAATTGTGTGGACAGATTATGATTTTTTAAAGATAGATAGTACTGTCGCTTCATCAATTATTGGATTTGCATTTGATGGGTATCCAATCTATGGAGCTTATGGTACTATTGATGGTGAAGTTACATTAATGAGAAGCAATTATGTTTTGAAAGATGGAGAAAATGGTTACAATGGTATTGATGATTACAGTTACAGTGCTGACAACGGAGGTCATTTAGATGCATGTAACGGCGTTTTTAGCTCAACTCCAGAGTTTCCTGATGGGATTTACCATTACCATGCTACAATGCCAGTAGAAGGTGACAATCCTTCTGCAAACAATGCTTTCCCATATTTCATTAATTGTTATGCTGGCGTAGCTGAAGGCTCAAATTTTGATGGAGGTGGAGACATGCCAGGGCCTCCTGATGCTGACGGTGACAACATCGGAGATGGATGGGATATGTGTGCAGACACCGGAGATACCACCTATCCAGATGGAGACCCCATCTATCCAAGAGGATGCACGGAAGAACAGTTCTTGTCTTTGAGTGATGATGATCAAAATGCTGCCAGAATAGCATACTCTGGAAATGATCCACCTGCACCGCCTGATAATGATGGTGATGGCATACCTGATCCTCTGGATGATTGTGACGATACTGAAACTGGAAAACTAGTCTATTTTGATGGTTGTGTCCATGAAACCACAGATAATGAAGAAGAGGAAAATGAAGAGACGGAGAATAATGAAACCAATGAGGTTCCTGACGATGGAGTAAATGAAGAGACGGAGAATAATGAAACCAATGAGGTTCCTGACGACGGAGTAAATGAAGGAACGGACGCCGAAGTCCCTGGTTGTATGTATGATACGGCTAAAAATTACAATCCAGATGCAACGAAAGACGATGGAAGTTGTACATATGAAATTGAAGATTCGTCAGGATTCGGAATTATTACAGTCATTATGAGTTGTTTGGCCATAGTTTTGAGAAGACGAAATTAATTTGAGGAATATAATGAGTGATAAATTAGAAAATAGCAATAGCCAGAAGCTTCAAATCCAAAAACAATACAAGGAATGGAAAGACGGCGATAGTAAGAAAAAACACGTATCAACATATTATCCTGGAATGGATCGTTTAACTAATTTCAAACAGAATTATAGTAAACGGTCAGGTGATATTCTAATGTCTAAAAATTTCCAAAGAGTATATCACATAATCGTACCGCTTATAGTCCTAGGATTCCTAGGAATAGTACTTTATCTTTTCATAGGTTTAGCAATAGATGGGCTCTACTATTCTATTTGGTGTGACACAGATAGTAACTGGGAAAAATGCATAGGCCTTCCGGTATCTCCAGGAATCATAGTAGTTGCATTTTTAGATAGTTTATTACTATTATTAATGCTTAAAAATATGTTTAGAGAGCCTTGGAAAAGTCAGATTTTAGTTAAAACTAAAAATGGAGGTTATAATTTCCGTTTTAGAAAAGGTACAAAAATGGAATCTTATAAAAATAAAATACTTACAAATCTATTTCTCAAAGCTGATACTAACAAAGATGGTACCCTAGATTTCACAGAATTTTTGAGAATTGGTGGAGAAGATCCAATGAATCTAACAGACGAGGAAATTAAAGAATATGAAGAAGATTTTGAAAAAGCAGATAAAGATGGAGATGGACAATTAAGTCTTGAAGAGATGAAAGATTTTTCAGATATTTAATTATGGAGTACTCATAAATTCAACAAATTCATCTTCGGTCCTTTGTTTTAAAACATAGTTATTCATTCTTTCAAAACCCATAGTAGACATAGAACTATTCCCATAGTCATGGCCTGGAAACATGTCAATATCGTCTGGAATTACAGATAATACCTTAAACAATGAATGATACATTTCTCTAGGATTACTTCCAGGCAAATCAGTTCTTCCGCATTCACCTACAAACAAAACATCTCCAGTGAATATAACTTGTTTATTGACAAAAAAACAAATTTCGTCAGGGCAGTGCCCTGGCGTAAATAGCACATTTACATCAATATTTCCAATTTTAAAATTATCGCCATGATCTACTTTTAAATCAGTATAAAACATAGCATTACGGTGGGCGATGATTTTTGCTCCGGTCATTTTAACAGCAACATCATTGCCTTCAATATGATCAAAGTGCCCATGTGTGTTTAGGATCCATTCGATGTCTAAATCGAGCTCTTTTGCTCTTGAAATTATTTTTTCAGGTTCAAATGCAGGATCAATCAAGGCACCAACTTTCGTTTCTTCACATCCTAAAATATAGCCAAAATTTGCCATATTTCCAACTGGAATTTGTTCAATAATCATGTAATCTAATTATACATCTTAAAATCTAGTAAAAAAGTTCTTCGTATACTTTCAGGTATTTTTGAATATATTGAATTAGGAATAGGAATCAATATGGATGTTTCAGACTTATATTTTTTATATTCGGAATCATTTCCATATTTCGAATTTGCAGAAGTTTCCAATAAATTCATTCCACTCATAAATAAGAGAAGAATAATTATCCAAATTAAACCAATAATAGTCCATAGAGCGACTCCATGGCTATAACAATAAACATAAATTCCAGACCAAAGAAAGATGTTACCGAAATAATTAGGATGTCGACTGATAGCCCATATTCCAGTTCTACACCATTTTTCACCATATAACTTATGCTTAAATTTGGTATAATCTGCCATTGATTCTATTGCGAACCCAATTCCAAACATTATGATTCCAATATAGGATAAGTTTGTAAGTTCAAAATCACCAGTCATTCCATTAAAGTATGTAACTGGAAGTGATAATAAGAAAACCCAAAGCATTTGGTAAACCCAAAAACCTAGAAAACTCCAAAATGCTTCACGCATTTCGTCAAATCTGTGATCTTCACCCCAGATTAATATTCGATAAAATAAATATCCACCAAGTCTAAATCCCCAAAGACAAACCATCAAGGTTGCCAACAATTTTGGCAAGGAAAAATCGTTTCCGAGCCATAGGGTAAAAGCAGCTAGAACGAGAAAATTACTCGTTCCAGCAAAGTCCGTTACCTTGTCCATTTTCAGAGTGTACGCTATAGCAAAAAAGCATAGTTGCATACACACTGTAATTAACAGCGAAACTAAAATTAAATTACTTTTGTATTCTATTAATTCAGTCATCTCGAGGCTTAGCCTCATTCACCTTTAATTCGCGGCCTTCAAGTTCGTTGCCGTTTAATGCTTCGATTGCTGCTGCCGCCTCTTCAGAGTTTGCCATTTCAACAAACCCAAATCCGCGACTTCTGCCGCTCATGCGATCTACTATTACCTTCGCATCTGTTACTTCGCCGTGCTCTGCAAAGAGCTCCTTCAATCCATCGTCTCTGTAAGACCATGGCAAATTTCCAACATAGATATTATTGCTCATTTCTCTTATCCTGCCCTGTCTCCAAGGCAAGCGTCCAGAAAGCCCCCTTCTTAAGGATTATCGTTCAAAAGTCGTTACCTAGCTCTCTTCTAGTCTGTCCTGGGTCAATAAATGGAAGAACAAACGCAATTAGGAGCTGACAAGTTCCCCCAATCATAATGGTAGTTGTATAGGTAAAGTTCTCTTCAAAATAGCCAGCCATCTTCAATCCAAAGAGCGCTCCAAAATTAAGCATAGCCATATACAAAGTAAATTGAGTAGCTCCAACTTTTGGCCACGTAACATTCATAAATAATGAAATAAGAGAAATTCCCATTGCAGCTCCAAAGAAAGGATAGATAACGATCAACCACCACATAACTCTCTTATTATCCCATAATGGTTCAGCAAGAGCAATTGTAAAGATAGACAACCCAGTAAGAATTGCAAATAAACTAGCGATGCGTCTAGCTCCATATTTATCAGCAATAAAACCTCCAGCAAGAGTTCCAGCAATACCTGCAGTTACTGCCCATCCGCCAGTTACAAGCACATATTCAGTATCACTCCATCCCAAGTCTTGGATGAATAAAACGCTCAGAACAGGGATCAAAAACTCCCAAAAATAAGTTAACATGGCTAATAAGATACCAATTAGCGGGGCTTTGAGAGACAGGGCTTTGACAATGTCACTTTGTACGGGCGCTAAATCATAAAATTGAACACCAAAAGAGTTCCATTCTTCTCTTGGTTTTGCATAAAATACAAAGTACCATAAAGCTCCAAATATTAGTGTAATAAGAGTAACGTATGTTGTTGATAATACATCACCAATAGTTAAAAGTAAAAAGAAGAATAAGAATCCCATTATAGCCAAATCAACTAAAATTGCACGCCCATGATCTGATGAATAGGCCATTTCTTTTATTTTTCCAGCAGTTCTTATCTTTGCAACGTTCTTCTTTTTTGGTTCTTCAGTTTTTTCTTTAATGACTGCTTTACCTTCTCCCCAAGGGAATAATTTTTCACCAGGCCTTTCTCTAATAAAAATAGGAAGGCACATAATCATCAATAGCATTGGAACCATCAAAAACAATCCTCCTTGAACTCCCAAGGAACCAATGAAGTATCCAATACCTGCACCTCCAATCATAGTACCAAATCGTTTTGCACCAAACATGAAGCCATTAATTTTGCCAAATTCTTCCGGACTCAAAATATCTACGGCCAAACCATCTACTGCAACATCTTGTAGTGATGCAAATAAATTATGGCAGAATAAAAGTCCAGTTAACAAAAATACTTTATTCTCTATATCTGGAACAAATACAATAATAAAGACTGTCAGAACCATTCCGGTTTGTGCACCTAGAATCCATGGTCTGCGTCTACCCATAGGTAAGTAGTGATAAGTATCAACATAAGGGCCCCAAAGAAATTTGAAAACCCAAGGTAAATATACCCAAAATAGCATATTTCCAATTGCTGCAGCCGAATACCCTCTTTCTGCGAGGAATGCAATCAAAGTGAATGAAATAAAACCTGAAGGAATTCCTTGAGCCGTATACAAAGCACAAAGGCTGATGGCCCTCGCAGTCCAACTAGTAGTCAAACTTAATTGATCCGAAACAGTGTCATCCCATACAAAATCATCATCTCCTGAAGCTTCAACTTCTACATTACTTTCAGATTTCCGATTCTGCCTGAAAATATACCAAGTCATTCCTATTGCAATAATAATAAACGGAAGGAAAAACAGACCTCTAATATTAGTAAGTCCCTGACTAATCAAATTTACAAAATCATACTCGTCTAATAAAATAACTGAAAAACTATTTACGGCCGACATAGACGTCCCTCCGTCCAAAACCAATCTGGCAGCTAGCGTTTGATTTCCTTTACTAACTTCCTCAGGAATAGAAATTTCCCAAGTTGCCCAATTTTTGAGATTAGAGGTGTCAGTTGCAGGATACCATTCACTCGCTCCGAATTTAACTTGAACTCCAACTGTGGGTTTGTTTGCCGTTACGGCCGTACCCTTCAATATCGTTCCATTATATATTTCAGGTTTTTCTAATACAATAGTCCCATTAACTTCACTTTCAACATATGCCAAAGTCCAATTTACAGAAATATCGGGATCGATCATTCCTGCGATTTCAACAAATATCAGAGGATCGGCTTGTCCATACCCATATTCATTATCAGGCCTAGTTTCAACTAGCGAACAGTCATTTGTTACAAGACCGCCATCATTCAGTATTTCTCTTTCTATAGAATATCCCGCTACAAGAGTATCTTTAACTTCAGCAGGCGTCAAATCAGGATTAGCTTCCAAGGTCAAAGCAACAATACCCGCCATCAGCGGAGTAGCCATACTTGTACCACTCTTACTCGTATATCCAGTTACAGTTCCTTTGTTTGGTGCCCAAATATCACTACCAATGGCAGCAACATCTGGTTTTACACGACCATCTGAAGTATATCCTCTTGAACTGTAAACTGCCAAATTCAAATCTTTATCTAAAGAAGCTACAGTAATGGGCAATCTTGAATCCCCAGGCGAATCAATAGTATTGCATCCCATAACAGTAGCAGCTCCAAATTCATTTCCAGCACTTAGAGTAACAACAAGTCCAGATTCTACAGCTGCATCGGAAACTTGACTCCAAGCCGAACTTCCATCATTATCAATATGGAATTCTACTTGTTGTTCACCTAAACTAGAAGTCATAACACGTATATTAGGTTGAATAACTTTTTGGTTTTCAATAGTCCATTCAATTCCTCTAATAATATCTTCAATATCTCCTTCACAGCAGGATAAAACATTGACTAAGTGGGCTTTAGGTGCGACTCCAATGTAAGGATTACCGTCTGGGGCCGTTTCACCGGCTCCAGTTCCTGCAGCAATTCCAGCTACATGAGATCCGTGAGTTCCACTATCTAATGATTCTCCAGGTTGACATGGAGAACATATCAAAGAATCTTGAACTGCATCATAATATGCTGCAACTTTGAAGTCATTAGTAAACGGATTATCATCCATATCATCTAGTCCAACATGAGCATTGTCTACCCCGGTATCAACGATAGCAATTGAAATTCCTTCACCATAAAGACCATAATTTTTCCAAACTTGGTCTACCCCCATATTGGGTACAGCTTCATTCATATCGGGAACTGCTTTTCCAATATCATCAAGCATTACGATGCCATCCCAACTAGCAACCTCATGAATTATATCACGAGACATGGTAGTTCCAATCAGGTCAATAAATTGAGCACGAAACGTAACTTCAATTCCAGCATCTTCTAATCTCTGAATATCATAATCTGTTGGATGGTGATCATATCTAACAAATACACGAGCTTCCCCTATATCGTAAAATTGCTCACCTTGTTGTAATTTCCAAATAAGAAGATCAGAAATTCCATCATGATTTTTATCTCTAGAATAAACATCCCACCATTCTAGTTCTTGATTAACATTATTCGGTTCAACTGCATTTTGAGTACTTACTCCCATACTCAGGCATAAAATTAATACGATTCCAAGAGCCCATATTTTCCGCAGCATTGTCCAAGATATAGGACTTTGATTAAAGAGGTTCCGATTTTTCTTTATTTCCAAATCCGCCTCTAACTCGTACAGCCATACCTTGCTGTCCAAGTTCTAATTCTTTGGGCGAAACAACTAATTTTCCGAATGCTATCAATTCATCATCTGGAGTAACTACAATACATTCATCCATAATTCTTAATTTAGAATCAATATCCTCTATAAATTTACAAAAAACACTTTTACCATTCTTATTAAATTCAGCAGTTTCAGGATTTATTACAACTCTAAATTTAGTCATTTTTGAGTGTTTATGGAGTAATTTAGCTCCACCTTTTTGTAATATGAATAATCCTCTTCTGTGAGATAAAGAAACCATATGTTCACCATCCAGAAGTAAATTTCGTAAACGTTTTGTTTTTTTACTAATGACTAATTCAGTATTCTCTTCTGTAAAATATTTTCCAAATCCATTTCCAAATTGATAATCCAAAATTGTTTTCACTCTCTCAATCCCCCATTCTTCCATTTTCCATCCTTCTAAATCTTCTTGTAATAAACCAGGATGGAATGGATAAGTTTCAGACAAATGCGTAGGTATCTTTCCAAAGTAGGGATGTGTCATATTTCCATTATCAAATGAATTTGAAAGTCTTGTAAAGATTGGTCTAATATCCGATTCAATACCTGTTTTGAGAGGAGTTTTATAACGATAAGCAGGTTCAAACTGACCGATCCATTCAATTTCGTTTTTTATTACATCAAAGACTTTCATTAAAGCCGGAGAGCCTCTCAATCGTATTTCTACCAATTCCCATAGTAAACCATCATGAATTGCTTGTTTGACTCTTCGAATTTCTGCGAAAGAAACCATTAGGTTGTGTTTAGCTATGATTTTTTGTCTTTCTTTTTTTCCAAGTCCTTTTAATTTCTTTACAGTCATACCTGGAGCTGCAGAAAATTCCCCAGGCAATTCTTCTAATTCATCTAAATTTCGGGTACCCCAATTAAACATCAAACTGTCTCTAGAAGCAAATTTAGCATAACTGGCACTATCAAACACATCGCATCCTAGGAAAGTAGCTAAAGCAAAAAGGATAGGGTGTCCACAACCAAACAGATGGACTGGTCTAGAACAGTCAAGTCCTTTTTTGGCAGCAATAATAACTTCAGCTAGAATTTTGAAATTATTTTTTTCCATCATAGGAACTACGCCCCCTATTGGGAAAAGTTCAGCTTTCGTAGTTGATGCCATTTCAGCAGCTTTAGTTCTTAGATCTAGATGGCGGCCACCTTGAATTGGTGCAGCTAAGAACATATTTTCTTTATTATTATCAGCAATTTCAATTCGTTTTTGAGTTTCAGTTAATTCATCTTTTGCTTGTTCAAATCTAGTTTCAGGTTCACAAAAAACATCCAAAACAGTCCCAATATCAACACCAATTTTCTTTTGAAATTCAAGAATCACTTCTGGTTTCATTTCGATTTCGCCATATACATGAGATTGGAAAGTTCCACTGTCAGTCATAATTGGGCCTGCCCAATTAACTAATTCATGGACTCCCCTTTCTTCGGCAATTTTTTTTAATTCTGGACTTTTATAAATGATATAGCTATTCGTAATAATTCCTTGCGCTCCACATTCTGCAAGCTCTTCCATAGATAATGTTAGAATTTTAGGATTAACAACTGGCAATAAGGTAGGAGTTTCTAGAACTCCATGCGATGTTTTAATTTTGCCAAGGCGTGCCAATCCGTCACGTTTACTGATTTCGAACAACGTCTAATCACAAAGAAACCTTTATTTTAATCCACGTCTAAAACTACACATGGAAAAATCGACGATTCGAATAACGGGGATGACATGCGCATCCTGCGTTGCATCCGTCGAATCCATAGTTGGCAATCTAGAAGGCATAGAATCAGTAAAGGTTAATCTTCCTCTTGAGAAAGCTACAGTTAGGTGGGTAGAAGGGGCCAATAAAGATTTGAAAATGATTGAAAGCGCCATCAGTGCCGGAGGCTTCGGATCTGAAGAACACATAGATCCTAAGAAATATAGGCAAGAATCTATAGATACTTCAAGTAAAATGGGCATACAGGTTGCTATATCTTTAATCTTAACAATTCCAACATTTATTTTGACAATGTTTATTGGAGACTTTGGTGAAATTATAGGTCTTAACTTAAGACTGACAATTGCTTTCATTCTGTCTTCAATAGTTTACATTTTTGCCGGTAGAGATTTTCACACGGGAGCCTGGAAAGCAATCTTATCTGGAAGAGCAAATATGGATGTTTTGGTCCATTTAGGTACTACTACAGCCATGATTTGGTCCTCGCTTGTAGTTTTCGAACCATTTTTAAATTTTTTACCGTCTATTTTTTCGTCAACAAAGCATGTTTATTTTGATGGAGCTGCGTTTATCATATCTTTTATTCTACTTGGCAACTGGTTAGAATCCAGGGCTAAATTGAGAGCCACAGATGCGGTATTTTCGCTGATCGATCTTCAACCTAAAGTCGGTTTGATTGTAAATGAAGATGGAACGGTTTCTGAAATGCCAGTCGAATTAATCGAAGAAGGTACTGAGTTATTAGTCAAGATAGGTCAAACTATACCTCTAGATGGGGTGGTGGTGAAAGGCACAACTTCGATAGACGTATCAATGATGACTGGAGAATCAAACCCTCTTTTTGTCAGAGAAAATGATACCGTCATGGGGGGTACAATAGTTTTAGATTCACCTATAAACATAAGATCAACTAAACCTCACGATGACACAATATTAGCAAATGTCATTGCACTTGTGGATGAAGCGCAAATGGGCAAAGCACCAATTCAAAGATTGGTTGACCGAATTTCTGCCGTTTTCGTTCCCGTAGTAGTTTTTTGTGCCGTTCTTGCATCTTTTTGTTGGGCTTTTTTTTCAGAAGGTTATGGAGATTACAATGCTACAGAACTAGGAATCATGGTTTTAGTTTCGACTTTAGTCATTGCCTGTCCATGCGCATTAGGTTTGGCTACACCTACGGCCCTTATGGTTGGCACAGGTGTTGGTGCTCAATATGGTTTGCTAATCAAGGGGATAGATGCTTTGCAAAAGGCATACACTACAGATACCTTAGTTTTAGATAAGACTGGCACTCTTACAACGGGAACTCCGTCCGTGATAAATATCAATACGATAAATTCAAATGGAGAAAATCCTCTGACAATTGCAGCTTCTCTTGAAACAGGTTCAACTCATCCAATTGCTAAAGCTATTGCCAAAGCTTATCAAGAATCAAAGAAGAAAATGATAATTTTCGATAAAGTGGAGAACATTGGCGGCATGGGTTTGCTAGGAATTTCTGGAGATGAGGAATATGCTGTAGGAAATCAAGCATTGATGGAAAGCATAGGAGTTGAAATTTCAGATGCTAATAAAGAACTAAGTGAAATATTGATTGATGGAACTACTGCA
>Ga0209089_10003835_pt1 | contig 12712 bp, 16 predicted proteins | sample ArcticOcean_MG_C_FD_187431 | JGI IMG/M metagenome (GOLD analysis project Ga0209089, IMG submission 187431) | Marine microbial communities from western Arctic Ocean - ArcticOcean_MG_CB2_150 (SPAdes) (version 2) | ecosystem: Environmental > Aquatic > Marine > Oceanic | place: Arctic Ocean: Canada...
TCAGTCCTATACTTATGCCCCTCACCCATTGTCCAGATTCCTGATGCACTAGAAGTGGACACAGCAGTTGCATCTCCAATAATTGATCCGTCTTTTCCTCTAGGCATTAACTTATCTCTTCATAGGATACTGTAAAATCCATACTAGCATCTGTTGCCATTATCTGAAGAGTTTGTCCCATCACACCAACCGCAGTGGTATTATCGTTTAAATAAAAAGATGAGTTCTTGTCTACTATAACCAAACTTGCTTTTGCCGGGACTGTAACTGCTTTTGCAAGATAATGTGTAGTTATGTCTGCCGAGACAGAATTATTCGTATAAATTGCGGCGGTAGCATCCTTTGCAGCAGAAGCATGGGTATTGCTTGCGATCAGTGAATTGATCTTAAATACCTTATCCGTAGCAGGGTATGCCGTTATATTAACAAGACCACCAGTCGCTACCTGTGTCTTTGTGATTCCTTTGATCGTTGCGACTGCAACTATGTTTGGATTTGCCATTTTTATTTCTTTCTATTAACCGAATACCAGTGACATTGCAATGGCCTTGCCAGGGGTTGCTTTAGTAGCTATTAAAGTTGTAAGTGTAGTTGAGAATGACGCATCATCATTAAGGGCTGCCGCAAGTTCATTCAAAGTATTGAGGGCCCCCGGTGCAGCATCAACGAGTGCATCTAACTCTGCTTGAGTTGCTACATCTGCATCAACCATATTTGCTGTAATTTTATCTAGTGCCATAGGTATATTTTTTGTTTTCTACATATATTTATACAAGAAATCTATCATAATTTAATCCTAATTCTGGTTGAAGAATACCCTTTAATTTGCGTTCTAATCTTCCACCATGATAGATTTCTACAGTCTTACCAGTTGCTCTTATTTCCTCTGCTCGGAGTAGAGCAGTTTGTGCATCATGATATAAGTCCTTTCCTACGGCCGTTTCAACCGACCAAGGAGAATGTACATCTGACATTATGGGAGACTCCAAAAGGGGTTAATAATGTTGATACAATTATTTAGTCAAACAAGACCTTCGTGCTTTTTTATCAATTTAAGCACCACATTGGTAGGGACTTGAGGATATACGGTTACCTCAATGCGGGCATCTCTCCACCCATAGGACTCATCATATTCTTCAATGAGTGTGTCATTGTGACTTACCGCACCCAATTCCCAAGTCTTATATTTTTTTGCAGGAAGTCCATTCTGTTTTGGTGTGCAATAATGAGTTTCTGATGCTTGGCAGGAGAATTGGAATCCATCTTTACATACTAGATGCTTCCGTACAGACTGCATAGAAATAGTTTCCTGCTCGTAATGATGAATTTCTGGGGAATCAATTCGATCCTGATATCTATAAAATTGTTCTCTCAATTCTTTCATAATAAGTTGTGTGTTAGTCTGTGAAATTTCCAGAAAATCCTGCTGGTACAACCGCATCAGCCGTTAGTTTAACATCACTTTGTCGATCCGTAAACGCATTTTCATGAATTAAATTTTCAAAGTATTCCATAAGTTCTTGCATTCGTACTTCGTGCAACTCTCTTACTCCCATCAATAGGGTTGTTAGGGTATCTTCATCAGGGGGGTCTGGTGAATCTAAAACTGCATAAATTATAGAATCAAGATCGGATGTAGTGTACCCCACTTTTATGATTTCTTCTTCTAAACCAAATCTGTCATACTTTAGATACCTATTCATAATATTTTTTTTTTTAGTTAAAGGAAAAAGGGATGCAAATTCAAAAGACTGCTTGATTTATGGTTTACACTCCACATCAACTTCGACATGACAAAACCTACCCAATCAAAGCTTCGTGTCTTTCTTCAATAAGCGAGTGACGAACCTCGCCAGCCTAGGTGTTGAGTAGTAGTCATCTACTCGCACTAGGACGTAACATCCCCTTACTCTGCGTCAAAATTTAAACCATCTATATTTAAATATTTGGAATCAGTTTCAATCCAAACTTTTGCACCACATGGCAGTGGTTTATTTGGTGAATAAATTACTTCACTAGGCCCATCAATTTTTATATGATGGCCGTACTTATTTTTATTGTATGTTTTACAAGTTATCACCGGATCACACAACCCATGCTTTTTGTTCGCACGAATCGTGTGCATATTAATATGAATGCGTGTTTTCATTATAAAAGAAGAGTGTGAATAGGATGGAAGGACTATGGATTACCTTCAAGTTTGGGGCACTTACTCCATTGTAGCTGGATACCCTCACTGCCGTGTCCCACTCTGGAAAGAGTGATGTGACTCCCTACTGTTACCAGAAGGGTGGCCTCAGCTCCACCTGTGACACGCCGATTTACGCCCGTAGTCGAAAGCGTTATTCACCGCACATCCCTACAGGTAGACCGTCATCTACCTATATTCGATTTTTACTTACTAATATTATATACTATTGATACCCAAATGTCAAGTCTTTTTTTCAATTAATTACCCTATTTGACTCATCATCTGTCATTTTTTTAGGTACTTTCTTGGATACTTCTTTTAGGGCTTCTATTGACAGATCGTACTCATCTTTTCTTAATTCTTCATTAAGTAACTGTACCTGTTCTTCTGATAATCTGAGGGTCAGTAGAGAATGTTTAATGCCTGCTTTAATTCCTTTCCGGAAAAAGAGACTTGAGGCAACAGACAATCCTACTAACCAAGCTATAGTTTCATACATCTCATTTGATGGTTAATTGATTATATACCATTATACCTAATTAAATCCCAAAAGTCAAGTCATTATTTTTTAACATAACCACCACCCGCACCAGTATTTGATTTATAGACTGACATCTTTTTTTTCTTCATTTCATTTGCAATCCACGCAGTGGCAGTAGGATTATTTACCGAAATTTTAATCGCTCTTGAAATCATTTTTGCACTTAACTGCATGAGATCTTCTTGTGTGTCATTATTATCTACAATAAAGAAATTTGAAGGCCCAAAAAATGATTGAAATTTTCCAAGATTAGCCTGTACAGCTTTCCATCCTGCTTCTGCAAGGTGTGGAGGTACTTTTCTCTTACGTTTCTCATTTCGTGCAAGTGCAGTGGATAAGGAAGTATTGACAAAAACCATAGATACCTGATAACCAAGGCCTCTAAGATGATTTGCCTGTTCAGATACTTTGTCAAACTCTTTACCCGTACCATCAATGACCATACCCAATCGTCCATCAATTGCATGACCTTTCTTTGCAGCCGTGACTTTCTTTCCTCGCACACGTTCAATTTCTCTAGGTATTTTTTCTTCATCTGGCATTCTCAAAGAAAGTCCCTCTCTCTTTAAATATCGTTCAAACGGCTCATCTGAATTTATAACCTTGAGCCCCAACCCCCCAAGTGTTTTTTTTACCACATAGGATTTACCAGACCCGGGTCCTCCTGCTAGAAAAATAGCCTTGAATATATTCGGATCGTATATTCCCTCTAATAGTTGTTGGAATGTTTTCATTTGAGTTGACTACCTATCGGTTATTAATATTTATAACTTTCAAAAAACTTAGTTTATCATCCTCTCACTGCAACGATTGCAGTTGGAGTTCTACTTCTCGATTTCTTTCTCATTTTTTTACCCCTTTTCAATCCCAATCCTCCTATTTTCCGATGAGGTTTTAATTTTATTTTTTTCTGAACTACTGCCCTGACCCCTATAGAATCTGTCATTGCAGTAATAAACATTACATGAATATCCTCTTGTACATCAATTTTGTGGTGTAAACTGGTTATCAAATATCTACCAGTCAATACCTTATCCAAAGCTTCACTACTATCTGATGGTGATAATGGACGGTTAGCTGGTATGGATATATTAATAATATCTCCACATTTGATATCAGTATTACCCCATACTGAAATATTAATAGTAAAATATTCTCTCTCTAATTCTCTTGAAGTCGATTCCTGCATCCACTTCTCTGCATTATTATGCATATAAAAATAATTCGGGGATGCATAAGACCCCTCATTATGCAACTTATGTGAGGCTGAAGGATGCACAAATATTTTTGAATTTGGAAATTCTGTAATCTGTTTTTTACCATCTACTTGAACATTAGAGTGTAATGGGCCAAACCCACTTGAAGGTTGGTTGGTTGCATTTTGAGATTTAAACGCCTCTTCATAGCTAAATTCATATTTTGATATGTTCTTATTCATAATATCATGTTGATATAATGTTGAAGCAAACATACCTGCTCTACTATTTGTAAACGTATTGGTGAGATCTGCAAGTCTAAATTCTTGAATAGACTGCATGATATCACCTATCTCTGCACCTTCTTTGGGGGGTTGGGATTTATAATGTTGTACAGATTCATTTGATAATTCTCCCAATTCGCCCAACATACTATCCAGAGATCTAAAATGAAACCCTTCAGGATTTTCAAAAAAAACATAATGGGGTTCGCCCCTCTTACTTATAGATTCCTCTTTCAAATATTGAATTACTTGAAATGGACGCATATTTGGAGCAATAAATTTCTTGTTATTTATTGTTGGATCTATATTTACCGCCTTTGGTGTTCCTACCATACTGTCATCTGTCATAATCTCTGCAACTATCTTGTCAATCGTACCCTTAAAAGATTTGGAAATTTTTGTTCTAATATTAGTAAAATTTTCCTGAGTTGTAAAATTAATTGAATAAGCGTGTTGACGGTTAGACGATGGATTTCTAGATTGGACTGAATACACCATAGCATGATGCTCAGAAAAATCTATAGTATATTTTGAGCCTGGAGTTTCTAATTTGAATAATAATCGTTCTTGGCCAAGGATTGGTAAGGTTTCATATATCCCAGCCGATTCCATTATAAACATACTCCCTGACATATATGGAGTATCAATATCTTGGTAGATATTTATTTCTGATACCAAATTGGTAATACTAATATTCTTCCCGGTTCCACCTATAATCATAGGCCCTGATAGAATATAATCCCCGGCTTTTTGTAATGTGTCTTTGGATATTGTAGCCATTATCCTTGTATTTCATTTTCAAATTCAGACACAAATCCTCCCAGATATTGATTTCTCAGTAAATCTATTGACCGTTTTTCTTCATTAAGAGTATGTTCGTATGTATAATTTGATACTGCAACTGCTCCAGAATGAGTTGATGGTACTTCAATATTGATTGTGGTATCTCCAGAAGATTGGGCTACTTCATAATGGTGAGTTGCATTTTGTTGTATGGATGACCCATATTTAATGCCCAAATACAATTGCATTTGTCGAATAGATTTGGGCCAATCATGTTGGGGATCTCTAATATTATTCATCAACATAATAACCCAATGGTACTGTGTAGCTCCGTGATGTCTGTCTGCAACAATTTCAGGTGACTCACCGTCTTGTATATCATAGGGATCTAACATGGCAAATTCTTTCACCATATTAGCTCGCACTCTAACACGTTTCATTATATTAGTTACCAGTTTTGCAGTTCCAGAACCATCTGGATCATACATTATAGTAGGAAAATAATTAAAATATGACACTAAAACCCCTGTTGAATGTCTGCTTTGGTGATAAGTTTAGTTTCCATGAAATCTAATTTAAAATCAATTTCAGTTGGAGGAGCCCCCTTTCTATTCTTATGGGGCCTAAAAGTTTGGTATTGATTTGGAGTGTAATTGACATCAGCATTTATTAAGACACAAGAACTAATCTTATTAATCCATTCATTTTCCTCACCCCTAAACATATAGAATAAATCAAACTCAGATGGTACTACAAAATACCTACCGAATCCCCCTTCAGTAAGTTCTGGGGCCATGTGAAATTTGAATTTATTAATAATATTAAATGCTGCTTCAGATTCGTCTGCACTCTTAGGTGAAAATTTCCATGTAAATGAAAATTTACGATGACCTATACCCGTGAACATAACCTCTAAAAAATTATTAATAGCTTGATTGTCAGCCTTGTGCATTGCACCTGTCAAATCACTACCTATCATTCCACCGACCGCTTGTGCGATTTTTTCTTGAGATTCTTGTTCTATCAATTTACTAACACCCCCAGCCATACTGGCCAACGCCATTGCACCCATTGCGGAGCCTTGACTTAAACTTTTAGTGAAACTGGATAATGTCTGTCCCCCAAGGCCCTGACCAAGGCGTCCCAATTCTCCTTCTTTCCATTGAGCATTATAATTTTCAGTAATTTGCGGGGGCATATACAAAACTATAGAATCTTTAGTTCTCATAGTTCTTTTTTTACCTGCCAAATTTGATGAAGTTACTCCCTCATAATGTTCACCACCAATTACTGATGGTTGGCCTCCCGGCATCCAATCATTTCCTACACTTGAACCACTTGATTTGTTAGAAAAACTAGATCCCGTTAATATCGCCTGCTCAGCAGTAGACACACCAATCGTGTTCCTCTCCCCGTAACGGTTCATCGTCAACCCAGCATCTTTTTCATCTAATTTTCGTTGCTTACCACCAGAGGGTGAGTTAATCGGGACGTTAATATAAAACATCATATAATGTCCCAAATCACTTCTTCCCTGTATATCCAATGGATATTCTAAGGTGGAGTACGACCATTTACTCCCAACCTTCATGTGTCCTAGAGGATCAGACTTTGGTGCATTTATATCACCAATTGAATTTTGTGTTAATTTATCATTATTTTTTGGAGCCAGTCCGAATCGCCTCATGGACTGTGCTATGAAATTCATCATAAGTATTCCTATAGTTTATCTTAAAGTATTTATATGTCATACAGAGGAAAGTTTCGTTCAACGAATAGGGAAAAATATAAAGGCAACCCAGACAATATAATTTATCGTTCATTGTGGGAGCGTCAGGTTATGAAAAAATTGGATGAAAATTCTAATGTTATTGAATGGTCATCTGAAGAAATAGTAATACCTTACAGGTCTCCCGTTGATGGAAAAATGCACAGATATTTCCCCGACTTCTATGTTAAGACTACTAAGGGTGATATATTCCTCATTGAAGTTAAACCAAAACAACAAACGCTTCCCCCTAAAAAATCAAAGTCCAGAAATAAATATCTCCGTGAAGTAAAAACATGGGGCATTAATCAAGCCAAATGGGAAGCTGCAAAAATTATATGTGAGAGACATGGTTGGATGTGGCGTATCTGGACAGAGAGAGAGATAAAACCACATAAATATTCTAAGAGACTTATTTGATAATCGGATAAAAATATGGCGGTAGGATCAATACTAAGAGCAGGAGCAAAGGGAGCAAAACTAGCAGCAAAATTTACAAAGCAAATAAAAGCACGTGCTGGAAAAGCAAAAGAATGGTTTAAAGATTCCGTTAAAGCTGCACACAAACTATCGGCTCCGGGTTCTTATGGTAGAAAACAGTACATGAGTGATGATGGTAATATAGGAACTCCCTCAATCCCAAAGATTGGCGGATTTTACTTGTACCAATATGACCCGAAATGGAAAGACAAATTACCTTGGTATGACATTTGGCCGTTGGTCTTTCCCTTTGATTATGTGGCCGGAGGATTTTACGGAATTAATGTTCATTATCTACCCCCTAATGCAAGAGCAGATCTGATGTTGAGATTATTACAGGCTCATGGGACTGGTTCATTAATGGATAAAAGATTTAGGATGAAAATTAGTTATAATATTATAACAAAATTCAAACCAGCAATACCATGCATAAAAAGGTATTTGTATGGTCATGTTAGAGGTAAGGGTTTTTACACGATTCCAGCAGATGATTGGAGTTATGCGGCAGCACTACCTATGCAAAAATTTGTAAAAGCTTCCGAAGGAAAAGTATGGAAGTGGAGTAAATCACAATATTAAGGTTACAATGGCAATATTTAGAGATGGGGTAAAAGTAGGTAAGTTTGATATTCGTACTGGACTCACTAAAGGAAGGGCCCAAGGCATTCTTGAAAAAATAGGAATCATACCACCAAAACCAAATCCCGTTAGACCAATGGGCGAAATTGATGCAATTCGTTCTGTTGTTGGTATGGGAGAAGGGTTTATGCGACCCTGTAATTTTAAAATTCAATTTGAATGTCCTATGGGTATCCAACAACCAACTTTTGAGGCAGGTACTCCCTTCTCGAAGCCTGGTTTTTCCCCCGGTGGTATGTCTGGAAGAACTGTAAAAGGTGGTAGTTTAGACTGGCAAACTCATAAGATGCAAAAATCTACAAGAAATGAAATCCAAGCCTTATTTGACAGCGCTCAACCTACTGGAAAAACTGATTATAAACCATTTCAAACGACCAGAACCGAGACTGCTGTAAGTAAAAAGTTTGGACTAGATGAGGGCGGAACGGGCCCAGAGGGTGGTGGGGCTAGATTAGTTCGTAAACTAGACTTGTATTGCAGTAAGGTTCAGATACCAGAACTAACAATCAATACTGGTCTATATAGACATTATGGGGAATCTTTTCCCTTTCCTCAAAGTGTTCAATATGGGACTATTACTACTACATTTTATTGTGATGGTGCAATGACTATTAAGAAATTCTTTGATGCTTGGCAAAAATTAATCTGGAATGATATGACGGGCAATTTTAATTATTATGACGAATATGTATCAAATTTTAATGTTTTTACTCGTTCTACAATTTCACGGGGGCAAGTTGCCGCAGGATCTACCGTCACAAAGAAAAGTACACCTGATACATTTCCCGACAACATATCAACTATGATAAAGGACTCAACTAAAGCCTTTGATAAGTTAACAAGTCCGCCTGACGCCGACCCAGACCCCAGAAATATGATTGGCAAGGTTCCTGCCATAGCATTTGCTAATACCTATGGAGTAAAAGTATTTAACTGTTGGCCCCAAACAGTTGGGGCAATAGATTTATCTCATGATGCAACGGACCAAATTGGAACATTTGATGTAACATGGGCATATACCAAATGGAATCCATTTAAGTTGGGTTCAGTTGGTAACCGTAGTGAAGTTAATCTTTCAATTGGAGAATTCAGAAATGAAAAAGATGGATTCCCATTCTTGGAAGACTTACCACCAGAATTGTCTGGACCACTTACAGGTGCATTGGGTCAAGCAGCTACGACAAGTCCTATGAGTAACTTGTCGAATTTGCTTGGTTAATTTTAACAATATAATAATGAAAATATTATGTCTTTACCACAAATTAATGCGCCGGAATACCGGCTCACTATTCCCTCAACTGATGAGGAAATTACATATAGACCTTTTCTTGTAAAGGAAGAAAAACTTTTATTAATTGCACAAGAAACAGGAACAGATAAAGCAACTTATGATGCAATTAAACAAATTATTACTAGTTGTTGTAGTGGTGATTTCAAACTTGAAAAAATGCCCCTATTTGATATAGAGTATATTTTCTTAAATATACGAGCTAAATCAGTAGGAGAAGTCGTAACATTAAAAGTTAAATGCCCCGATGATGATGAAACAGAAATAGAGATTGAGGTAGATTTAACCACAGTTCAAGTTGAGATGGATGAAACCCATGACCCAAGAATCCAGTTGAACGATAATGTTGGTATTTTAATGGCATATCCGACTATTGGAACTATTGGATTTTCAACTGAAAAGCCTAAAAAAAAGGGTGACAATGCCAAAGCTCTATTTGAAATGATTACTAATTGTCTTTACCAAGTGTGGGAAGGTGAAGAAACTTATGATGCTATGGACTATACAATGAAAGAAAAATTGGCATTTATAGAGAGTTTAAATCATGAACAATTTGAAAAAATTCAGAATTTCTTTAATACTATGCCCACATTAAAACACCTAATAGAAGTGGAAAATCCCAAAACAAAAGTAAAATCTACTGTTACTTTAGAGGGTATGAATTCTTTTTTTTAGTAGCCCTTTCTCACATAAATTTGGAAGCATATTATGATACTGTATTCCACATGGTACAACACCATCACTGGAGTTTAACTGAAATTGAGAATATGTTACCGTGGGAAAGGGATATATTCGTTGATAAATTGGCAAACCATATTAAAAATGAAAACCAAAAAGTAAAAGAACAAAGCAGGAAACATGGCTGAAGCTACTCAAGAAGGACAAGAAAAAGTTGCAGGAGGAATTCTAGGGCTAACTGCATTGTTTAATTCGATTCATGCGTTCCATATAGGAAGAGGTAAGGTACAGGACGATACCATTAAAGAGGAAAAAGAGGGTAGGAAAGATGGAGAGAAAGATAGGAAAAGTTTATTAGGGCATTTTAAATGGGCTAAAACTATCCAGCAAAGAACAGCAAAGGCAATGAAGTTTGGGAAGGATGAGGTTGTTAATTTTGGAAAAGCTGGGGCAAAAAAAGTAGCAAAGTTTGCTGGAGACATCATGGGTTTCCTAAAAAAAGGATTGGGTCTTGCACTCCTTTGGGGGCTTTTTAAATGGTTACAAGGAGATGGGTCACAATATATCCAAATGGTTTGGGATGCTATTGTCAAGATTTGGGATTGGCTTAAATTATTATTTGATGACCCTTCTGCAGCACTGGCACAACTTTGGGCAGGAATACTATCCGGGTCGAAAGACATTGCATTTTGGTTATGGGATAACGCAATAAAACCATTGTGGGATTGGTTTGAAGACTCATTTCCCAACATAGCTAAATTTCTATTAGGGTACTGGGGATTTATTGGCTCTGTTGGATTATGGTTATGGAATACTGCCCTTAAACCATTATGGACTTGGTTAAGTGATATGTGGAAAGACCCCAAATCATCATTCAGTGGTATATTGGATGGGGTGGCAAGTGTTGGATCTTGGTTATGGACTAATGTAATCGAACCTCTTTGGACTTGGATAAAACTACTCTTTACTGATCCATCATTGGCTATGGACCAACTCTTTGGTGGAGTGAAAAGTATTGGAGATTGGATATGGACAAATGCTATCCTACCTCTTTGGAATTGGGTAAAATTACTCTTCACAAATCCAAAAGAAGCATTTGCAGAATTATTTAAGGGATATGCATCTATAGGTTTATGGATTTGGGCTAAGGCAATAAAACCAATGTGGACATGGTTTGAGACAACATTTCCTGATTTCTCAGCATGGATTAAAGCAAAATGGGCCGAATTCATGGATTCGCCTATAGGAAAATGGATATATACTGAAGTATTAGAACCATTTACAACATGGTTAGGTACTCTATTTACAGATCCTTCAAAAGCACTTAGTGAAGCATGGGAATTCTTCAAGAGTTTTGGTACATGGATTTTTGATACAATATTAAACCCTCTTTGGACATGGATTAAAAACTTGTTTACAAATCCAAAGCAAGCTTTAACTGATGCGTGGAATTTCTTTTCAAATATAGGTACTTGGATTTATGATAATGCGTTGCTACCTTTTTGGACTTGGTTTAAAGAGATGTTTCCAAGTGTTGCAGCATCATTAGAAAACCTTTGGAAAGGGTTTAAAAATATAGGTACTTGGATTTATACTAATGCGTTGCTACCTTTTTGGACTTGGTTTGAGGGTATGTTTCCAGATGTTGCAGCGGCATTAAAGCAAGTATGGAAGGGGTTTACAAATATAGGTACTTGGATTTATGATAATGCGCTGAAACCTTTTTGGGATTGGTTTTTAACATTATTCCCAGATGTTACAGCAGGATTATCCAAGCTTTGGAACAGTTTATTCAGTGAGGAAGATTCTAAAGGAGGGGGAGATAAATCTCTACTAGGAAAAATTGGAGGATTCTTATCAGACATTTGGGATTGGTTCAAAGGATTATTTGATTTCTCTAATGGGCCAGCAACGGTTAAATCACTTCTGAATGTTCTATTTTTACCCCATACTCTTATTGTTAAATTAATAGATACTATTTGGGGTTTCTTTAAGGGTATTTTTGGATTTAAAGAATCCGAGGCTAAACTACCAAAGGATTTTGCAATAGGTAGTTTTGTATTTGATAACCTTCTTGATCCATTGTTTAAATGGCTTGAAAGTCTATTTCAAATAGATTTTGATGCGCTGGCAAAAACGATGATGCCAGCTTGGTTATATGATTTCTTCTCTGATAGCAAAGGGGAAAGATTAGCAGCTGAGATGTTTAAAAAAGGAATGATGATTGACGATCATGGATTCAATTCAATAGATGAGGATAAGATAAGAGCATTGATTGATGATACTGTTGCGGGTACTCAAGCACGATCAGACATACTGGCAAAGTTGGCAAACGTAGAAAAAGAAGATATAGGAAATTTAGAAGGTAAGCACAGAAAAAAATTCAAAGCAATTTTGGCTGAATATGCAAATGCTCAACTGGGCAAAGGCGGATTAGTCCCAGCCGGTAAAGAAGTTTCCGCAACCCTTCACGGGCCAGAAGCTGTAATCCCACTTCCAAAAAATTATAGTCTTGGAATGCTAGAACGAATGGCGGGAGGGGAGGCAGCTAATGGAATAAGTTCAAATATTACAGTAAATGCCCCGCGATCCGATACTAGCGTGGTAATGGGGGTGAAATCCTTTGACCCCCAGAGAAAAGCACTAGGTTTTGGTTAAGCAGTAGCCAAATTCTCAAAGTACTTCATCGTATCTGATGGAGTACTCTTCACATTTGGTGTACCACCGTCAAATGGAGGTTTTGAATTATCTTCCTGTGACCCAAAGGAATCCTCTACGTCCTGAGCAACCTGCTCAGCAGTTCGATTATCCCGTGCTGCACCAAGTACACGTTCCATTTTCTCCTTCAACTCATCATAAGTCTT
>Ga0209089_10003836_pt1 | contig 12712 bp, 11 predicted proteins | sample ArcticOcean_MG_C_FD_187431 | JGI IMG/M metagenome (GOLD analysis project Ga0209089, IMG submission 187431) | Marine microbial communities from western Arctic Ocean - ArcticOcean_MG_CB2_150 (SPAdes) (version 2) | ecosystem: Environmental > Aquatic > Marine > Oceanic | place: Arctic Ocean: Canada...
TATCTCGAACGAAAGAATAGCCTTTAGACATCCGTCGAATCTAATTCACCCCCATAAGTTGAAAATGGTGGAGGTGGTGGGTACTGCCCCCACGTCCGCTATGGTTATTACGAAATTCGTTTATCGTCATAGTTGGAAAACCAACATTTGTAATATAAAGCTAATATAACTAGATACAATAAAAATTTTTTTAAAATATCTTACTAAATTCAACAATCTCTATTATAAAATCAATATATGTCAGAGAAAAAAAAAATTAAAAGTTATTTAGAAATACAGTGTTCTAAAATTATTCCAGATGAGAAAACAATCAACAAAATTATTAATATTAAGAACGCAATAATTACAGCCAAAAAAACAAACTCAAGAGTTTTAATTTTTGGAAACGGAGGTAGTGCCGCAATAGCTAGTCATGTAAGTGTAGACCTTACCAAAAATGCAAAAGTTAAAGCAATAAATTTTAATGAGGCTGATTTGATAACTTGTTTTTCAAATGACTATGGCTACGAAAAATGGATAGAAAAAGCTATCGAGTTTTACGCAGACAAAAGAGACATTGTGATACTAATTTCTTCTAGCGGAAAATCAAAAAATATGTTGCACGCTTGTAGAGCGGCTAGAAGAAAAAAAATTTCAAAAATAATTACTTTTACAGGAAACAAGAAAAATAACCCGCTCTCTAAATTAGGTGACGTAAATTTATGGGTAGATAGTAACATATACAATCACATAGAAAACACCCATCAAATATGGCTGCTAAGTATTTGTGATTTAATTAAACTGAATAAAGTAAGTTAGAATTTAAACAATTTTCTTTAAAATATTTCTAACTTGATAAAAAAAATTTTTTTTAGCAAATTCAAAATAAAGCTTACTAATTTTAGCACAAATTTTATCTGAATTTTTATCACCAATCATAAAACTATTTTTTAGATCTATATTCCATTTTTTTAATATTTGTTTAACCATTAAATTTCCAGGTTTTCTAGTTTTACTATTTTTCATATACTTTTTAATTACACCCTTTATGTGAAAGGGGCTGTATTTTATTTCATTTATAGTTATTTTCTTTTTTTTAAAATTTTTTATGATTAATTTATGTAAGAGGTCCACATCTTTAACCTTAAAAAAACCACGCGCTATGCCAGACTGGTTTGTAATAATAAAAATTCTATAGTCGTTTTTAGTCAATAATTTTAGGCCTTTTATTACGCCTGGTCTTAATTTAAAATCTTTATATTTATAAACGTAGCCATAATCATAATTAATAACGCCATCCCTATCTAAAAATGCAGCAGGTTTTTTTTTCATATAATAATATTTGAGTTTAATATATTCATTGTTTTAATAAAAATTCTAAATGTATTTTTTTAAATATTTTAAGACTTTAATAACACCTGGTCTTGATTTAAAGTTTTTGTATTTATAAATGTAACCATAATCACAATTAACAACACTATCTCTGTCTAAAATGCAGCGGATTTTTTTTCATGAATTTATATATTGCAAGTTGCTGATGATTATATATTTAGTTATCAAGATGATTATATATTTAGTTATCAAAACGTAAAAAACCATAAAATAATAATGGATAAAAATTTTAAGTTACACATAATACCCTTATTAATTATTTCAACATATTATTTATCATCATTATTAATATTTAATGCAGTTGTGATTAATCCTCTTGATACCTTAGATATTTCTTCAGTTTATAACCATGTAATTTCAAGAATTATTAATGGCGATCTTGAAAGTTACAAAATGTTTCTCGCCGGAGAGTTTAAATGGTATTATTTAGATAAAATTTTTTATCCAATTAATATATTTCATTTAATATTTAATGATAAGCAATTTTATTTTTTTGAAGACATATCATTCAAGATTATTGCTTATTTTTCTTTTTATTTATTTTCAAAATTTTTTTTTAACAATAAGAAATACTCAATTCTGGGAGCGTTATTGTACACGAATTTAATTCACTCAGCAATGAACAGCACTTCCCCAACTATTTTTTTATCTTTCATGCCCTATATTTTGTATTTAGCAATTATAAGAAAAAACATTAAAATTAAACATTTGATGATAACTTTTTTAATAGGACTAAATAGCTCTTTAGTTTTTGATTACATGTCATTAATTTTAATACTTTTTTTTGGATACTTAGCAAAAGAAAATAAAAATAATAAAAGTTTTATTTTTATTACAATTACCATCTCAATAGGAATGATAATTTCTGCAATACCAGTAATTTTATCAATTTTAGGCGAACCTACGCATAGAGTGCTTCTTTTAAAGGCAAATTTACTAAGTTTCTTCGTAAATGATATAAAATCTTTCTTAGGCAACTTTGCAATAAATGATATAGAAAAATTTTTTTCTTTGCCTACTAATTTAATAAAAGTATTTATTTTAATATCTTTTTTATTTGTTAAAAATAAAAAAATATATTTTTTCCTAATATTTTTGTTTTTTACTTTTGTATTAAAAAATATTTTATCCTCAGATTATTCTCAAATATTTTTTAATAATTTTATTATTTCATTAAAAGGATTAAATTTCAGCAGGATTGCAAATATAATTCCTTTTTTATATTGCATTTTATTAGTTGCGATCTTAAATTTTTCCAAAAATTTATTTTATAACAAGTTACTAAAAATATTTACAATAATATCATCAATTTCTTTACAAATCTATTTTCCATTGACTGAATTTACAAAAGAGATTCTAAAAGAAAATATACAAGAGGAATATTTAATAAATATTAAAAAGGATTATATAAATAAAAATATTAAAAATGTAATAACAATAATTTTTAATAAAAATAATTATAATTTTGAAAAAATAAATTTTGACGTGAAAGCAAACACATCTTTTGATGTCTATTATAAAATTGATACATATAAAAAAATTAAACAACTAGTTGGTGATTCTAAAGTTGCTTCAATAGGAATCGATCCAATGATAGCACCTATGAATAATATAAATGCAATAGATGGCTATCATCTGATTTATCCCTTGAGTTATAAAAAGAAATTTAGAAAAATTATTGAAGATGAACTTAACCAAAATAAAATTTTTAGTGATTATTTTGATAATTGGGGAAATAGAGTATATATGTTTTTTAATGATAAAAATAACTTGTTACTTAATTTCATCGAAGCCAAAAATATCGGTGCTACTTACATAATTTCAGCTTTTTCAATTAAAAGTATTAATTTAGAATTGATTTGTCCAAATTGCTTTGGCAATAATGAGATATTCCTTTACAAAATACTTTAAATTTATTTTTGCCATTTTGTTAATGTTTAATAAAATGTATAGCAAATTATAGACAAATATAAGAATAATACTTATAAAACAATAATGTTGGAGCAATGTTGAGTAGAAGCGCACTGAACTATTTTTATAGAAATATAGAAATAGTAAATTAAAACTTTAAACATCAAAAGATATTAATGTCTATAAAAAGTAAATACTTAGAATTTAAACATTTAAAAAAAATCAAACAACAACATAGGAAAAAAAAAATTGTTCTTTGTCACGGTGTGTTCGATTTATTGCACATTGGCCATATCAACTATTTCAAGGAAGCAAAAAGTCTAGGAGATATTTTAGTAGTTTCAGTTACCAATGATAAGTTTGTTAATAAGGGTCCAGGAAGACCAGCTTTTGCAATAGCTAACAGGATTAAGTTTTTACAAGAAATTAACTGTATAAATTATGTTTGCATAAGTTCTTTTAAAACTGCGGAAAATGTAATTTTGAATCTAAAACCTAATTTTTACTGTAAGGGAGAGGATTACTCTTTAAGTCAAATAAAATTCGATGAAAATTTAAAAAAAGAAATAACCGCCGTTAAGTCGTTTGGGGGTAAATTTAAAACTATTAAACAGCCCAGTTTTAGTTCAAGTAAGATTATAAATGATAACTCATACCAAGACCTTGACTTAAAAAGTAAGAAATTTATAGAAGAAATTAGAAAAAAATATACCTCAAATCAAATCATTGAGGAGGTTAAAAAAATTTCAAACAAAAAAATTTTAATAATTGGAGAAACAATAGTAGATAATTACATAACTACTGATGCGGTAGGAAAATCAGGTAAAGAACCCGTGATGGTTGTAAAGAAAAAAAAACAAATAAAATTTTTGGGAGGAGTGGGCTACATAGCTAATCTATGTTCTAGTTTTGTAAAAGAAACAAAAATTATTAGTTTTTTGGGTGAAAAAAAAGAAGAAAAAAACTTTGTGATAAAAAATTTAGATAAAAAAATTAAATATAATTTTTTATTAAAAAAAAATTCACCAACTATAATTAAAACAAGGTATTTAGATGATTATAGAAAAAGCAAAATTTTAGGAGTTTATGATTTAAATGACGATCTAATATCTAAAAAAGAAGAAAATAATTTTTTAAATATTCTAAAAAATACTATTAAAAAATACGACATAATTGTTGTTGCTGATTATGGTCACGGCATAATAACAAAAAAAATCAGAAAAATAATCAATGGCAGTAGTAAAAAATTATTTTTAAATACTCAAATCAATTCTTTTAATCGCGGATATCACACAGTTTATAAATATAAAAAAATTAATTCGTTAACAATCAATGAGGCCGAGTTACGTTATGAGCTTAAAGATAAACATTCTACAATTTTTGATTTAGCTAAAAAACTGAAAAAAAAAATATCAGTTGACAATATTATTGTTACAAAAGGAAAATTTGGTTCTATTTTAGTTAATTGTAAAAACTGGTCTTCCGTTTTATGCCCGGCCTTTAGTGAAAATACTATAGATACCGTAGGAGCGGGAGATACTTTTTTCGCTTTATCTGCTTTATGTATTGGTTCAAAAGTAGATAGTAAACTGGGATTATTGATTGGCTCATTAGCGGCAAGTTTTTCTACAGATCAAATTGGAAATCTTTCCGTTTTTAATTCTAAAATTTTAAACAAACAATTAAATCATATTCTTAAATAAAAAATGAATTTTTTAATCACTGGTGGAGCTGGATATATAGGCACAAAACTAACAAAACATTTGTTGTCAAATAATCATAAAGTTTTAGTTGTAGATAATCTTTGGTTTGGAAACCAACATGCAAAGCATAAGAATTTAAAAATTATCAAAGAAGATGTAAGAAACTTTGATAAATTAAATATTAAAAAAATACATACTATTATCCATTTAGCTAATATTGCAGACGATCCAACTGTAGAATTGAAACCAACCTTATCTTGGGAAATAAATGTTTTAGCGTCTAAAATAATTGCAGAACACGCAATTAAAAATAAGGTAAAAAAAATTATTTTTTTTAGCTCCGGGAGTGTTTATGGAGTCAAAAAAGAAAAAAAAGTTACAGAAGACTTAAAATTAAATCCTATATCTGTTTACAATAAAACAAAAATGATCGCTGAAAGAATATTCTTAAGTTATAAAAATCAAATTGAAATTAAATGTCTGAGACCAGCAACCGTTTCTGGGTTTTCAGAAAGACTGAGACTAGATCTTACGGTTAATAAATTAACATTTGATGCATATTATAAAAAAAAAATATTTGTAGATGGAGGCGCCCAAATAAGACCAAATGTGAATTTAAAAGATATTATTAGAGTTATTGATCATTTAATTTTTACAAAAAAAAAGTTTAAAAATAATATTTATAATATGGGGTTTGAAAATTTAAGCATTATGCAAATAGCAAAAAGAATTCAAAAAAAAACAGGAGCTAAGCTGGTGATAAAAAAAAAGGTTGATATAAGATCCTATAGGCAGGATTCATCAAGATTAATGAAAACTGGTTTTAAACCAAAATTTAACATAGATGATTCCATAGATGAATTAATTTTACATTTTAGTCAAAAAAAACTAAATCAATTTGGAAAAAATAATTTTAATTTAATAAAAATGAAAAAACTGAATGTCAGATAATATTGGAAAAGAAATAGATTTGTTATTCAAATATCCTAAACCAAAAAGGGATATTTTAAAAAGAGGAAAAGCTAAAACTATTGAACAACAGGAACTTGCAAGAAAATTTGGTAAAGAATTTTTTGATGGAGATCGTAGTAATGGATATGGAGGATATTATTACAACGAAAGATTTTGGATTAACGTAATTCCTGATTTTATAAACTTTTATAATTTGAAAGATGGAGATAAAATTCTAGACATAGGTTGTGGAAAAGGATTTATGCTTTATGATTTTAAAAAAGCTAACCATAATTTCGAAGTTGAAGGCGTAGATATTTCAGAATACTCTGTAAAAAACTCAAAATCTGAGATTAAAGAATATTTAAAAGTTGGTGACGCAAAAACATTGCAATATCCTGACAAATATTTTGACCTAGCTATTTCAATAACAACAATTCACAACTTAGAATTAAAAGATTGCAAACAAGGACTTAAAGAAATTGAAAGAGTTTCGAAAAAAAAATTTATAACTGTTGATGCTTATTCAAATGAGAAAGAAAAAGAGTTAATGTATGCTTGGAACTTAACGGCAAAAACAATACTTCATACAGAGGAATGGAAAAAACTGTTTATAGAATCTGGATACACAGGAGATTTTTATTGGTTTAAGCCATAATGAATAAAAAAATTTATAAAAAAATCTACGAACTGCAAAAAAAAATTCGTTTTGTTGAAGAAAAAATATCATTAAATTATCAAAATGACCTAATGAGATGTCCAACTCATTTGTCTATCGGTCAAGAAGCTGTTGCGGCTACAAGTGGATTAGCTTTAAACAAAAAAGATATATCAATAAGCTATCACAGATCACATGCCCACTATTTAGCCAAAGGTGGCAGTATTAAGAAATTATTTGCCGAGCTTCATGGGTTCGAAGAAGGTTGCAGCAAAGGGATCGGCGGGTCAATGCATTTAACAGATCTAAAAAATAATTTTTATGGAAGTACTGCTATCGTTTCTAACTCAATACCAATTGGTGTTGGTTTGGCTTATTCTTTAAAACTTAATAATCAAAAAAACATAGTATGTATTTATATTGGCGATGCTTCTGTAGAAGAGGGCGTATTTTACGAGTCATTAAATTTTTGTGTGGTAAAAAAACTTCCTGTAGTTTTTATTTGTGAGAACAATTTTTACTCTGTTTGTACTCACCTTAATGATAGGCAGCCAAAAAATAGAAAAATATATAAATTAGCAAAAGCAATAGGAGCCAAATCCTATAAGCTTAAACAAAATAATCCATTCGATCTTTTCTTGAACTTTAAAAAAATATTTGAAAAAGTCAGGAAAACAAGCTTTCCACATTTTATAGAAATTGAAACCTATAGATTTCTGGAACATTGTGGACCGAACGATGACACAAAACTTGGTTACAGGACTTTGAAAGAATTAAATAATTGGAAAAAAAAAGACCCTTTAATATTTGCTAAAAACTTTCTCGTTAAAAAAAATATATTTAAAAAAAAAAAATTAGACTCCTTAGATAATAATATTTTTAAAAATGTTAGCGTAGATTTTTCGCAGATGTTAAATCTCAAGAAACCTAAATTTAATAGAATAAAAAATTTGGTATATAAAAAATGAATATTACGTACGCTCAAGCAATTAATCTTGCACTAACTGAAGAAATGAAAAGGAATAAAAAATTAGTATGTTTCGGACTAGGTGTTAATGACAGTCTTAAGTTTTTTGGAACTACAAAAGGGTTAAAAGAAAAATTTGGAGAGAATAGAATATTTGAAACCCCTACCTCTGAAAATGCAATGACAGGAATAGGTATAGGAATGTCACTTTATAAAAATCCTTGTGTGATGATGCATCAAAGATTAGATTTTTTCCTTTTAGCGATGGATCAATTGGTTAACTGCGGAGCAAAGTGGCACTACATGTTTGGTGGTATAAAAAGTGTTCCAATAACTATTAGACTAGTAGTTGGTAAAGGTTGGGGGCAAGGCCCAACACACTCACAAAGTTTACAAAGTTGGTTTGCACATATACCTGGATTAAAAGTAGTCATGCCCTCATTACCATCTGATGCTTATAATCTTTTAAAAGCATCAATAAGAGATCCAAATCCAGTAATTTTTATTGAACACAGATGGTTACACGGGAGTGAAGAAAAAAGCCTTATAAAAAAAAATATCAATAAACAAATTGGCTTTTCTAAATTACTAAGCAAAGGTAATGATTTTACAGTTGTCACATATTCTTTATCGACCATAGAAGTATTAGCTTTAAAGAAAGATCTTAACAAAAATAACGTAAATTTTGACCACATAGATCTTCAAACAATAAAACCTTTAGACTTAAATCTCGTTAAAAAATCTTTAAAAAAAACAAAAAAACTTTTAGTGCTAGATACTATTTCGCATCCAATTTGTTCAATAGGCTCAGAAATATTATCTCAAATTTTTTTAGATAAAAATATTAAACTTTCAAAAGCACCTTTGCTTCTAACATTACCTGACGTGCCAGCTCCAACTAGCACATTTTACACAAAAGATTATTATATTAGCAAAGAAGACATATTAAAAAATATTGAAAATTTAATTAATAAAAAAATTAATGTAAAAAATAAAAATATCATTCACGACGTTCCTGATTCAAAATTTAAAGGTCCTTTTTAACTTAGATGAAAAAAAAAATACTTGTTTTAGGTAGTTCAAGCTTTTCCGGAGCATCAATAGTTGATTATTTATTAACTCAAAATAACTATCGAATATTTGGAACCTACAGAAGAAGAAAAAAAGATAGTTATTTACCATACAAGTTTAATAAAAATTTTAGACAATTTAAAGAATACAAAGTTGATTTATCAAAAAAATCAAATCATCTTTTAAACTTAATTAAAAAACTAAAACCAGAAATGATTATAGATTTTGCCTCCATCTGTATGGTCAATGAAAGCTGGAATAACGCAGAAACTTATTTTCAAACTAATGTTTTGTCTAAAACTAGAGTGATAGAATACTTAAGTAAAACTAATTTTTTGCAGAAATATATTTACATATCAACGCCAGAAGTTTTTGGTTCTTCAAAAAAATTTATTACGGAAAATTGTAACTTATTTAATCCAAAAACTCCATATGCTACATCTAAACTAAGTTTTGAAATCATACTTAAAAATTATCTTAATCATTACAATTTTCCATTAATAATTTCTAGATTTTCAAACTTCTATGGTCCAGGCCAGCCTTTACATAGATTAATTCCAAAATTAATTGCATGTATAGACAACAATATAAAATTTCCTGTTCAAGGAGATGGAAAATCAAAAAGAAATTTTGTTTTTTCTTATGATTTTTGTAATGGAATAAATAAAGTAATAGCAAAAGGAAGAATAGGTGCAACATACCATTTTTCTGGAGACAGCTTTCACAGTGTAATTAATATTATTAAAAACGTGTGTGACTTAAAGTCCTATGATATTAAAAAATTAATAATAAAGAAAAAAAGTAGAATAGGGCAGGACTTTTTGTACAAACTTGGTTCCAAGAAAACTAGAAGGAATTTAAACTGGAAACCAGTTTATAGTTTAAAAGATGGCGTACAAGAGATAATAGTTCATCATAATAAATATATTAAAAAAATATTAAAAAGCGATTTAACATATCGTGATAAGGATTTAAAAAAATAATGAAAAACTTTCTATCACTAGAATATAAGAAAAACGAAAAATTAAAAATTAACCACAGTTATTTAGTTGAGCAATTTGCCGACTACTCAAAAATTTTTAAAGAAGTAGAAAAAGTAGTTAAAAAAGGTGATTACACACTTGGGAAAGAAGTTGATCTTTGCGAAAAAAATTTTGCTAGAAGAACAGGAGCTAAGCACGCTATTAGCGTTGGAAATGGTACTGACGCTTTATTGTTAAGTTTAAAAGCTCTAGGAATTGGAGCTGGAGATGAGGTGATAACTGTTCCATACACTTTTGTGGCTACAGTTGGTTCAATCGTAACCGCTGGGGCTAAACCTGTTTTTGTAGATGTTAAAGCAGACTATAATATGGATGAGACCAAGATAGTGACCGCGATAACAAAAAAAACTAAAGCAATAATGCCTGTACACTGGGCAGGTAGGCCATGTGAGATGGACAAAATATTTTCTATAGCTAAAAAGTATAAGCTACATATTGTACAAGATAGCGCTCATGTTATTGGGGCAAGATTTAAAAAAAAACATCTAATTAATTACGGTGATACCTGCACTTACAGCATGCACCCGCTTAAAAACCTTAATGTATGGGGGGACGGCGGATTTATAGTGACAAACAAAACATCATTAGCTAAAAAATTATATCTAATTAGAAATCATGGACTGAAAAATAGAAATAATGTTGAAATTTTTGGTTACAACTCAAGACTAGACACCATTCAAGCTGCAGTTGCAAACTATAAAATGAAAAATAAACTTGATAACATTACAAGTAAAAGAATAAAAAATGCAACAATGCTTGATAAACTTTTGTCAAAAAATAAAAAAGTAATTCTCGTAGAGAGACTAAAATATTTAAAAGAAGTATTTCACCTGTATCATATAAACGTAAAAAATAGAGACAAGTTACAAAAATATTTAATTAAAAATAATATAGATGCAAAAGTACATTATCCTATTCCTTTACATCTTCAAAAAGCGGCTAAATATTTAAAGTATAAAAAGGGAGATTTCCCAATAGCTGAAAAATTGGCAAACACATCATTATCTTTGCCAGTTCATGAATTTATAGGTAAAAGCCATATTGATTATATGGTTAGAACAATTAATAAATTCTATAATAATTGATAAATTCTTGATGAATTTAATATCTAGGGATCTAATTAATAAATTAAGACAAAAAAAAATTGACACTTTTTTTGGAGTGCAAGGTGGTGCATGTGCTCGACTGATAGAAGATGTTGTTAAATCAGGTGGCAAATTTTATCCAGTCCTTAACGAGCAAGCCGCAGGATATGCAGCGCATGGATATTATTTGGCAACTAAAAAAGTTGCGGGCATTATATTAACCACAGGCCCAGGATTCACAAATGCCATATCAGGCATTGCAGCTTGTTATTATGACAATATTCCGCTTGTAGTATTAGTAGGTCAAGTTTCAAAATCTTTAAATAAGGCAAAAAAATTCAAAACTAAAATGGTGGGCTTCCAGGAGATTCAACATCTTAAACTAGGTGAGAGTATATCAGATAAAGTTTTTTGTATTGATTCAGGAAATAACTATAAAAAATTTGTTAAAGAACATCTTAATTCAATTACAAAGCAAGTTTCTATAATCGAAGTGTTAGATGATGTTCAACGAATGAAGGTCAATAACATTATTCAAAAAAAAGATAAGAATATAAAATCAAAAAAAATTATATTTAGTAAAAAAGATTTTTTAGAATTAAATAGTAAAGAACAATTATTATTTATTTTAGGAGCAGGTTTTTCCAGAAACGTAAAAATAAAATCTAATTTAAATTTGTTAAATAAGTTTAAAATACCTTCTGTCCTAACATGGGGTGCACAAGAAATAGCAAGAGAAGTCAAGATAAGCCATGGAATTTTTGGAGAGCACACTCCTGGAATTGGAAATCAACAGATTGAAACAAGTGAAATAATTATTTGCTTAGGAGGGTCGCTTTTACAACATCAAGTAGGGAAAAGTCATAAAAATTTTGCGCCAACTGCTAAAATTTTATTCGTTAACAATGATTTAAACGAGTGTAGAAGAGCAAAAAAACAGTTTGGAAAAAGACTTACTTTTTTTAATTGTGAGATAAATAATTTCTTAAACTCTTTCCTTAAAATCTATAAAATAAAAAAACTAAACCAAAATACCATAGACTATGAAAAGCCACTGCTGAAAAAAATAGATAAAACTCCAGTCTCAATTCTTGCAAAAATATTTAATAAAATCAATCAAAATTCATCAATTATATTTTCTGATTCGGGCGCAACATTAAGTTGGAGTTATCAAGCATCTAATATTTTAGGAAAAAAATCCTCTCCATTATTTACCTCTTTCAATCTCCATGCAATGGGCTATGCTAATTGTGCTGGCTTTGGTGCAGCTACGGAAACAAAAAAAAATATTTTTGTAGTCATAGGAGATGGAAGTATACCCATGAATAGTCAGGAACTTGCTTGGGCAAGTCGATTTCGGATTAAATTTATTGTTATTGATAATGAAGGATACGGCATAATACGACAGACTCAAAGACAGTTTTATAAAAGTTCATTTGTAGGATCCGATTTCAAAAATAAAAAATCTTCTCTGCCTAGTTTTTCTATAAAAAAAATATTTGAATCTTTTGATATACCTGCAATACAATTAAATTTATTGAAAATTGACAACAATAAAATTAATTTTTTTTTAAAACAAAAACAAACTACCGCACTAATAATTAAAATCGATTACTCAGCGGAAGTTAAAACGAAATAGAAATTAATTATTAGTTTCCAAATCTTCTCAGTTTATAGAGGTCCTGATTTTTTTTTAGTAAATTATCTAATTTTTTTGAACCCCATTCATCATTTATTAAACTAAAATTTCTACCACTTACAATTTTTTTTGACTTTAAAAAAAACCAATTAACAAATTTAATTACTTTATTTAATTTTTTTTTTTGATTTTCTTTATTATTAATTTTTTTTTTATGTAATTTTGTTTCAATATATCCCGGGCCTAGTATTCCAACATTTATTAGTTTTTCTTCAAAATCTAACAATTCAACGAATTTAATCAGTAAAATTTT
>Ga0209089_10003837_pt1 | contig 12712 bp, 9 predicted proteins | sample ArcticOcean_MG_C_FD_187431 | JGI IMG/M metagenome (GOLD analysis project Ga0209089, IMG submission 187431) | Marine microbial communities from western Arctic Ocean - ArcticOcean_MG_CB2_150 (SPAdes) (version 2) | ecosystem: Environmental > Aquatic > Marine > Oceanic | place: Arctic Ocean: Canada...
CCGAAGCCACGCTTGGCCAACTGTTTTTTCACGCTCTCAACATGCGCATAAATTCCCAGGTTTTTGCCGTTGACCGTGACTTTGGCCAGGGCGCAACGGGACGCGGGCGAGCCGGCGGCATTGAACAAGGCATAGCCCATGAACTGACTCATATTGCTGTTGTCCTGTTGGTTGTTGTTAAATGTCAAAGTGGTCAGCCCATCAATGCTGCCTTTTTTGTCGGTCTGATTTAGTTTGATCTTCAGTGAGGGGCGGGAAGTGCTTTGAGACCCTATAAAACCCTTCTTGCGCAAGCCAACACGGGGGAATACCACACCATCGATTTTGACGGTAGCTTCCACATAGGTGTACGGGGAGTCGACCTCCTCAAACTGTCGCTTTGGTTGCAGGGCCTCGAAGAAATTGCGCGACTGATAACGGAGCGTGTCCCAATCCTTGTCCGCAAGAGTGATGTCGACTTCAAGCACCCGATCCCTCGGGAAAAGCTCTTCGAGCTTCAAAGTCTTTAGGCTACCGCCAATGTTTGTAGCTGGCGCTTCTTCTGAAGCTTGTGGGGGGCTTTGAAGCTCCGCTTGCGGGGCTGGAGTCTCCGCACCTCCGCATCCCAAGAGGAGTGCCGTTACGACCGGTATAATGAATCGGTGTTTCATAAATCTTTTTAAATACAACGTGCAGCCAAGGGTTTTATTCCCCAATAACGCCGCCTGAAGAGGCGGGACACTGTTTTATTGGGAAAACGCCAAACTTTGGGTACATTTCATCGTCTCTTCACTCACTCTTTAGCGCAGTATCTCGACAATTTCGGGGCGTGTTTCCTGGATGCGTTCGTAGTCCAATGGAGCTCCAAGGGGTTTAAATATAATTCCATCAAGGAACTCATAAATCCCCTTGGCTACCGCCCATGGGAGTTCGACGCCTTCAAGAGCCGTGCCATAGGTGCTGTTTCTGACGTTCTTGTCAGCTCCCTTGTCCACCAATGCCTGAACGATTTCTGGATAACACAGAAAAGAAGCTATGTGAAGTGGCGTGGACCCATCCTTGTTTCTCGCGTCCAGATCAGCGCCCCCTTCGATTAGGGCAATAGCCACATCAGTTTGACCAAACGCAGCAGCCACTCCCAATGCAGTGTCTTTCGCGCCATCGGGATTCGGATCTTTTAGATTCAAATCTGTGCCGGCGGCGATGTGCTGTTTGACCGCATCGATATCGCCTGCTAGGGCCGCCTCAATGAGGGAAATATCGGGAGCTTTTACTCCGCATCCCACAAGGAGTGCCGCCGTTACGATTGGTGTAATGTATTGTTTCATGAGAACAGCTGAGAAATAGGTTTGCCGTCGCGGACGAGGTTGATCGGGCGGCCGATGTTGGTTTGGAATTCGTGTTTTGAGCTGATGCCTATGTTTTGAAAGAAGGACGCCGCCAGGTCATCCGGAGAATATCCATTTCCGACCGGTGCCCCGGCGCGGTCATCGGTTTCACCAATCACCTGACCTCCCTCGACATCGCCTCCGGCCATCAGCGCAAACATCGCACGAGCCCAATGATCGCGTCCGCCCTGACCGTTGATTTTTGGTGTCCGGCCAAATTCACCGGCAACCATGATGGCAGTGGAACGAAAAAGGCCCCGCTCCTTCAGCCGGTCGATCAATGAAGCCAGGCCTTTGTCAAAAGGCGGCAGGAGGGAGCTGAGCTTTGAAAAATTATCCAAGTGGGTGTCGAAATCAAACTCTGCCGGACGCAACCGAACAGTGACAAAGTGTACGCCGGCTTCAATCAGCCGCGAAGCCAGCAGCAGGCTTTGACCAAATTCGTGCCTGCCGAACCGCGTGGACTCGGATGTTTTTTCCAAAGAAAGATCAAACGCTTTTCGGGTGGTTGGCGAGCTGATGATGTCGTGCGCCTGCTCGCCGAAACGGTCAAGGCCACGAACCTGTTCGTCGAGATTTTCGTAACCACGAAATGCGGTGTCCAGATCATCAAGAAGCTTCTTTTGTGAATTGTATTTTTCGACGGTCAGACCGTCCTCGAGCGAAATGCCGCGGACGCTGTAGGGAATCCCAAATGTTGGTTTGTTGGCCGTGAGTGCACTGAATTCATTGCCAAGATAGCCAGGGCCCACAAACGATTCGTCAATTGAAACATAGGACGGAAGATCACGAGCGGACGGATGGACCTTGCTCACAACGGCGCCGTATTCAGGGTAACTTAAGGTTTGGGACGGGCGATTGCCGGTAAGCATATATTTTTTCCCTATACCATGATCAGCCAGGGTGTGGGAGAGACCGCGAATGATGGCGTAGTCCTTCATGCGCTTGGCCAATTCAGGAAGGTGCTCACAAATTTGAATGCCGGGAACAGATGTCGATATTGGCTTGAACTCGCCGCGATATTCAGACGGCGCATTCGGCTTGAGATCGAAGGTGTCCTGATGAGAAGGGCCACCCTCGAGAAAAATAAAAATACCGGACCGTTTTTGCGTTGGCTCCTTGGCGCTGGCCTGAAGTCTCATATATTGCGACAGCGTGAGCCCCCCCAAGGCTCCGACCTTGAGCATTTGTCGCCGACTAAAAAGTGCAGAGTTCATGTTGATTCCCTTGATAAACTATTTTTTGCGTCTGACCTGCCGCTTGGCCAAGTCGAGACTTACTTTTTGGTATTTTTTATAGCTGGAAAACGAATCTCGAAAATTGTTGCCGGTGAACGTGACCCTCGACCATTCATCCTTCGGGATACCTTCTTCCTCAATCAGAAAGCCGGCTTCGAAAACGTCATCGCTGTTGGTTTTTCCTCCCAGATAGAAAGCTGAAACTTCCAGAATAGAGTTGGCACTGCGTTGTGGTTTTTCTTTGGAAGCCAAGCTTGTTCCCTTCGCGAACTTCTTTGGTTTTTTCGTTGAGGCAACTTTAGGAAGCGCTTCAACCTCGTATCCCTTGGCGATGCGATAGAGGTGGGTATTGGACCTGATAAGCATTGAGTCGCCTGTAATGGCCGGCATGGAGACAAATACCGTGTCGGATTCATTTTTAGATAGGATTTTAAATTCAGAGGAAGCTTCTATTACCGAAGAAATACCATCCTTGCTGAAGAAGTATATCTTGCCGTCAGCATATATAGGCGAGATCCAATGATTTTGAAGCCCTCCCAGTCTCTCACTAAAGATTTGATCGCCGGTTTTAGCTTCAAAGCAGCTGACCATTCCGCCGCTATCGCTAATCATGTACAAGTTGTCCCCAACAACCAGTGGAGCTGGGATATTAGAAACGCCTCTTCGAGTTGTCCACCGGATGTGAGTATCGGTTACATCTCCAGAACCGGAGGGATCAATGGCAAAAAGTTTTTTAGAGATGCCTGAGTTCGTAAAAATCAGGCCGTGCCTATAAATGGGACGGCATGTCACGTTGTACCCGAAGCCTGCCCCATGACGGATAAACCATAACTCTTGGCCTGTAGCTGGATCATAGGAATAAGTCGCTTCTGCAGCTGGGCTAATCAGTTGTTTTTTCCCATCGTATTCGATGATGGTCGGGGTGGCATAGGATTTGCGATTATCATTAGGCTTACTCTTTGGGGGTTCTTGGCCAGACTTATATGTCCTTTTTGTTAACCACCGCGTCTCGCCTGTTTCTTTTTCCAGGGCGGCAACAAATTGCTGATCCACCCCATCATAAGTCAGGAACACCAAATCTTTATCTATTATAGGGCAGGATGCGGCGCGAACCCGGTGGTCGCAGTTCAGGTCTCGACGCTCCCAAATTTTCTTTCCGGTTTGAGTGTCAAGACAGGCAGTGCCATAGGAGCCAAAGTGGACATAAATGCGGCCTTCCTCGATGACCGGCGTGGGTGTGGCATGAGTGTTTAGATTAGACCATTCGTTTTGGGGCTTGGCGACATCAAAGACCTTGATGTCGTGTATAATTTTTCCAGTCTCAAGGTTGACGCAGACGGCAAATAGTTCAGAACCATCTTCCCGTGCCGTCGTTACCCAAACCTGATTCTTCCAGACGACAGGTGAGGACCATCCGAGATCGTGAATTGGGGTTCTCCACTGCACGTTTTTTGTATCCGAAAATTCCAGCGGAAGCTGAGCGTTGGGTGCAATCCCGTAGCCACCGGGCCCACGGAATTGATTCCAATATGTGTCGGCACAAAAAGCCGTGGAAGCCAGCAAGCTCAAAAAGCATGTGATAGCGAAACAGTATATTTTCATATCTGGTGAAGATTTTTCAGTGGTTCAGTATAAATTCTTTTGTATTCATAAGCGCCCAAAGTAGGTCAGTCATTCCTTCTTCGGTTGACTTGGCTGAGGCCAGGTGCTTCTTGGCCCGATCGACTTCCGTTGGACTTGGTGGGCGGTTTACCGAACGAAGCCAGGCCTCACGGATCAACTTGGCTTCATCGTTAGTCTTGCTTTCGGCGACCTCTGAAATCCAGCCGCTGCCAGCCAGTCGCATGCGAACAAGAGGATCATTTTGTAAAAAGATGGATTGCAACAATGTCGGTTCGTTGACGCGCTCGCAATCACAGTTAATGGCCCGGTCGGGCTTACCAAAAACCTTCATGGCATGAGTTCCTGCCATGCGCATGGAAAGATGTCCTGTTCCGCGTCGCTCCAGGTTTGTCCGAATCGTTTCAAGTTGATCTGTGGCGGCCGTGGCCTGCTTCATGGCATCATAAATGACCTCCGCTGGAATTCTGCGCGGGATTGCCCGGCTGTAGTTGCGGCGGTCTTCGCGGTTGGTTTCGTTCGGCTGCCAACTGCGCTGGTAGGTTTCGCTGCTGACAATCTGTCGATGCAGCCATTGCATGTCATAGCCACTGGCAACAAAACCCTGTGTCAACCAGTTGAGCAACTCGGGGTTGCTGGGCGGATTGGATGGAGTGAACTCGTCAGTTGGTTCAACAATCCCGACGTTAAAATATCCGGCCCAGACACGATTAACAAAAGACCGGGCGAACCAGGGGTTATCCTCTTTCCGCAGCCAATCCATGATGGGTTCGCGCGGATCGCTGTCTCCAACCTTAACCGTGTGACTGCGAAGAAGACTCAACTCCTTCTCAGTTGTGGCCGAACCTTTTGACGATCTTCCCTTGCGGCCTCTCTTTAAAATGGGAGTGTCAAAGAAACTTGAAAAATCCACAAAGTCGTTCTGTGTCCATTGATCAAATGGATGCTTGTGACACTCCGCACACTGCAACTGAATCCCCAGGAAACTGTGGGCCACAGACATGGCGGTGTCCTTTGGTTCCTCAAGGCTTTGGCGGGTCCAAAAATAAGGCATTCCTTCCCCCACACCGCTCGAGATATCGGCGAGCATGATCCCCTCGACCAGGTCAACGTAGGATTGATTGTTGGCAATCCGTTCATAGATCCAGTCGTACCATCTTGTTGCCTTGATGTAGCCATCCTCTCTGGCCACTTCCAAAAGGCTACTGATGGAAGTCGGGTTGCAGCCGGTAAAGTCGCACAATTTGTTGGCCCACCAGGCGGCGTAGGATGGACGCTCCAGCAGTTCATTGATCTTAAGGGTCCGTTTATCGGCTGAGTCATTGCCAATGAATGACAAAACTTCATCAGGAGAAGGAAGTGTGCCTGTTAAATCTATACTTACTCTTCGGAGGAACTCTGTGTCCGAACACTGATCCGAGTGAGTGAGTCCGAGCTTGTTGAGCTTTGACACAACAAACTGATCAATGGGGTTGGAATATTGTGTGACATCAATTTCAAAACGCTCATCAGTAAACGGTCGCAGGACAGGAATTGCCGCAATACCATTGTCGTATAATGCCACGATGTGGGTGTCACCCTTTCCAATGGACTTGGCCAAGCCGGATTCATTTACCACCGCCACGGCATCGTTGTTGGTCCGAAAACGCGTTAAGCAGGTTACGTCCTCACGCTCTCCATCTTCCCATTCGGCAACGACTCTGATCTGGGCGATATCGCTGGCGCTCTGGAAAAGGATTTCTTTCGGCTCATAATGGAGCTGTGCCAGTTTCTTTCCTGATTGGACAGGAGCCAAATCAGACGAATTGGGCCAGGGGGCTCCCATGGCGATCCATTGTTCCAAATCTGCAATTTCCTTTTCCTCAAGTTTTCGCTCAGGCGGCATTTGCAGATCGGGATTCGTGTGTCGGACCGCTTCAATGAGAAGGCTCTTTTCTATATCTCCAGGAACGATGGCGGCCTTTCCTGATCCGCCCCCAAGCAAGGCGTCTTCACGCGATTTAAGCTGAAGATCGCCCTTGCGCTTGTTGAAGCCATGACACTCATGGCAATTGTTCTCAAGCAGGGGACGAATCTTGTCTTCAAAGAATTGAATGCCTTCTTTTGAAAATTCGGGTTGGTTCTGTTGAGGGGTTTGATCTGTCTTGGTAATTTGAACTCCCTTTGCTCCAGTTTCAATCCACCGATGCAAAAGATTATATTCCCAGGAATCCTTTTCAAAAATTTTTCCGCCACGATGTTTGATCTGTTTCGTTGGCTTGAGAAGGACCAGGCTTTGGGCGGGCAACTCGGGACTGATACGGTGTCCGTCCTCTGAGGAAGCTTCCGCTACGAGTGCTGCGTGATCCTTCTGGAAACCAAAACCAAAAAGAGAGAGCCGAAAGTCTCCCTGGCCCTGAAATGAGCCGTGGCATTTGGCAGAGCTACAACCCAGCTTTCCAAGCAGGGGAATAACATGCTTCTGGAAGTCAGGAACGGCCTTGTTATCTGCCTCAGTAAAGCGGGAAGCCGCTGAAGGGCTTTCCTCAACTGCACTTACGGCCATAACTCCAATCAATAGGCAGCCGAGCAGTGTCGCAAGGCCATTAATTTTACTTATTAGATCCATTGAGCTCTGATTTGCTTATATAGCAGCTGCCGTACTTGATTTAAGTTAGCAAAAAATTATTGCTCAACGATCTCCAAAACATCTATCACACTAAACATGTCAAATATGGGATTGGCATGGCGTACACCAACTCGAATGATGTCGCTTAGCTGAAGTTCACTAAACTTGTCCGCGTGGTCATCATAAAACCCACTAATCCGAACTAGCTTCCCCTTTATACTATTGGCATCTGAGGCTGTGCTGGCATCATCCAAGCTTGTGATTTCTTCTACATGCAGCAACACCTCGTAGCCTCCGGCTTCAACGATCTTTCCCTTTAGAACCCCCCGAAATCCACGGAATGCTTCTGGAGGTACCCCGTGTGCATCCGGGCTAAATGGCAGAGCGCGCTCGAGCACATTGAATTTATGTGCAAAGGCCAGGGTTTTTGTGTCTGGCGAATAGTTAAAAGTTCGAACCTTGAGCGTTTGACCGGTTTTAATCAGCAGGAGATTGTCCCTGAATTGCCCTGACACACCGGTAACCTTGACTGTCTTGCCCATAATCTCATCTTTTACCCATGCGCTGCTATATTTGGTCAATGTGGCATAGTCGACTTGCATGGTAAATTCGCCCAGTTCGATATCTTTTGATTTTAAACTGCCGATGACAATGGAATAAAAATTAACAGGACCTCTTTTGCCTTCACCTTTTCGCATGGCAATGGATTTCCCTTTTTTCTTCCCGCCTTTTTCGCTGGCCACCTTTATGGCTGTCCCTTCACCTAGATTAATCAGGACAGCATCTCTTTTCCTGAGATCACTGAATTGCGATTTAACCCTTTTTCCAGCGAAGGTAATTCTGGGCCATTCACTTTTATCTGGGCCTTTGGACTGAATGATAAATGAAGCTTGATATTGACCATCGTCATCTTCTTTTCCGCCCAGAAAAAAACCGTTTAGCGTCAATAACGATTCATCTCCCTGATTCTTTCCAAGCGATTCGATTGTGCCGCCGGCCTCCGCTTTTCGGTATTTTGCCTTGGCCTCTTCTTTGGACATTTCGCCGTTTTTGACAGCTGACCCTAGTTCAGTGCGTAATTTTGAAAGAGAGATCTGTTTTTTTTCTGAGCTTTTATCGTCAACATCCTTTGCGATTACAGACGAGGCGAAAATCATTGAACCTGCCAAGGTCAAGACCGAGAGAAGTGAATTTAGTTTCATATTATTTTGATTTTTCTATTCTTAAAAAAGCTTGTTCAGCCACCTATGTAAATGAATAGCCGATTTACCAAAGAAACGATCAATCCCCGGGATTTCCGCGGATAATCGTTGGTTGATTATTAACTTCAGCGCCGGAATCCCCACCCCGTGATTCTCGCCTGGCCTGTTCGTTTATTTTTCGAAAAGAATCATGCATCGACTCGTAAGCTTTTTCGTCATCAAATCCTCTTCCTTGTATTTTTGATTCCACTCTACCGGAATATATTTCATTCGCCCATGACATGATGTCGTCATCCCCAAGCTGAATCGTGTTCATCAGTGCCAATCGAGACTGCAGAACGGTCGCTTGTTCGTTTTTGTCCATGTTAGTAAGGTCTTCGGCATTGTCCATGGAACGGATGGTCTCCAACTTGACATCAAGAGAGTACTGGTCGCTTGTCATGATGTCTTGGAACAATGAGTCAGCCTGGGCATCGTTTTTACCGACTGCCTGCACAGCTACTCTAGCCATTTCCCTCATATCACTTTCCCTGAGCTGCCCGCTTTGCATTGCTTGAACAACTGCGTCGATGGCACCTCCCTCGCTGATATTTTCAAAATAGCTCAACACGGAGCGATCGATTTTACCATTCTCCTTGATCAGTTGACCTTGGGCAGTTTGGACGAAGGTTTTGTCTTTGTACATCTCCAGCACCATGAACAGGTACTGTCGCGAAGCGGCATCAAACTTGTTTCCATTAGCGACATCGATCGGTTCGCCCAAAAGCTCGTGCGCGGCACCAAGAGCTTCGTCACGGTAGGCATCCTTGCCAATCCATTTCTGCAATTTCTTTGCAGTGTAGGCGATTTCAAAACCGCGGCCTGTGGTGGAAAGCACTTCTGCCAGCGCATCCTCAGCTTTTTCCCCGCCAACTTCTGCCAGAATATCAATCAGGCCAATTCGCAGGGAAGGTGGTTGCTCAAAATCGAGTGGGCCATGAACCATGCGAGTGCGCCAGTATTCGAGTTCATTTGATTCATCCTTAGGTGATTTTGGTACCGAAAAATCAACATCTTCCATCCTGTTGAGGAACTCACGGATATGGGGCACGGCGACCTCCCCCTGCTCTGATAAGCTCTCGAAGAGAAAGTTAATGCGGCGCTGAATTCTACCGCGGTTCGCGGAATTCAATTTGATTTCCATCAACTCGTCGAGGATGTTGTGTGCAGACAATCTCCCGGAAATATCCTGCGCATCGCTGTTGTTGAGTTCCAAGCGGAGGCTGTCGATGCGCGACTGAGTGCTGGCCAGCTTGGATTTCAGCGACGCGCCCTCCTTTCTGAGCGCCTCGATTTGGTAGGCCTCAGTGGAGGGGTCATCGATGGGGGCTTTACCACAGCCAACGAACAGGATGGCGGGCACGATGATCGCTCCAGCAAAACAATTTCTTAGATTAAAAGTTCTTTTCATTTCCGAGCTACCGCTTGCGATCGCCACGGTCGCTACCTCCATCTCCCCCTTTGATTTCGCGCCAGGCTTGGCTGTATTCATCTCTTGATATCCGGCCCGATTTAACTGCCTCTTTCAACTTACTGTCCAGTTCTTTATAGCCCTTAGCGCTCTTGTCACCCCCTTTAGGTTTGGCGGCCTTTTTTTCTGCTTTTTTGCGATCGATGGCTGCTTTGATCTCAGCCGCTCTTCTGGCAGCGTCACTTGATGATCTGGACTTGGAGGAGGAACCTTTAGAGGATGAAGTACGTGGGGCTTTGGATACAGCAGTCTTGAAGGCGTCATCCTTGAAATTGAGTTCCCGCTCTGAACCAAGCTGCAGCAATGTCACACGGCCTGCGCGTTTGTCGATTGCCTTGATTTCAATGGTCCCCTGCTTTTCCCCAACTGCCAATTGGAGGAAGGTGGGCTTCGTGTTTTTTTTGTCCTTTTCGATCAGGGCAATCGCTGCTCGCTCCACGCCATTACGGAGGAAAATACCCGTAAGCTTTATATCGCTTGCCTTGAGTGGTTCAGGTGCCTTCTGTTGCGTGCTGGGTGGCGTGTCGGTCAAGTCAAAGGCGTTGCGCTCGACGATTGCAAGGTAGGGGTTCTGTTCGGCCTCCTTCCCGTGGGCCGGTGGTTGTAATCCGGAAGCCAGCATGATTCCAGCGATGGCTGCATAGAGTTTATTCATGGCATGGAAGGTCGTGGTTTGAGCTCTTGGGCCAGTCTTTTTCGGGCGCGGTGCAGCCAGACTTTCACCGAGTTGGGCTTCCGGTTCATGGCCGCCGCCACCTGGTCGATCGTCATGCCTTCGCTGTAAAAAAGCCGAAGGGCGGTGAAGTGGTTTTCCGTAAGCAGCCGCTTGGCATGGGCCCATAGCGAGCGGGCCCACTCATGCTCAATCACCTCGCTGCTCGCGGTCGTCTCGATGGCAAATTCAACCTCTTCCACCCACGATTTTTGTCTCCGATAATGGCTAATGGCCAGCCGGTTTGCGATGGTGAAAATCCAGGAGGAAAAAGGGTAGGAAGGGTTGAACCGGTCCAGTTTGCGGTAGGTGATAAGGAAGGTGTCCTGCAGCAAATCCTCCGCCTGGTGGTGGTTGCGGGTCTTGGTCAAAAGAAAGTGGTAGAGCGGTTTCTCGAACTGCGCGACCAGCGACTCGAATGACTCGATGCAACCACTCTGCGCAGCAATGGCCAGGCGCCGGCTCTCGGCGCGGCGCGCTTCCTTTTCCGCTTGGTCAAGCGCTGCGGCTTCAGCAGCTCGCGGCGAAGCCGGGGCCTTCGACTCGGCTGGTGCGACTTCATCAACGACCGATGCGCTGTAGTTCATTGCCCCACCTCCCTTGGCAGGACCTCGACCCGATGAATTTCCAGCTCCGCGCTTTCCTCGGGCGACACAACCCAGATGTCAGCCAGCTCCATGCCAGCCGGAGAACCGGGCAGATGCTTGGCCTTTGGCTTGAACTGGCTAAGCGGCACCTCAACCTGCCACGGCTCGCCCGCTTGGCCAAGCGCCTCGGCCTCGACCTTGGCAGTGTACTTGCCGAAAAAGACTCCCTTGATCCGCTGGGTCGTGATGCCGAAATAAACCGGCCCCTCCGTCCGGGTGGTGCCCCGGATGCGAACCCTCGAGCCGCTCTCTATTAACACCGGCGGCGAGCTGCTGCACTGCACCGAGAAGTTGGCCACGAAAATGGTGGTCTTTTTGCCGATGAGCAGCGGGGAGGCTCCCAGCCGCACGCTGTTTTTTTCATCCGGCGGCAGCCATTTTCCGAACACCGCCCCGGAACCGGCGATCAGGCGGCAGCTCCACTCGTTGACCGGTTCTGGCTGGCGCGCCGAGGCAAACGGCCGGCTGCGCCTTGCGGAGACAATGGCCTGGTGATCCGCCACAACGTCCACCGCTTGGCCGTCGGCCAGCCGCACGACGTTTGCTGTGCCGCTGTTCACCCGCACGATCGACGTCATGGAGTGAGTCTCGACATCGAACTGCGCGACCGTGGCCTCGACCGTGGCTGTCGGCGTCTGGATCGAGACCGGCTTGGCCCCGGCCGATTGCGACACAGTTGCCCAAAGATTCCCGTAGGCCAGTTGAAACCCGCGCCGGCCATCGACGTTGAGCAGCCGCAGCCGCGAGCGCCCGGCGATGGTCATCAGCGAACCGCCGTTCAAGTCCAGCTTCACCCAAGCGCTGCTCGAGCGCGTCCGGATCGTATCGCCGACGCGCAGCACGGTGCCCACTTTCACTTCGTCCCGCACCTTGCCGTCGGCGGCGATGTACTGGCAGGGGCCGAGAATGTCACTGACTTTTGCCGCGTGCCTCGTCGGCGTGGTGGCGATCACGAACGCCGACAGCAACACGAACGCCGCCGCAGCGGCAACCGCCCACTTCCACGGGCGAAAAACCGGTGTGATAACCTTGGCCGTTTGGGGCTTGTGTTGATCGAGACGCTCGACGTCGGCCACGACGACCGCTTGCTCGGCCACCGCCCGCAGGAAGGCGCGCGCCCCGGCATTGCCGCGCAGCAGGTCGGCAACCTTGGCCTCCTCGTCCGGGCCGAGTTGCCCGTTTAAGTGCCGCAGCAAAAGTTCGTTCTGTTCCTCACTCAATGTTATTTTTTGAAATAGTTCAGCCGGCCGGCTGTTCCAGCTTGGTTTCGATACACTTTTTCAAGGCCTGATGCAGCCGGGAGAGCCGTTTGTAAATCGCGTCGAGCCGGGCGCCGAGTTGCTCCGCCACCGCCTCGCAGGCGTGTCCGTCGAAGTAGCGCCGCTTGAGCAGGTCACGCGACTTGGCCGGCAAATCCTCGAGGCAGTCGCGCAGCGCCTGGCTTCGGCCACCGGCCTGGTCAAGCGCTTCATCCGCCCACTCCCGCTCCAGTTGCTCGAGGAGCGTTTCGTCGAGAATCACCGGCTCGTTCTTCCGGCGGCGCAGCCAGTCGATGCCCTCGCGCCGGGCGGTGATGAACGCCCACGAAAGCAGCGCGCCGTCGGTCTCGAAGCAGATCGGCTTGCTCATCGCCTTGAGGGCGACATTTTGAAAAATATCCTCGGCCGTGTGCGCGTCCCGGACGACCAGCCAGGCTGCTGCCGACACGCGGTCGCGCTGGCTCATCAGCCGCTTTAAAATGTCCTGTTCAGAAAGCGCCACTATAAAAAGAACGGTTGACGACGCCGAATCCTGACATCGCCTTTTAC
>Ga0209089_10003838_pt1 | contig 12710 bp, 11 predicted proteins | sample ArcticOcean_MG_C_FD_187431 | JGI IMG/M metagenome (GOLD analysis project Ga0209089, IMG submission 187431) | Marine microbial communities from western Arctic Ocean - ArcticOcean_MG_CB2_150 (SPAdes) (version 2) | ecosystem: Environmental > Aquatic > Marine > Oceanic | place: Arctic Ocean: Canada...
CTTTTTTAGATAAGTTAAATGGTTTTAAAATTTTGATAATAATCTCATCATTAATATGTGTAGATAAATTAATTTTTTCTGTAATAATTTTTTCAGGTTTATCTCTTGCAACTTGCTCAATATCCACACCGCCTTCGGCACTTGATATGAATGCAATTTTTGAGCTAGCTCTATCAACCAAACACGATAGATAAAATTCTTTTGAAATATTACAAGATTCTTCAATATAAAGTCTTTTTACTTCTTTACCATCAGGGCCTGTTTGAGGTGTAATTAATTTTTTTCCTAATAAAAGTTTTGCTTGCTTTTTTAAATCATCAATATTATCGACTACTTTTATACCTCCAGCTTTTCCTCTGCCACCTGCATGAATTTGTGCTTTTAAAATAATTTTATTTTTTTTTAATGTTTTAAATTTTTCTTCGATATCCTTAATTGATAAAATGAGACTTCCTTTTGGAACGGGCACTCCAAACTGTTTTAAAATTTCTTTCGCTTGATATTCGTGTATATTCACTGCTTATTTCTCTGTCTTGAAAATAAATAAATTTTATTTAATAAAAACTTATTCAAATTTATAACAGACAAAACTCCTCCAAATGCAAAAAATAGATTGGCTAGATTGACAGTTAGTAGCGTCAAAAATATAGATTTTAAATTTTTTATATATTTTTTAATATCAATTAAAATCATAGTATTAATTATAATTATTGAGCCTAGTAAAATGAAAATTTTAATAGACAGTTTAATATTTAAAATAAAAATAGTAAGTAATAAAAAAAGTGTACATATTGGTAAAATTGGCTGCAACCCTTTTATACCAGAATTTAGTTTAATTAAATTTATAAAATCCATTCCAAAGCATAATCTTTGAAGTAAAAATCCTCTAAACTCTCTTTCTTTGTGATACACAAAAAGATCAGGGCTATAGAATACTTTGAGGTCACTATTTTTTCTTCTCACTCTTTCAAAGAATTCTTTATCTTCCCCAGTATAACGCTCGGGGTCCATACCTCCGTACTTTAAAAAAAAAACTTTTTCCATAATTATGTTGCAAGACTCAAGCCAATCACAATATCTTTTTTTAGCTTTGTACTTTCTAAAATTAAGATAACCAGTAACAAAATAAGATCTTTTACTCAAATAGCATATTTTTTCTAAATAAGATTGATTGGGAAACGGTATACCAGGTCCTCCCACAACATCTCCTTTTTTTTCTTTTAGATACTTTGTGGCTAGCTTCAACCAATTTTTATTTGGATATGCATCACTATCAAGAAATGCAACATATTTAGATTTAAATTTTTTTGCAGCAATATTTCTTTTTTTTGACATATTGATTTTTCCTGAAATTATTTTTTTAATTTTATATTTAAATTTTAGAGGTTTATTTGAATAATTATGATCAAGAACTATTGTAACAAAAAAAAAATTATATTTAATTTTGTTTATTTCTTTTAAACACTTTAAAAGCTCTTCATCTATACTTATAGCTGGTATTATTATATTTACAGAATTCCTCATAAAAACATATCAGTCGAAAACTGAGCTCATTAATTGAGGTTGGTATCTCCAATTACCTAAAATATTATATGTTAAAGCACATTCGTAAGTACAATTACAATTATTCTTTAAAATAAAATTCTTAGTTTTTTTACTCTCATCATTATTCCAAATTTTCATAAAACTCATTTCGTTTTTTCTTAAATCACCCATAAGCTTATCTTCTAGTATTTCACAAGGATAAACTAAACCTGCGGACGTAATTATACCAAACAAACTGCCTGCATGACATGGACTAATAAATTTTGGCTTCATATACATTTTTTTTATTAATTCCCATGACATTTCATCTTTTTTATTATGCAATCTACCTTGTAGTGAATTTTTATTATAATTATTTATTTTTTTTGTTTTTGTCATTTCTTTGATTTTATCTGTTAACCATGTGTAAGCCTTAAAAATTTTTTCCCTTTTTTCTTTTGGTGTTTTATACACACCTTCATCTCTTACAATAGTGCATTTTAGCGAATTAATTTCACAATCAATTGTTAAATAATTAAAGATTTTCTCAATATTTTCACAATTCTCATGGCTGACAGTAATACTAATTACTGGGTTAATTCTTTCACTAATTTTTTGTAATCTTTTGTATGTATCTATACAATTATCAAAGAGATTTTTAATTTTTCTAATCTTATCATGTTCATTTGGAAGATCGTCAATAGATATTTGAAAAGTTAATTCAATATTTTTATCAAATTCAATTATAGATTTTGCAAATTCGTCAATACGATCAGGTAAGCTAGCGTTTGTAGTTATATATATTGACTGGATGGTTGTATTTTTTATATATAACTTAGCTATTTCTATAATTTCTTTTCTAGCGAATGGCTCTCCACCTGTTAAGTTTACATTTAATAGTGATTGACCAAGATTTTTTGTTAGTAAATCTATCTCAGATAAAGTTAGTTCATTTTTAAAAGTATTAGGATTATCAAAATCTATAAAACAAAAAGAGCATCTAGCATTACATCTGTTAGTAATAAAGTGCACAATGCTTATTGGTTCTTTTTTTTTGAAATAAACATTATTTAAAACATGTGGTAAGCTAGCTTTTTTTGTAATCATTTTAATTAAATTTAATTTAGTTTATCACAATTAAGCACTGAATGAGAGTTTAAGATATCATTGACTTGCAATGTTTTTATACAATTATCACCCAGTAACTCTTGCAAGTAAGAAGTGGGCACAGGTTTTATTGTATAAATTACCTTAATTTTATTATCTTTTATTTTATTGATAATGAAACTTTCATAATGATTAAAATATTTATTATCTTTTAAAGGATGCGAAACTCCATTTTCCACAAACCATCTTATTGGAGAAAAAAGCTTTTGATTTAAAAGAGCAGAAAAAAAAGAATAATTAGTAATCACCATTTTTGTCCTGTTATCTTTTGCAAGATATAATTTAGTGTCTTTAATTAATGTAATTTCTTTATTTACATTATTTTTATATTCCGGTGTAATCCAAACTAAGCCTAAAAACTTTTTATCTATTTTGTCGCCTTTTATACCAAAACTAAAATCAACATTATTTAATTCATGAAATTTTCTTTCGTGGTTAAACCTATAATGATATTTGTAGGTCGAAAATAAACAAAGTAGAATCATTAAAGTTACGACTATGTTATTTAATTTGCTAAATTTTATAATATAAATATGTGAAAATGCTAATAAAATAGGAATTAAAAAAAATATGTAAATTTGATTTCTAGTAAGTAGTTGATGAGCAATCAGTGATATCATTAATAAAATTATAATTAAAAAGAAATAAAAATCATTTTCTTTTAAATAATTTTTTACTGTAAAAATTCTCTTTATATTTAAATAAAAAAGTATTGCTACAGATAAATATATATACTTAAAATCTATTAATACATTTTTAAAATCTAGTTTTAAATATTCATATCTGTCATTACCTAAAGTTTGAGGATAAAAGATATATTGATTTAAAAAAGAAAGAAAATTAATTCCCTGAACTTTCCCAATAATAAATATAATTGAAATAATAAAAAATGTGCTTAAAAAACTATATTTAATCCAATAAAATTCTTTATTGATTAAAGTATAAAATAATAAAATAATTATTATAGACAATGCTACGTAAGATGCTGGGACTTGTTTTGAGAGAAAAGCAAATACTAAAAAAATAGGTAATAAAATCCATGACACTTTACTTTTATTTTTTATCCCTATTATTAAAGCATATACTCCTAGCAAGGAGAGAAAAGTTGAGTGATGATCAACAAACGGTGTTCCGCTAGAAGGATAAGCTAATATAGCCAGAGAAAAAGAATAAATAGAAGCTAAGTATATATTTAATTTAAAACTTCTTAATACAAGAAAAGTTATCACTACTATTAAAACATTAACTAATGAGGCGTGTAAAATATAACTTTGCCAACTAACCCCAAAGAAATAAAAAAAAAAGGCTTGAAGATAATCTACAAAAGGCCCAGAAATTACCCAAAAATCTTTAAAAGGAAATTCTCCAAGCAATATTCTAAAACCTGTATCAAAATGAGAAAAACTATCTATAGGAAAAACTCCCCTATTTCCATAATACTGATTTATGAATAATGAAAATAAAATAAGAGCTAATATAAAAATTTTTTCTTCAAATTTTAAAAAGAAAGAAAATATTTTTTTCATTCTTTTTTTAAATCTGGGTCTATTTTTGCCGCTGCTTCAAAAAGTTCTTGGACAGCTTTAATCGATAAATCAAAATTCATTTTTTCATTTTTATCTAAATTTAACTCAATTATTTTTTCTACTCCGTTGCTTCCTATTATGACTGGTACTCCAGCATAAAGATCTTGTACCCCATACTGACCATCTAAATAAGCAGCACAGGGCAATGTTTTTTTTAAATTTTTAATATATGATTCTGCCATTTCAATACCTGAGGCTGCTGGAGCATAAAAAGCAGATCCCCTTTCTAATAATTTAACAATTTCTGCTCCTCCTTTGCGTGTTCTATTAATTATCTTGTCTAAACTTTCCTTTTCAATAATTTCAGTAAGCGGTTTTCCATTAACAGTACTATAATTAGGCATTGGTACCATTGAATCACCGTGCCCACCTAGCACTAGCGTATCTATATCTTTAACAGAGACATCAAGTTTTTGTGAAAGAAAATATTTGAATCTTGATGAATCTAAAATTCCTGCCATGCCTACAATTTTATTTTTAGGTAAGTCTGAGTATTTTTGTAACGCCATTACAATAACATCTAGGGGGTTAGTTATACAAATTATGAAAGCATTAGGTGATGTTTCTTTTATTCCTGTAGCAACCTGCTTAATAATTTTTAAATTTGTTTCCAATAAATCATCTCGGGTCATTCCTGGTTTTCTTGGTACTCCTGCTGTAATTATAATGACATCTGAGTTTTTAGTATCTTCATAGTTGTTGGTTCCTGTAAGATTAATATTATAACCATCAACTGATGTTGATTGAGCAATATCTAACGCTTTACCTTTTGCAACTCCCTCAGCAACATCAAAAAGAACGACATCTCCTAGCTCTTTTATACTCACAAGGTGGGCTAATGTACCTCCAATTTGACCAGCACCTATTAAAGAAATCTTTTTTTTCATAATTTTTATTTCATTGTTGGCATAATAAACTCAGGGTTTGACCTTACTCCAGAAGGCCATCTAGACGTAATTGTTTTTAGTTTTGTATAAAATCTTACTCCTTCTGGGCCATGCATATGTTGGTCTCCAAATAAAGATCTTTTCCATCCACCAAAACTGTGGAAGGCCATAGGAACAGGTATAGGTATATTTATACCAACCATTCCTACTTTAATTTTATTTGCATATGTTCTTCCCACATCACCGTCTCTGGTATAAATACTAGTTCCATTGCCAAATTCATGATCATTAACTAATTTAACAGCAGATTCAAAATCTTTTACTCTAACCACTGAAAGAACTGGTCCAAAAATTTCTTCTTTATAAATTTTCATGTTAGGCATAACATTATCAAAAAGACATCCCCCAATATAAAAACCTTTCTCGAACCCTTGAAGGCTAATATTTCTTCCATCAACAACAAGCTTTGCTCCTTCTTTAACTCCAATATCTACATAACCTTTAACTTTTTCTAGATGTTCTTTTGTAACTAAAGGACCCATTTCGGAATTTTTATCTAAGCCTGGGCCAACTTTAAGCGCTTCAACTTTATTTTTTAGTTGATCGACTAATTGGTCACCAATATTTCCTACTGCAACAGCAACTGATTGTGCCATACATCTTTCACCAGCCGATCCATATGCAGCTCCCATTAAACCATTTACAGCTTGATTAAGATCACTGTCTGGCATTACTACGCAGTGATTTTTCGCCCCACCTAAAGCTTGAACTCTTTTTTCATTTTTAGCAGCATTTTCATATATATATTTTGCTATTGGTGTCGAACCAACAAAACTTATAGCTGCTATATCTTTATTTATTAATAAAGCATCAACTGCTTCTTTATCTCCATTAACTACATTAAATACACCATCAGGTAATCCAGCTTCTGTAAATAATTCAGCAAGCTTGAGGGAGCAGGATGGATCTTTTTCAGACGGTTTTAATATAAAAGTATTTCCACACGCTATAGCCATAGGAAACATCCACATAGGCACCATTGCAGGAAAATTAAATGGAGTAATTCCGGCACATACTCCAAGTGATTGCCTGGTTGACCAACTATCAACATCCGTTCCTACATTTTCTGTAAACTCTCCTTTTAATAACTGTGGTATTCCACAAGCAAATTCAACAACTTCTAATCCTCTTTTTAAAGATCCTTTAGCATCTTCATAAACTTTTCCATGTTCATTAACGATAAGTTTTGTGAGGAGGTCTGAGTTTTTTTCTATGATTTCTTTATATTTAAATAAAACTCTTGCTCTAATAATTGGAGGTTTGTTTGACCATTCATAAAATGCCTTTTTTGCTTTACCTACAGAAAAATCTATATCAGCTTTTGAAGCTAAAATTACATTACTTATATTTTCTCCAGTTGCTGGATTAAATATTTTACTGGTCCTTTTAGAAGAACCTTCGTAACTCTTTCCATCTACAAAATGTTTTATAACGCTCATAATCTCTTAAAATGGTTTAATTAAGCTTCTAGTTTGTTGCAAGCATTTTTTTAAGTGAACTTATAGCTTTTGCAGGATTTAAGCCTTTTGGGCAAGAATTAGTACAGTTCATAATTGTATGGCACCCATATAGCTTAAGCTTATCAGCAACAGTTTTTAATCTTTCTTTTCTCTCTTCATCACGACTATCTATAATCCATCTATAGGCTTGGAGCAAAACAGCTGGTCCTAAATATTTTTCTCCATTCCACCAATAGCTAGGGCATGATGTTGAGCAGCACGCACACATAATACATTCATATAAACCATCAAGCTTTCTTCTATTTTCTTTTGACTGGATAATTTCAGCTGACTCAATTTTTTTTTCTTTGATTTTAAGCCAAGGTTCAATTGATTCATATTGACGGTATAATGTGCTTAAATCTGCCACTAAATCTTTTATTACTTTTAAATGAGGAAGAGGGTAAATGTTAATTTCACCATTGATTTCTTTATGAGATTTCATGCATGAAAGTGTGTTTACACCATCAACATTCATTGCACATGAACCACAAACACCATGCGCGCACGATCTCCTGTAAGTAAGGGACGGATCTATTTCATTTTTAATTTTATTTAAAATATCTAATACTTTGTTTCCACATGCCACTAAATCTACTTCGAACGTATCAATCTTAGGATTTTCACTTTTATCTGGATCCCAGCGATAAATATTAATTTTTTTTATATTTTTTGAACCCGTTGTATCTTTAAAATAGCTTCCTTTTAATACTTTTGATTTTTTGGGTAGATTAAATTGCACCATCAATAAACTCTTTCTTTTGGTGGAAATGACTGAACATCATTAGTCATAGTAGATAAAGTTACTGGTCTATAATCTATTTTGACTTCCTTCCCGTTATGCCAACTTAAGGTATGCTTCATAAAATTAATATCGTCCCTCTTTGGAAAATCTTCCCTCGCATGAGCACCTCTACTTTCTTTTCTTGAATGTGCAGATTCCATTGTAGTTATGGCTTGTCTAATAAGATTATCAAATTCTAAGGTTTCCATTAAATCTGTATTAAATATTAATGATTTGTCTTTAACTGATATTGATTCCATGCCTTCGTAAGGTTTTTTAATTTCATCTACACCTTCTTTAAGTGTTTTTTCAGTTCTAAAAACCGCACACTTAGATTGCATAGTTTTCTGCATTGCAAGTCTTAACTCTGAAGTCTGATTTTCTCCATTGCTATTTCTTAATCTATCAAATCTATCAAGGCATTTGTCTGTCTCGCTAGAAGAAATTTTTTCATGCGGAGTATTGGGTTTTACTAATTCAATAGCTCTTTTTGCTGCAGATCTACCAAAAACAACTAAGTCAATTAATGAATTAGATCCTAATCTGTTTGCTCCATGAACTGATACACATGCTGCTTCTCCTATAGCCATTAAACCAGGAATAGTTTTATCTTCACCATTAACTGTTAATGCTTCTGCTTTATAATTGGTTGGTATACCTCCCATATTATAATGTACTGTTGGAACAACTGGTATTGGTTCTTTGCTTACATCTCTTCCAACAAAAGTTTCAACCGATTCTGAAATTCCTGGCAATCTTGCTTCAATTATTTTTTTATCAATATGACTTATATGAAGATGTACATGATCTTTATATTCACCAATTCCTCTACCTTCATTAATTTCTATTGCTATTGATCTACTTACAACATCTCTGGATGCTAAATCTTTTGCATTTGGTGCATATTTTTCCATAAAGCGTTCCCCTTTAGAGTTTAAGAGATATCCCCCTTCTCCCCTTACCGCTTCTGAGATTAAACAACCAATTCCATAAAGACCAGTTGGATGAAACTGAACAAATTCCATATCTTGCAAAGGTAAACCTGCGCGCAATACCATGCCATTACCATCTCCTGTACAAGTATGTGCTGATGTTGCTGAATAATAAACTTTTCCATATCCACCGGTTGCTATAATAGTAATATGAGATCTAAATCTATGTATAGTTCCATCATTAAGATTCCATGCAATAACTCCTTTGCACTCTCCATCTTTCATAATTAAATCTAAAGCAAAATATTCTATAAAAAATTTTGTATTATGTTTTAGTGCTTGACCATATAAAGTATGTAAAATTGCATGGCCTGTTCTATCTGCTGCTGCACAAGTTCTTTTGATAGGTGAATTACCATAGTCTTTTGTCATACCTCCAAAAGCACGTTGATAAATCTTACCATCTTCCGTTCTAGAAAATGGCACACCATAATGCTCTAACTCAATTACAGCTTTGGGTGCTTCTTTGCATAAATACTCAATAGAATCTTGATCTCCTAACCAGTCTGAGCCTTTTACGGTGTCATACATATGCCACCTCCAGTCATCCTCACCTGCATTACCGAGTGCTGCAGATATTCCTCCTTGTGCCGCAGAGGTATGACTTCTTGTTGGAAAAACTTTTGATATACAAGCTGTATTTAGACCAGACTCACTTAAGCCCACAGCTGCTCTTAATCCCGCTCCTCCAGCACCAACAACTAGAACATCATATTCGTGATCTATTATTTTATAAGAACTCATTAAATTTTGTATATCAATAAAATTAAAATTATTACAGGAACTACTATACTCAATATTAAAGATAAAATATTTGCGACATCTTTGATTTTTGGATCATGGATATAATCATCAAAAATCTCATTTAAGCTAATTTTAGCATGGAAAAAAGCAACAAAAAATAAAACAATTGCTAAAATTCGAACCAGAGAGTTTTCAAAAAAATAAATAGCTTCTTGATAATTTTTTGTTGAAAGTGAAATTAATGCAAAATAAAGCCAAACAAATAATGGCGCTAAAATTACAGCACTTATTCGATGAAAAATCCATTTTCTTGTTTCCTTCATTTAAATCAATCCCCTTCCCATTAACCAAAATATGACTGTTAAAATTAAAGAAGAAATAATTACAATTATTCCTGAAATATTTGCTGTTTTAATTTCAAACCCATAACCAAAATCCCAAATTAAGTGTCTTATGCCACTTAATAAATGAAAACTCATAGACCAAGTAAAACCAATTAAAAAAAAATTTCCAATAAAACTATTAATCACTAATAAAAATGATTCATAATTATTTTCACCAAGACTTAAAACTAATATCCAAGAAAATATTAAAATTAATGAAAATAAATTTATAACACCAGAAATTCTATGTGTTATAGAAAGCAAAGATGAAATATGCCATCTATAAATTTGAAGATGGGGTGATAAAGGATTTTGATTATCTGTCATTTAAATTATTTTAAATACTTTTCACATAAAAGTTGGGCTATTTGAACAGCGTTCAAAGCCGCACCTTTTAATAAATTATCTGATACTACCCACATATTAATACAATTTTTTTCTGTTTTGTCTTCTCTTATTCTAGAAATATAAGTTATGAAATCCCCTTCAATCTCTACTGGTGTTATATATCCACCATCTTTATGTTCATCAACGACTTTACATCCTGCCGCAGATGTTAAGCAATTTTTAATTTTTTCTAGATCTATACTATTATTAAATTCTATATTTACAGATTCAGAATGACCAACAAAAACTGGAACTCTTACACAAGTGGCAGTTAAATTAATATTAGGATCTAAAATCTTTTTAGTTTCAACTACCATTTTCCATTCTTCTTTTGTTGAACCATCATCCATAAAATCATCAATGTGGGGGATAACATTAAAAGCTATTTGCTTAGTAAAATTCTTAGATTTAACTTTTTTATTTTCTAAAACAGATTTGGTTTGCTCTTCTAGTTCCATCATGTGATTTTTTCCACCACCAGATACAGATTGATAAGTTGACGTTACGACTCTTTTAATCTTAAATTTATCATGAAGTGGTTTTAAAGCCAATACTAATTGGATGGTTGAGCAATTTGCATTTGCTATAATATTTTTATTTTTATATTCCTCTAAGCTTTCAGGGTTAACTTCTGGAACTATTAAAGGAATATCTTTATCCATCCTAAAATGTTTAGAATTATCAATTACTATTGTTTTTTTAGCAGCAATGGGTGCCCACTTTTCAGCTATTGCACTTCCTGCTGAAAAAAAAGCAATTTGAACTTTTGAAAAATCAAAATCATTTAGACCGATAAGAGAATATTCTTTATTTTTAAAACTAACTTTTTTTCCAATACTTTTATCTGATGCTATTAAATATAATTGATCAAATTTAAAGTTAAGTTTCTCTAAAACTTCTAAGATTTTTCTACCAACGTTTCCAGTTGCCCCAACTATTGCTATGTTCATAGTGATTAAAGTTTTACTACTGTTTTATGACCAATTCTAGACAATTGGTAAGTCACAAAGTGCACCTTTGCTTTTTTTATCTCCAATTTTCAATTCAATAGGAGTTTTTTTATCCCAGTATTCTTTTTTTACCATAGCTACACCAACAACTTTTTTTAAATTAGGCGAATAAGTAGCTGACCTCAGTTCGCCTACTATTTTATTGTTATTATATAGCGGTATATCATCTGTCACTTCAATTTTATCTGCATCTATCAAAACTCCCATTAGTTTTCTATTAATGCCTTCTTTAGAGATTTTAATTAAGGCCTTTTTGCCAAGATAATTAATATCTGAATCAATATCTATATATTTATCAAAACCACACTCGTAAGGATTATCAGTGCTGTCAAAATCATTACCTGCAGAAAGAAGTGCACTTTCAATTCTCTCTATCAGATTTGGACATCCGGGTTCTACTTGAAATTCTTTTCCTGCTAAAAATAATTCATCATATAGACTTTGACCTGCTTCACGATTTTCAACATAAACTTCATATCCACCTTGCTTGGACCAACCAGAACGAGCTATTAAAAACTTATTGCCTTTAAACGAATAATAATCAAAACCAAAAAATTTAAGTTCTGTGATTTTTTTACCTAAAACTTTTTCCATTAATTTAAATGATTTTGGTCCTTGAACAGCTAATATATTTACATCAGGCTCTGTTATTTTAACTTGTAAACTTAAGCCACTGGCAATCCCTTTTGCATAAAGACCGACGTCGGAGTCGGCTAGTGATAGCCACCACTTATCCTCCTCCAATTTCAAAACAACAGGATCATTTAACGTACCTCCCTGTTCATCAATAATAGGTGCGTAATAACATCTGCCAATTTTTGCTTTTGAAAGATTTCTACAAGTCATTAATTGAACTAATTTTGATGAATCTTTTCCTATTATTTGAACTTGTCTTTCAGCAGCGACATCCCAAACTTGAACATGTTCTTTTAGATGAAAATATTCTTTTTCTAAATTTCCAAAAGATGCTGGTAAAAGCATATGATTATAAATGGTATATGCAGTGACCCCCTGATTTTCTACTCTGCTTGTGTATGGAGTACTTCTTAGTCTTCTAGATTTTGCTATATAAAACTTTTTCATAATAATTATTTGTGATTTTTCTCAATAAATTTTTTAACAATCTCTCTCATTTCAAATGCTTTTTCAAATAAAATCATATGCCCACATTCTTTTATTATACTTAGTTCTGAATTTTTTATTTTAGTAGCCATTTTTTTTCCTTTTTCTAAAGGTACCATTTTATCTTTATCACCTAAAATACATAATGTAGGACAACTTATTGTCTCTGCTGCTTTTGATCCATTTTTATAATTATTACAAGCTCTAAGATCTACAGCTAAGCCTTCTTGGGCTTGACGTGGTGAATTAATAATTTTTTGTACTGGATTTCCTCCAATAAATTTTTTTACTCCTTCATATCCCCACTTCATCATAAGTTCTACTGATTTCATGTCGCCTCCATCAGCATAATCTATAAGATCTTGATTCACTGGAAGAGAATAAGATCCTCCAACTAATGTTAAACTTTTAATTAATTTTGGAAAACGATAAGCAAACTCAAGTCCAACTAAACAACCTTGTGAATGACCTACAAATGAAATTTCTTTTATTTTTAGAATTTGTATTAATTCATTAATCCAATCAGCTATTTCTTCAATTGATTTAATTGCTGGCCCTTCAGAAT
>Ga0209089_10003840_pt1 | contig 12708 bp, 8 predicted proteins | sample ArcticOcean_MG_C_FD_187431 | JGI IMG/M metagenome (GOLD analysis project Ga0209089, IMG submission 187431) | Marine microbial communities from western Arctic Ocean - ArcticOcean_MG_CB2_150 (SPAdes) (version 2) | ecosystem: Environmental > Aquatic > Marine > Oceanic | place: Arctic Ocean: Canada...
CGAAACGAAGATGGCAGTTGGGCCACTCGTGACGATGTACAGGTGCGATATCGCACCGGCAACGACGTACTCAAAAGCGGCCCCCTCTCCATCGGCTACGCCGTCTATGACGACCTGCACCATTTTGGACCCGAACTACAGATCGGCCACCGCCTCGGCGATGCCAACCAAGCTCCGGTGCTGCTGATCAAGACCTGCTGGGGCGGCAAGAGTCTCCATGTCGATTTCAGGCCGCCGAGTGCCGGTGGTGAGACTGGCCCCTACTACACCCAGATGGTGAAGGAGTACCGCGAGGCGCTGGCAGCGATCGAGACCGAGTTTCCCGATCTGGCCGGACGACCCACCGAACTGCGCGGCTTCTTCTGGTTCCAGGGCTGGAACGACATGTTCACCGATGGAGCAGTGGAAGCGTACGAGCAGAACCTGTCACACCTGATCGACGACCTGCGTGAGGAGTTCGATGCTCCACAGTTGCCAGTGGTCATCGGCGAGACCGGCAATGCCGGTAGCCTGCCGCTTCGACACGCTCAGGCTGCGGTGGCGGAACGGCCACAGTACCGCGGCACCGTCTCCTACGTTTCAACGGCACAGTACATGAGGCGACCGATAGATTCTCCCAACAAGGGTCATGGCCATCACTGGTTCGGAAACGCCGAGAGTTACTTCGGCATCGGCGATGTGCTCGGCGAAGAGATGGTGAGACTGATCGAGGGTGGAAGCCTGAAGGGGAGCGAAGAACACCCGGGACCGGCGATCACCCCGGGAACCACGGCGACGGCTCGCTGGGCTGACCAGTTGTTTGCCGGGTACGATCCTGCCCTCGCCTTCGAGACGATCGAGTTCGCCGATGAATGGTACCGGGAACCGGGAAACGAGGGTTTCGAGGCGACTCTTGATCACCTTCTCGAACGGTTGAAGAAGAGCGGCTTCGGCACCGATGATCGGCTGCAACTAGAGGTGATCGAGACCCCGATGCGCTCTCCGGCGTGGACACCGAAATCGGCAAGCCTGGTGATGAAACAAACGGATCAGCCGGATCAAACCCTTCTTCGCTTTCACAACAGCCGCGCCCCGCATCGAACGATGTTGCCGGTCCACGCTCCTTCCTGTGATGTGGAGGGTCCTCTTTGTTTTGACATCGACCAGTTGAAGAAGGGCGATGTCTTCGTCACCGACCAATCGATCGGAAGAGCGATGCGCGATGCCCGCAGCAAGGGCGCCGCTGCAGTGCTTTCGTCACAACTCGCTGATTTCACCGTCGATCCCAGCGGCGGCGATCGTCATCTCGATGCCATCCACTACTCGAGTGTCAGAAGTGGCGACTTTCCAGTCGCAATGATCTCGCCGAGAGTACACCAGACACTTCGCCAGCATCCCGGGGCGCGCGTAGCCCTGCAAGCAGTCGTCCAACTCGATGAGCGTCCATTGCGTACCGTGGTCGCCACGATTGTTGGCCGCAACATTCCTGACGAAGTGGTGGCTCTCGCTGCTCATGTGCAAGAACCGGGTGCAGTGGACAACGCCAGTGGAGTCGGCGGACAGATGGAGGGGGTTCGCTCCCTCGTGATGGCACTCGGGAAGAATGAGATCGAGTGGCCCGATCGCAGCATCTCGTTTGTCTGGGGCGACGAGATGACGATGAGCCGCATCTTCCTCGATCACACCAAGAGAAAAACCATCGCAGCCTTCTCCGCCGACATGATCGGAGCCTCACAAGGGATGACGGGAGCCATCGCGCTGCTGGAGCGCTCCCCCGATCCCGGAGCCCTGCGGGTGTTGCCTCCCGATTCACACACCCCCTGGGGATCGAGCCGTGTTCGCGAATCCGATCTGCATCCGAGCGGAGTCTCCATCATCGCAAGACTGGCGATGCAAGATGTGGCGGCGACCTCCAACGGCTGGGTCATCGGTGAACACCCCTGGGAGGGTGGCAGCGATCATGATGTGTTCATCGGGCGGGGTGTGCCCGCCATCTTGATGTGGCACTTCACCGACTTCGCCTACCACACCAGCCTCGATCGCCTGTCTCATGTCGATCCGAGGATGGTGCGGCGCATGAGCGTGGCGCTGATGGCGTCGGCACTAGCGGTCGCCTCTCCACAGCCAGATGATCTGCAACGATACCAGCAGGCCATCGATGAAGAGCGGACTTTGAGGATTGCGGCGACAGATCAGGCCAAGGATTCCAACAGCAATAAATTGTGGCTGGAATGGTGCACTGGTGCCCAGCAATGGCTCGCCACCCTCTGTAATGAATCCTCTCCCGAGAAAAACCAACGCTGAATCGATCACGCTGTTACGGAGTTTGTTGACCTCTGGGCCCCGGCAACCGATGCTGGACGGCCAGGAGGACACCTTGATCAACCCCGGCAGTGATCTCGATCTGGACTGGGTGCTGTCCACCCGCGTCAACCGCTCGGCGGTCGAACGGCGAACCAGCACCCTGACCGGCCGTAGAACCGTCAAGAAGTCGTGGCAGATCGGCTGGCTCGCCCACGCCATCACCTGCATCGACCTGACCACCCTCGCCGGCGATGACACTCCCGGTACCGTGCGCCGACTCGCCTCCAAGGCGAGAAGGCCGGTGCGCCACGATATCCTCGAAGCACACGGCCTCCCTCTCGACCTTCATTGCGCCTCGGTGTGTGTCTATCACAATCTGATTGAATCCGCCCGCGAAGCGACGGAAGGATCTCCGGTCAAGGTCTGCGCCGTCTCGACCGGTTTCCCCGCAGGACAGATCCCCCACTCGATGAAGGTCGACCAGATCCACTCATCGATCGCCGCAGGAGCCGACGAGATTGACATCGTCATCTCGAGGAGCCTGGTACTGGAGGGGCGCTGGCAACAACTGGATGAAGAGATCCGCGCTTATCGCCAAGCTTGCGGAGAGAACGCCTGCCTCAAGACGATTCTCGCCACCGGAGAACTGGGCGACCTACGGCGCATCGCACGAGCCTCGCGAGTGTGTCTCGGAGCGGGTGCCGATTTCATCAAGACCTCGACCGGAAAAGAACCGGTCAATGCCACCCTACCGGTGGCGCTGGTGATGCTCAGAGCAATCCGAGAGTATCGCGAACGGACCGGAATCCTCGCCGGGTTCAAGCCCGCCGGAGGAATCCGTACCGCCAAGGAGGCGATCGCCTTCCTGATGTTGATCCGCGAGGAACTGGGGACCGAATCGATGGCAGCCAACCGCTATCGAATCGGAGCCTCTTCGCTCCTTTCGGATCTGGAGAGACAACTGGAGTTTCATGCCACCGGACGGTATTCCGCCGCCCACCGGCATCCGATGGGATAAAAATGATGTCACCCGATAAACACAATCCTGCAGAGTCGCTCGAAACCCTCGACTGGGGGCCCGCCGTGGAATCCGCCGAGGAAGCTCGCAGTTGGATCGAGAAGAGCGGCACCCAGCCAGCCCATTTCATCGGAGGAGAATGGTCGGCTCCAACAGCAGCGAAGCGCTTCTCCTCCCGTTGCCCTGCAACCGGCGAAGTCCTTCGCGATGTTCTCCAGGGGAGCTCAGACGATGTCGATCGCGCAGTGCAGGCGGCACGGACCGCCTTACCCACCTGGCAAGCGATGGGCCCCGACGGTCGAGCTCGCTGTCTCTATGCCATCGCCCGTAACATCCAGAAGGAGAGCCGCCTCTTTGCCGTGGTCGAATCTCTCGATAACGGCAAGCCGATTCGCGAAACCAGAGATCTCGACATTCCACTGGTGGTGAGACACTTCTACCACCACGCAGGCTCGGCACAGTTGCTCGACGAAACCGATCCAGGCGCCGAACCGTGGGGAGTATGCGGCCAGATCATCCCGTGGAACTTCCCACTGCTGATGCTGGCATGGAAGATCGCCCCGGCACTGGCTTGTGGCAACACCGTGGTACTGAAACCCGCCGAATGGACATCGCTCAGTGCACTGCTCTTTGCCGAAACCTGCCAGAAATCGGGACTGCCAGATGGAGTCATCAACATCGTCACCGGCGATGGAGAAACCGGAGCCGCCATCGTCTCACATCCTGACATCGACAAGGTGGCCTTCACCGGCTCAACCGAAGTGGGTCGGATCATCCGGGAAGCGACCGCCGGGAGCGGCAAGGGTCTGACCCTGGAACTGGGTGGCAAGAGCCCCTACATCATCTTCGAGGATTCCGACATCGACAGTGCCGTCGAAGGTCTGGTCGATGCCATCTGGTTCAACCAGGGACAGGTCTGCTGCGCCGGGAGTCGCATGCTGGTTCAGGAATCGATCTCCGATGAAGTTCACCGCAAGGTCGAGGAACGAATGTCGAGACTTCGTGTCGGCAACCCGCTCGACAAAGCGATCGACATCGGTGCGATGGTGGAGGAGAAACACCGCGATCAGGTGGCCGCGATGTGCGAACGTGCCAAGGGCGAGGGCATCACCTGCATCCAGCCCCCCATCGACCTGCCCGAACAGGGTTACTGGTTCCCCCCGACTCTGTTCCGTGAAGCGCCGCTTTCATCGGAGATCGCCAGTCAGGAGGTGTTCGGCCCGGTGCTGGTCTCGACCACCTTCCGCACCCCCCAGGAGGCGGTCAAGATCGCCAACCACAGCCGTTACGGTCTCGCGGCGAGCATCTGGAGCCAGGATATCGATACTGCCCTCGATGTCGCACGCAAGGTCGAGGCGGGAACCGTCTGGGTCAATGGCACCAACATGTTTGATGCATCGAGTGGATTCGGCGGCATGAAGGAATCCGGCTTCGGCAGAGAAGGCGGTCGTGAAGGTCTTCGCGCCTACCTTCGTGATGTCAAACCGATGACCCCGACCGACGGCGACACTTCCGCCACCGGCGGCATCGTCAATTCCACCTCTACCGATCCGGCCCTCGACCGCACTGCAAAACTGTACATCGGAGGGAAACAGGTTCGCCCCGATGGAGGCTACTGTTTCGAAGTTCAATCTCCCGCCGGGGAATTGCTCGGACTGGCGGCTCGATCGAATCGCAAAGATGTTCGCAATGCTGTGGAAGCTTCACACCGCAGCAAGTGGGGATCGATGACAGGCCATGCAAGAGCACAAGTGATGTGGTTCATCGCAGAGAACCTCGAACCACGCTCCGATGATCTGGCCCAGTTGATCGACCAGATGACCGGGTGCGGTGCCGAAGCGGCTCAAGAAGAGGTGCAACAATCGGTCGCCCGATGGATCTGGTGGGCGTCGTGGGCCGACAAGCACGATGGAGCGGTGCACGACACTCCCTGGCGCGGGCTGGTTCTCGCAGTACACGAACCGTTTGGAACCGCCGGGTTGATCTGCCCGCAACAGAATCCGCTGCTGGGTCTGGTGGCCCTCTGCGCTCCCCTACTGGCCACCGGAAATCGAGTCATCGCGATCCCCTCGACCGCCGCCCTCGCTGCCGTCGAAATGTGTCGCATCATCGAACATTCGGATCTGCCGGCAGGAGCCCTCAATCTGCTCACTGGAGATGCCGCTGAGATCGGCCCGGTGCTCGCTGGCCATGACGATGTCGACCTGCTGTGGCATGTCTCCGATGAACCTCTCGCCCGGAAACTGGAAGCGGCCTCCGCCGGTAACATGAAGGTGTGCTGGCGACCGGGAGAACTCTCGGATCGGTCGAGACGGATGCTCGACCGTGGTACTCAGGTGAAGAATATCTGGCTCCCACACGGAATTTGAGCCATCCAGGCCATTTCGCCCGCTCCTCACTTCGACAATCTAGCCAGTTCTGGGGTACAGTTCTTCAGAGTGGACGCACAGTGGGAGGCGCCCTTCAGATCTCATCCGGGAGGTTGCCATGGGACTCGATTCCTCGACACCGCTGTCGGCCGGCGTGGATTCAGACGCTTCAACCAACGTCGATTCCTCCTTCTCGCCAGAAGACTCGCAACTTCCCAGTATCGGCGTGGTATTCGAGAACGATGCTTGGCTCACGCCGCTCTTTGATTCCCTCTCCGAGGCAGGGATTCCCTATGAGCCGATCGATGTTCGGGATCATTCCTTCGACCTTCTCAGCGCCCGAAAGCACACCTTGTACCTCAATCGTGTTTCCCCCTCCTCGTACCTGAGGGGGAATGATGGCGCCATCTCCCATGCCCATGCCTTGCTCGCAGCACTGGAGTCATCCGGAGCAAAAGTGATCAACGGATCTCGCTCCTTCCATCTCGAGACGAGCAAGGTCGCTCAGCAGATTCTGATGAGCCAACTCGGCGTGGATGTTCCTCGCACTGAGGTGGTCAGCAGTCGCAGTGCAGTTCACAAGGTCATCGACCAGTTGAGATTCCCGCTGATCTTGAAACCGGATACTGGCGGTAGTGGCGCCTTCGTACGCAGGATCGAGAACAAGGAACACCTGCTGGCACTCATCGATGATGACGAAGTGTTCGCACCCGGACATCTGATGCTACTGCAAGAGCTGATCGTCCCTGCAGATGGATCCATCGCCAGGGTCGAGTTCGTCGATGGAGAATGCCTCTTTGCAATGCGAGTCACTGCTCATAACACCTACAACCTGTGTCCCGCCGAGGGGTGTCCAAGAAATCCCATCGAGCCTGGCATCAAACCGGATGCCACCTTCGAGGCCTGGACCGATGTTCCCGCCGAAGCGGTCGCTCAGGCGAGGGAGATCCTCAGGGTCGCCAATCTCGACATCGGTGGAGTGGAATGGATCGATACCACCAGCGGGCGTCGTTGCTTCATCGACATCAATGCCACCAGCGTTTATCGGGCAGACATCCAGAAAACGACCTCGGTCAACGGCTTCCTCAAGGTGACCGGATATCTGGCCAGGGAACTGGCCAAGGAGGACGCCAAAAGCGCCCATCGAAACGGACGAAAGAGCTCCTGATGACACACAGCGACTACATCATCGTCGGCGGTGGAATCATGGGTGCAATGATGGCACTGGAACTGGCTGAGTCCTCGTCAGGAAGTGTCTTGTTGCTGGAAAAGTCGTTCCCCGGAGCCGGGTCTACCGGCAAATCGGGAGCGATCCTGCGCCAACACTATTCCCACAAGGTGACCATCGGAATGGCACGGGAGAGTCTGCAGTGGTACTCCGAATTCGAGGAACGGTACGGGATCGACATCTCCTTCCATCGTCCGGGTATGGCATTCATCTGCCCCGAACAGGATCTCGGCAATCTGCAGCGAAATGTCGAGTTGCAAAGATCCCTCGGTGTCGAGACGACGATCCTCGATTCCACTCAACTCAAGGAGTTGGAACCGGATGGAAACTTCGCCGGGAATGAATACGCCGCCTGGGAAGCAGAGGCCGGCAATGTGCAGCCGGTCACCACGGTTCATGCAGTTCTCGATGCTGCACGACGTGCCGGAGCAGAGGTCAGAATCGGCGCTCGTGTGACCGGATTCGAGCGAACAGGAGATGTCATCCATGGAGTTCAACTCTCCGACGGATCGTCTCTCAGCGCCGGTCAGGTGATCGTCGCAGCGGGACCGTGGGCAGGTCAACTTCTCGAGGAAGCGGGAGTCTCCCTACCCCTCTGCGCCATGCGTCCGGAACAGGCGTTCTTTGATCCACCCGGGGGAGCTCGGGAATCACGACTGATCTACGGTGATCTCAGCAATGGGCTCTACTGGAAACCTGAACTGGCCGGATGGACGCGGGTCGGCTGCCTCGAACTGAAAGACGATGCACTCGTGGAGAATCCTGATCACTACGACGAAGGAGTGAGCGAGGAGTTCATCCACGATTGCCGGGGCCGACTGGCGAAGCGACTCCCTCACTACGAACATGCAGTCTCGTGGGGTGGAATGGGTGCCCTGTACACGATGACCCCCGATTCTCACCCGCTCATCGGCCCGGTTCCGGGATTGCAGGGGATATGGGTGGTCAGCGGATTCAGTGGTCACGGCTTCAAACTCTCCCCCTCAGTGGCCCGGGGAGTTGCCGCAGAGATCGGCAATGGCGAGGGGAGTCGCTTTGAGCCCTCCTTCTTCTCCCCCGATCGCTTCCTCCACGATGCAGCCATCGAGGTGACCTACGGTTACGGGATCCTGGGCTGACCGGAACCGAAGAGGGGGTTATCCTCCTCGCATGAAATACACCACAACACTTTCGTTCCTGCTGCTCCTTCTGTGTGCATCCGAGAACGGATTCAGCCAAGCGGATGAGACCTCTTCCCCTCCCAACATCGTCATCGTCTTCACCGACGATCAGGGTTGGGGTGATCTCTCCTGTTACGGTTCAACGGAGATCCCGACACCTCACATCGACCAGCTCGCCGCCGAGGGGATCAAGTTCACCGACTTCTATGTCAGCCAGCCGGTCTGTTCCGCGTCTCGCTCGTCCCTTCTCTCTGGCTGCTATGCCAACCGAGTCGGGATCAGTGGAGCGCTGGTTCCATCCTCGAAGATCGGCCTCGATCCCCGCGAGTTGACGATTGCAGAGGTGGTCAAACCGCTCGGATATGCCACCGCCTGTTACGGGAAATGGCACCTCGGCCACCATCCCAACTTCCTCCCCACCGCACAGGGTTTCGATGAGTACTGTGGAATCCCCTACAGCAATGACATGTGGCCCGGTCATCCAGAATCTCCCAAGGCGTGGCCACCGCTACCGTGGTATCAGCAGGGCCAGGTCGAGCGCATCATTGAAAACCTCGATGACCAGGAACAGATCACATCCGAGTTGACTCGTCGTGCGGTGCAATTCATCGACAAGAACGCCGATGGCCCGTTTTTGCTCTACTTGCCCCACTCGATGCCGCACGTGCCCCTGGGTGTCTCACCTCGTTTCCGACAGACCACCCGCTTTGGTGCCTACGGGGATGTGATCCGCGAAATCGATGACTCGGTGGGACAGATCCGAAAGGCTCTGGAGAAGCACGGAATCCTCGACAACACCTTATTCATGTTCGCCTCGGACAATGGTCCCTGGCTCTCCTACGGCGACCATGCCGGCACCACCGGAGGCTTGCGAGAGGGTAAGGGCACGACCTGGGAGGGTGGGGTAAGGGTTCCATGTGTGATGAGATATCCCCCGGTCATCTCTCCTGGAACCACATGCTCGACTCCTTGCATGACCATCGACATCTTGCCCACCATCGTCGAATTGACCGGCGGAGAGGCTCCCGTACTGCCCATCGACGGAGTCAGCATCGTTGCCCAGCTCCGGGGAGATCTGGATGCCGTCGCGCCTCACGAAGAATTGTACTTCTGGTACCACAGAAACGACATGGAGGCGATGAGGATGGGAAAGTGGAAACTACACTTCCCCCACAAGTATCGCAGTCTCGAGGGTCGCCCACCGGGGAATAATGGCATCCCCGCCAAGTACAACTACGGGATCGAGACCGGCCTCGCTCTGTACGACCTGGAGAGCGATCCCAACGAGCTGGTCGATGTCAAAGCCAAGCACCCTGGGGTGGTGGTCGAGATGTCAGCGCGGGCGAATGGAATGCGCCAGCGACTGGGCGATCGGCTCTCCAGTATCGAGGGCGACGAGGTTCGGGGTCCGGGGCGACTGCCTGCTGGCGACAAGAAATGATGAGCTCCAGGCTGCTGACCTGTGGCTGTACAGGCTCTACGCCGTGGCCAGTGGAAACGGATGCGAGCCAGCAGAGATGCGCCGATCAAACTTCACGACCTGGCCACTGACCTGGCCACTGACCTGGCCACTGACCTGGCGCAACAACATGATCTATCTGAAGAGCATCCGGATGTGGTAAGTGATCTGGTCGAATCGATGAACTTCATCCGCGACGGATCGAAATGACCCCACTCGAGGTCCAAGAATATCAATATAGAGCAACTGCGGCGGGGAAGAAACTTCCCCGCCGCAGTTGAGTAACGGTCGACTCCTAGAAGGAAGCCGGCCGAGGGATGGCACGATTCGAGGCGGGTACTCGCTTGAGCACGAACCTCTGCTCGAAATCAACGACATCGTTTTCGGAGGTGATGTCGCTTCCCTCCCACCAGGCCCACTCGAAGTCGATCTTGATCGTCTTCGAATCGACGAGGAACATCTTGTTGATAGTGCTGACCTTGGCGCCATTGCCAAAGGCTGAATCCAACACTCTCAACTGGCAGGGAGTCCCATTTCGCTCCGTGGTGGGCGAAATGTAACCGGTACAGACCAAGCCATTGGCTCCCACTTCAGTGAAAGCAATGCGGTGCATCTCGGTATCGTAGTAGAAGGTCTGGATGGTGTTATCGGAGATCGTATCGTTGGTGAACTTCTTGACCTCGACCACGAGACAAGCTTCATCCGCAGCCCAGTAACCGTTGTGCTCGATCCGAATTCTATCTCCAATATCCGTGTAACTCTCGGATTGCCATTCACTCGCAAGGGTGACGAACGGTCCCAAGCATTCCTTCAGCATGTTGACTCGCACGCCTGAGACATTCCAGACCTGAGCCAGCGGGTTGCCGGAGGCGGAGAGTTCATTGACGACCACATTGAAGGAGTTATTGCGAATGCACCGCTCGATCAACACATTCGGCGAGGCCACTCCATCCTGGGTGCGCTGACCGATCCAGCAGTAGGTATCCCCTTTGATCGCGTCGAGGTATTCATCGAAGATCGCCACCACTTCACCTGCGACAAATCGACCGTGCGATTCGAGCATGCTGGTGGTGTCATTCCAGTTGATGAAGTAGGTCCCATTACTGACCGACGCACCGCTGAGGGTCAACGTCTCGGCGAATCCAAACAGTCCTCCGGTGGAGAAGTCTCTCCGATAAGTGACGGTCGCAATCACCGGAGTTCCCGCGGCATATCCGCCCAGATCCTCACTCAGCGAGTACTCGAACTTCCAGGTTCCCACCAGGTTGTTAAGCACCTGATTGGCCGAAGTCTTGTTCACCACACCGAGTTCATTCACCTTAGAAGCATCGATCAGAGCATTGTTCTTGGTCTGCGTAACGATACTCCCTGGCTGAGCAAAGACGCTCCCGCACACCAGTAACAAGGCGAAATGATCGAAGCGATCCTGAAATTGGATTTCCCCATAGCCGTTCCCCCCTGGTTATTCCCCACGACGCTCAGCCTGGTCAACCCAAGCTCCCATGAGCGCCGTGACGGCACACTACCGGATTCGAGGTTAAAAATGCAAGGCAGTGTGGAAAACTAGCCGACACGTTGTGGACAACTTGCCGATCAGGCGGAGTCGACGCAGGCGGCGCCAAAGAGTGCTCGTGCAGCGGGATTCTCCTTGAGGAACAAGGTCGGCTCGATCAGTTCCAGTTCTGCGACCATCGGCTTTCCCTGGTCATTGCGAACAGTATCGACCCTTCCGTAGAGGATCTTCCCCGGGCTGCAGGCGATCGCCATCTCCCCCAATTCGAGATCTTCGGCCAGCACCGGCTGGGCGATTCCGACCTGCTCATCGGACCCACTGAAGCGCGGTGACTTCGCGACGCAATGGCTCCATTGCCCGGCAATGAAGACATTGGCGCGCTCTCCACCACTCTCGACCGATCGGATGTAAGGCTGAACCAGCAGGTCGCGGTCGACCCCATGCTGTTCGATGAACGTCCTGGCGGCGGCCAGTTCAGCCGAGCTAAATCGAGCGGTGAGCCAACTTCCTGCAGAGACCGCCGGCTTGATGACGATCTGCGGCCACAGGTCGGAGCACCACTGTTCCTCGTCCAGGATCGGATCCAGTGCGGTGGATCCTTGCCCCGCGGGCAGTATACGGGTGGGAACCACCGGAACCCCGGCTCTCGCCAGATCGAGCAGATAGCCCTTGTGAAGGTTCCACTTCACCACGGCCAGAGGATTGAACAATTGAGTCTGACCGTCGGCAGCCGCCAACCACTCCCGGAACTCGGACTCCCTCCACGGATAATCCCAGCAGGAACGGAGGATCAGTCGATCAAAGCGGGAGAGATCGATCCGAGAATCGTCCCATGGAACCAGACTCGCATCTGCCCCGGCCTGGCGGATCGCCTCCAACTGAATCTCTTCATCTGGGTCGGGCTCGGGAATCTCGAGACAAGTCACCAACCCGATCTTCATCATCGGCGATTTCCCATCACCCGGGCAAGATCTGCCACCAGATCATCGGGATCCTCGACCCCGCAGGCGATCCTGATCAGCGAGTCGGGCACCCCCATCTGTAGTCTCACGGCAGGATCGACCGCTGCATGAGAGGAACTGGCCGGTCGTATGATGAGAGTCTCAACACCACCAAGACTGGGAGCGGTCGCCATCAGTTCCATCGAGGTGGCGATCCGCTCCGCCTCTTCGACCCCTGCCCGCACATCGAAGGAGAGCACCCCACCTCCCTTGCCACCGAACCACTCCTGACAGCGCGCATGATCCGGATGACTTTCTAGCGCCGGATAGTGCGTCACCGAGACCGCCGGATGCCCCTCTAGAAAACTCGCCACCGCGTAGGCGTTCTGACACTGGCGCTCGACTCTCAGGCCAAGGGTGCGGATTCCCCGGTGCAGCAGAAAGCAGGCGTTGGCATCGAGGTGCCCGCCCAGGTGGTCGAGACAATGCTTGACCTGCTGGACCAACGCTTTTCGACCGGTGATCACCCCAGCAGCGATGTCGCCGTGACCGTTCATCGCCTTGGTCGCCGAATGGACCTCCAGATCGAAACCCAGATCGACCGGTCGCATCAGAGCTGGGGTGGCAAAGGTCGCATCGATCACCGAGATCATTCCGTGGTCACGAGCCCAGCTGGCCAGTGCTCGGAGATCCCCGATCCGACAGGTAGGATTGGTGATCGCCTCGCAATAGAGCAC
>Ga0209089_10003843_pt1 | contig 12685 bp, 12 predicted proteins | sample ArcticOcean_MG_C_FD_187431 | JGI IMG/M metagenome (GOLD analysis project Ga0209089, IMG submission 187431) | Marine microbial communities from western Arctic Ocean - ArcticOcean_MG_CB2_150 (SPAdes) (version 2) | ecosystem: Environmental > Aquatic > Marine > Oceanic | place: Arctic Ocean: Canada...
TATTACCGCCGAAGAGCCCGCGGCGACGGCGGCATTTCATCGACCGCGCAATCTGGCTATGATCAGCATTACGGTGATAGGCTATCCGGGATATGTCGATTTATCGGATACAAGGGGAGGTATTGTATGGGCAAAACCCGCAAAGCCGCCGGTCAGACGTCCCGCTCTATTGTCGACCCCGGTGACGCGCCGGTCGAATTCCAACCCGATGTCGCCGAACGTCTGATCAAATACGGTCGCATGGTGGTCGCCCGCGGTTATATCCACAACTCACTTGGCAATATTGCCATCCGCGTGCCCCATCCGGCCTATCCCCACGGCGTCGCCTATGCCAAGCATGCCGGCGTTTCGCTTGAGGAGATGGAGCGCGCGCATGTGGTGATCACCGATATCCCGTCGGGGAGGCTGCTGCACGGAACGGTTCCAACCAGTGTCGGCCACCAGCTCAACCGAGAAATACTGCGCCTGCGCCCGGATATTAATGCCGTGATCCATGTGCACCACGACGAGACCATTGCCCATTTTGCCGCCGGCGGGCGCACTACAGTCAAGGCGCTATCTCTGGAATACCCTTATGTGATGGCCAAACCCGCCTATGTGGTGCCGTCCCATCTTGACGTGGAGGCGGACGTCGGGCCGATCAAGGAGTTCATCCAGGACACCAACGCGGTGGTCATGGTGGGCCATGGTGTCACCACCCTGGGGCGCAACGTTTCGGAGGCCTATCATCGGCTCAATTCGTTGACCTCGGAAGTTCGCCGCATCGTCACGGCGGAGACGCTGGCGGCGGCGCGCGGCACGAAGGTCAGCTTCCTCAGCGATGAAGAGGTGCGATGGATGTACGAGCGCGCCGAGGGTGTGATCTATCCGGAAGGCTCCGCAGTGTTCGGCGAAGATCCGTAGCGCGTCTGGCTAGCTTGGCCGGCAGTGAGGTTGCCTTAACCGCAGCAACGGTTATCCTCACGGCAACAGTGGAAAATTCATCCCCTTAACATAGAAGTCAGTTGGAGAAGAGAGCATGGCTGTCGTAGAGACGGAGCGTCACGGACAAATCCTCGTGGTTAGAATGAACCGGCCGGAACGGCTGAACGCGTTGAACCATGAAATGCGGACCGAGTTGGCGGATACCTGGATCGAGTTCCGGGAAAGCAGCGAATTGGAGGTCGCCATCTTCACCGGCGCGGGCCGCGGGTTTTGCGCGGGTGAGGATATGAAGGAATCCCTGGCCGACGGCGCGCCGGGTGGACGGCCGCCGGCCAAGGAAGATCCCTTCATGTCCGGCGCCTTGGAAAAACCGGTTATCGCGGCCATCAACGGCTTTGCCATGGGTGGTGGCTTTATGCTGGTTGAACGCACCGACCTGCGCGTCGCCGCGCGAGAAGCGGTGTTCGAAGTATCGGAAGCGAAACGCTGGCTGCTGGGCGGCTATAACCACGGGCATATCGCTAATCTGCCCTATACGGTAGCCATGGAAATGGCCTTGGGTTTTCGCTTCAGCGCGGATCGGTTTCATGAAATTGGTTTTCTAAACCGGGTGGTAGAGGCTGACGCCTTGATGCCGACGGCTTTGGAGATGGCCGAACATCTGCTGACCCTGCCGCCGGCTTCGCGGGTCAATACCGTACATATGATGCGACAGATGCGCCCCACCGTGGGGCCAGCGTTGGAACGCCTTAGCGTCGCCCTGCACGACCATGGTGCGAAGAGCGACTTGATGGAGTCCCGCGCGGCGTTTTCGGAAAAGCGCGCGCCAAATTTCAAGGGCTGGGACGATCCCCAGGACCGCTATAACTTGCCGGCCCTGGGAACGCAGAAGACGTAACACCACCCCGCGCTGATAAATTTCTAGGTTGACCGGCGGCGGTTAATCTTCCACGCTTCGGCATTGGACTTAGGCTTGAGCCAGAACACCGCCGCATAAGTGTGCGACGATTAGCGGTCTCGGAATTTCTTGGGTCCATTTAAGTACCTTGTAGCGTACCCGGCCCTGTACTGGTGGGGCAGGAGCAGACGGCATCGCAATGCCGGCACTTAAATAAGAACGCGTGCACCTATAATTGCACGCAGAAATTCATGACGCAGAGGAGGCAAGAAATGAAAAATCACCGATCCAAGATAGTTTATCTGCTTTCGCTATTAATAGCGGCCTTTGTCTGGACCCCCCTATGGGCGGCGGATCAGAAAGGCACGCTGATAGTGGCACTGGAGTCCCTGGGCGGGCAAAGCATGGACCCGATCCAGGAAGGCCGGCCCACGAACGCCCACATTCAGGCGCCAGTGTTTGATTCTCTGCTGGGCTACAACTATGAAAAAGGCGGCGTCGGCCAGGGCGTGGCCACAAGTTGGGTGCTTTCCGATGATGGCCTGAGTTGGACATTTCACCTGCGCAAGGATGTCAAATGGCACAACGGCGACTTGCTCACGGCGCACGATGTGAAATTCAGCCTGGAACGCACCATGTCGAAGGGCTCGCTGTCCTCGCGGCGGGCGCAGCTAAGACGCAACGTAACGAAAATTGAAGTGGTCGACGATTATACCGTCCGCATCTTCACCAAGGGGGTGCAGGTACATTTCCCCTCCGGCCTTAGCCGTTCGGTGTTCCAGGAAGGGCAGCTTATGCCCAAGAAATACATCGAAAAAGTTGGTGAAGCAGAATTCCGCAAGCATCCCATCGGCAGCGGGCCGTGGAAATTCGTGCGTAGCGTGCCCGGCGATCTCATTGAATACGAGGCCGTTGACTACCCCCATTGGCGTGGCACCCCCAAGTATAAGAAACTGTTGATCCTGCTTGTACCCGAGGAAAGCACCCGGGTCTCCATGGTCCGGACCGGCGAGGCCGCGATCGCGTCGATCAGTCCGGAGGCAATCCAGGAGGCAAAGGCGGGCGATCTAAAAGTGATGTCGGTACCGGCAACGATGCAGGCCATCTTCCAGTTCTGGGGCCTCTACCAACCCCAGTTCAAGGACTCCCCCCTGAACGACGTGCGGGTTCGTGAAGCACTGTCCCTCGCCATCGACCGCCAGCAGATCATCGACCATGTGATGTACGGTCAGGCCAGTTGGCCCATGCCCTTCGCCTCCTTTGGCTATAGCGTGGACATGGATGCCGAGCGCTGGATGCAGTGGAGCCGGCACGCCCTGCGCTATGACCCGGGCCGGGCCAAGCAGTTGCTGGCCGAGGCGGGCTATGCGAACGGTTTCGAGTTGAATTTCGCCAATACCGCCCTGCCGGGAACCCCTTATATGACGCATATCGGCATTGCGGTGGCGGATTTCTGGAACAAAATAGGTGTTAAGGTCAAACTCACGAACTATGAGTGGGGTGCGTTCCGAACCCTGAACCGGGGCGACCAGAAGAAATTGGCGGGCGGCGCTTCGATGTTCCGTACCGCCGGCCGGCCGGTCGCCATGAGCCGCTACAACGTGGCGTTTGGCGTCAAAAGCCCCCACCGCCTGTTAGGTAACGAGGAAATTTGCACCGGTATCTGCCAATCCTACAAGAAACTCTATGCCATGCAGGTGACGCAGCAGAATCCGGTCAAAAGAACGGCGATGACCAACGCCGTAATGGGACTGATTGCCGAGTCCTGGCTGGCGGTTCCGATTTTGGAAGGCATGGGCTATTGGGCGATCAATCCCAAGCTCGTCGGCGCCTTCAAGCCTATTCCAGGGCGTCATGAGTTCGGAGACGTGTTCGAACGCATTCCACGGCCGGACCAAAAGGCTTGGCAATAAATTCGCCACACCGCGGCCGCATAGTGCGGCCGCGGTAAGCCGCGGATTCTAAAAATCTAGTTTCCGAAAGATCGGATTGGATGCAGGGTTATATTGTCAGACGCCTGTTGCAAGGTGTCGTGCTGCTTGTCATCGTGACAACGATTGTCTTCGCCGTGGGCCGTCTGACGGGCAACCCGGTAGATTTGCTGCTGCCTGAAGAGGCCTCGGAAGAAGAACGCCAGGCGATGATCGAGACCCTTGGGCTCGACGGTCCGGTGCTTGAACAGTTTGTGGTTTTCATCAAGGGCGCGGTGCAAGGTGACCTCGGCGTCTCAATTCGTTACCGCCAACCGGCGGTCGATGTCTTCTTCTCGCGTCTACCCAACACGCTGCTGCTGATGCCTGCGGCGATGCTGCTGGCAGTCTTCATGGCCATACCGCTTGGCATTCTCTCGGCGCTGCGCCGTGGCCGCCTGACCGACAGAGTCTCGGGCACCATCGCGGTGCTGGGTATTGCCACGCCAAATTTCTGGCTAGGCATATTGCTGATCTATGTTTTCAGCGTTCAGCTGGGCTGGCTGCCGTCGAGCCGAATGGGCGATTGGTCCCATTATGTCCTGCCCACCATCACCCTCGGCACCTTTCTGGTGGCCGGCTTCATGCGGCTCATCCGGTCCAGCATGCTGGATATCCTGGACAGCGAATTTGTCAAATTGGCCCGGATCAAGGGCGTCACCGAGATGAAAGTAGTCTGGAAACACTGTCTCAGAAACGCCTTGATCCCCGTTCTCACCCTTTGGGGCGTCTTCATGGGCGGTCTGGTGACCGGCACCATCGTCACCGAGACGGTATTCGCCTGGCCCGGCGTCGGCCGGCTCACCTACGAGGCCGTGATATTTCGCGACTATCCCCTGTTGCAGGCCGTGGTCATCATGGATGCGGTGCTGATCCTGGCCATTAATTTGGTCGTCGACATTCTTTACGCCTATGTCGATCCCCGGATCCGGTTTACCTAGCGGAAACGTATTATGCGAAAGCTGCCTTGGGTCTCGATGTTCATAATCGGCGGAATGGTCTTCGCCGCCATATTCGCCCCCTATCTCACACCCTATTCCCCGATCGATCAGTCCCTCCCGGATAAGCTGTTGCCGCCGTTCTGGGAAGCGAAGGGGAGCACCAAGTATATTCTGGGCACTGATATCTTTGGCCGCGACGTCCTCACCCGCTTGCTATATGGCGCCCGAGTAAGCTTGATAGTGACCGGACTTTCGCTGCTGTTCGGTGGTGGCGTCGGATTGGCAATCGGCATCGCGTCGGGCTATATCGGCGGCCGTCTGGATAGCCTGTTGATGCGGCTGGTCGACGCCGCCTTTACGTTTCCTGCCATCCTGTTCGCCTTGCTGCTGGCGGTGACCATGGGGCAGGGCCTGGATACCCTGGTCATCGCCATCGGCCTGCTTCTCTGGGCCGGCTTCGCGCGGATTATTCGCGGCGAAGTCCTGGCCCTCAAGCAACGGGATTTTGTCGCCCTCGCCAAGGTCCATGGCTGTTCCGAGCTTCGTATCATGGTCACTCATATTCTGCCCAATGTAATGAATACATTCATGGTACTGATTACCCTGAACGTCGGCGCGGTGATCGTCGCCGAGGCGTCTCTGAGTTTTCTCGGCGCCGGCATTCCCCCACCCACGCCGTCCTGGGGCCTGATGGTGGCTGAGGGGCGCGGCAAGATCAGCTCCGCCTGGTGGCTCTCCCTACTGCCCGGCATCGCCATTACCCTGGTCGTGCTCACCTTCAATTTGTTTGGAGATTGGCTGCGCGACCGGCTGGACCCAAAGCTGCGGCAGTTGTGATGAGAAATGTCATGCCGGGTCGGACCACGGGAAAGATTGGAATATGAACGGCGATATTGTTCTTGAAGTGCAGGATCTTCACACGCATTTCTTCCTACGCCGCGGGGTCGCGAAGGCCGTCGATGGTGTGAGTTTTTCGCTTCACCGCGGCGAGGTGCTGGGTCTGGTCGGCGAGTCCGGCTGCGGCAAGAGCGTGACCGCGTTGTCGCTGCTGCGCCTGCTGCCCAATGAAGCGGCCCGCACTGTGCAGGGTCAGGTGCTGTTGGATGGCGAGGATCTTCTCACCAAGAGCAAAAGGCAGATGCGGAAAATTCGCGGACGCAAGATCTCGATGATCCTGCAGGATCCCCAAACCTCGCTCAATCCGCTCTTCACCATTGGCAACCAATTGTCCGAGGTTATAAAAAAAATTGGTACGGAACGTGGCGGGGGCGTCATTCGGCAAGCCATCGAGGTGCTGCGCAAAGTCAAGCTCTCGGCGCCGGAACAGCGGGTCCGCCAGTACCCGCATGAATTAAGCGGCGGCATGAAGCAAAGGGTGGTTGGCGCCATCGCCATGAACCGCGGGCCGCGTGTGTTGATCGCCGACGAGCCAACGACCGCCCTGGACGTGACTATTCAGCTGCAATATCTGAACCTGCTCAGGCAATTGCAGGAAAACACCGACATGGCCATTTTGTTCATTACCCATGACTTCGGCGTCGTGGCGCGCATGTGCGACCGGGTCGCAGTCATGTACGCGGGCAAAATTGTCGAAACAGGCCCGGTGCGCGAGGTCTTCAACAACCCGTCCCACCCTTATACCCAGGCGCTGATCGCGTCCGTGCCCAAATTGAAACGGCCCGAGGCGCGCCTGCACACGATCGAGGGTCAGCCGCCGGTTTTGACCGACCTGCCGGAGGGCTGCCGTTTTGAGGCCCGATGCCCCCACGCCGAGGCGCGCTGCCGGGCGGCCTATCCGGACTCGTTCCCGGTCGGAACGGAGCATGCCGCCAGCTGCTGGAGGCTCGAACCCGCATGACCGAACCCCAGAGCGAACCACAAATTAGGCCACTACTGCGCGTCGAGAATCTGCGCAAATACTACCCCTTCACCGAAGGCATTGTTTTCACCAGGAAGATAGGCGATGTGAAGGCAGTTGACGATATTTCGTTCTCAATCGCGGCGGGCGAGACCCTGGGCCTGGTAGGGGAATCCGGTTGCGGCAAGACCACGGCCTCCAAATTGGTGCTGAACCTGGAACGGCCGACCGGCGGCAGGGTATTGTTGCAAGGAGATCCCATTCATGATTTGAAGGGTGAAGCGAAGCGTGCATACCGCGCCAAGGTTCAAGCGGTCTTTCAAGACCCTTGGGCCTCGCTGAACCCCCGCATGACGGTACGAAAGATCATTGCCGAAGCGCTGATCATCAACAAATGGGGCAGCCGCGGTGAAATCGAGCAACGGGTCTTAAAGCTATTGGTCCAGGTCGGCCTGCGCCCGGAGCACGCCCAGCAATATCCGCATGAATTCAGCGGTGGGCAGCGCCAGCGCGTGGCCCTCGCCTCCGCGCTCGCCTCGAACCCCAAGCTCATCGTGCTTGACGAACCGGTTTCCGCCCTCGATGTCTCTATTCGGGCGCAGATGATGAACCTCCTTAAGGACATCCAGGAAAGCGAGGACGTTGCCTATTTGCTGGTCGCGCACGACCTGGCGACGGTGCGGCATATGGCCCATCACGTCGCTGTGATGTATATGGGGCAAATCGTTGAATCCGCGCCGACCGAGAAATTGTTCGAAGAGGTCCGGCATCCCTATACCAAGGCTCTGCTTTCGGCCGTGCTGCCGGACCATCCGCCGGATCCCGGGGACCAGAGCGAAGAGATCGTGCTGAGCGGCGAGGTGCCGTCGCCGTTGGATATGCCGGCCGGCTGTCGGTTCCACACCCGTTGCCCGTTCGCGAAGCCCGAGTGCGTCGCCGAAGAGCCGGTGCTACGTGAAATAACTCCGGCCCACCACGTCGCCTGCCACCTTTATTAGGAGGCCTGAAAAGATCAGGCGTTATTTTCTAGCAATTCGACCCAATTCCCGTCGGGGTCTTCGATCATGGAAATGCGGACGCCCGGGCGCACATCTTTCGCTTCGACGGCCACGGCATAGCCGGCGGTTCGGCATTTTTCCGTCATTGCATCCAAATTTTTTACGGTGATAGTCCAATAGCGAATGCCGCTCGCCCCGCGCGGGCCGCCGCCGTTATCGTATTTGTCCGGCACATCGTCGTGTTTGACAATTTTTACCAGGGTTGTACCGCACATCAGACGATGCATGGTGCCGCCGCCCGTGGCCGGTGTATCGGCGACATGTTCCAGGCCCAACGTATCGCGATAAAATTTCAACGCCGCTTCGCCATCTCGGACGACGATGCCTATATCAATGGAATCCTTGCCTAGTTCGATGCTCATTTGTTCCCTACCATATTTGTCTGATTTTACGGATCGACCCGGACAATAACGCACCCGCCGCCCTTAACCACGTGAGAAAATTAGCCTGCCAGGCCGAGACGGTGGCTCGGCGCCCCTGCACCGCCCCGATGGAGCTGTGCGCCAAAGGCGCACTGGCGTGAACGGTACAAGCTAATGCCGTGGCGGCCGCACGGCCAGGATCAAGGGCATCGCCACCAGCGCGGTCAGGCCAAAGAACAAGAAGGCATTGAGATAGCCGATCATCTGCGCCTGGCGCCCGATTTCGTGCAACAGGGGCAGGGCCTGCTGCACGCTGGGCGTCGCCCCTTCCAGATTCCATAGCGCGGGACGGCCCGGTTGCAGACGCTCGGCGATCTCGGCGAATGAAATCTTCGTGGTGCGGAGCGCCAGGGCCACGGACAGGGAAATATGCACCGAACTGCCAAACAGGCGCAACAGATGGAAAAGCGAGGAGGCCAGCGGCAATTGGGCCGGCGAGACCGCGCCCATGGTGATCACGGTCAGCGGCACCCACACGAAACCTATCCCCAGACCCGAAATAAAACCGGTCCAAGCGAGCTGGAAGTAGGTCACATTGATATCGAACGAGGCCATCTGCCAACCGGCGTAAACCTGGCCGACAAAACCAAGGGCGAGCCAGATACGCGGGTCGAAGCGTGAACCCCACAGCAGGATAACAAAACCCAACGTCATGCCTAAACCCCGGATCGCCAACAGAACGCCAATCATATCCTCCGGGTATCCACGCAGGTTCTGCAACATGTTGGGTAATAGCACCAGCGGCGAATAGCTCAACATGCCGAACGCCAGGACCAAGGTCAGACCTATGGCGAGATCACGGTTGGCCAAAATGCGCAGGTCGATATAGGGCTGACGCCAAGTCAGGCTATGGACCACGAAGAGATAAAGGCAGGCGAGTGCAGCTAGGCATTCCAGGGTAATTTCTGCCGAGTCAAACCAGTCGTTACGTTCCCCACGGTCCACCATCAGTTGAAAACAGGCAATGGCGATGGAGAAAAAGATAAAGCCGCGCAGATCCAGGCGGTGTTGTTTTTGTGGCTGGTCGTGCGGGATCACCACCAGCACGGCCATGCAGGCCAGGGTCGCAAACGGCAGGGCAAAATAAAACACCGACCGCCAGCCGTAGTCTTCGGCCAGGATGCCGCCCAGCCAAGGCGCTATAATAGGCCCCATGGTCACGCCGATGCCGAAGACCGAGGTTACCACGCCATGCTGGCGGCGCGGATAGGACGCCAGCACCAGCGCCATAGTCAAGGGCGTCAGCGGCGCGCCGAACAGGCCCTGGGCGGCGCGCAGCAGCACCAGAATTTCCAGGTTGGGCGCCAAGGCACAACCCAGGGTGGCCAGGGAAAAGCCAATCGTTCCGCAGACGATCAAACGGCGGGAGCCGAAACGGTTTGTCAGCCAGCCAGTCGCCGGCAGACCGACCGCGTTGGCAACTAGATACGAGGTCACCACCCAGGCTACCTGGTCCCGGGTAGCCGATAACGAGCCCTGGATCTGCGGCAACGAGACATTGGCGATGGTAATCGTCATGGCCAGCAGGAAGACCACAAGCACGCTGGTCGCCAACAGCGCCGCCCGGCCACTGGTCTCGAACTCTATCTGTTCCGCCACCACCATAGTTTACTCTCGGCCCCGCCAGCAAGGCCGGGGTGTTGGGAATGCCGCCTAGTAATAGACAGCGTTATGGGCGCCGCCATGGGAGTTTAATCTGCAAACCAAAGGCCCATTATCAGTCCTTCCCTTATTCAATAGGGCAGCATAACTGTCAGATCCAGTTTCAGCCAGTTTTTGCCGCGCGCAGTTCAATATTGTGAATTTGGCCATAGCGAGTAATCTAGGCGCCTTAGCTATTCAGGCCGTACCCAGCATGCGGCGGCGGCAATTGGATATTTGACCTGGGGAGACGAACGAATGAGTTACGATCTGGTCGTTAAGAACGGCATGGTAATCGATGGTTCCGGCGGCCCGCGTTACCGCGCCGATATTGGCGTGAAGGACGGCAAGATTGCCGGGATCGGCCGCATCAACGCGCCGGCGGATGAAATCGTGGATGCCGAGGGCCACGTGGTCACACCGGGCTTCGTCGACGGACACACCCACATGGACGCGCAGATTTTTTGGGATTCGCTGGGATCCTGCTCCTGCTATCACGGCGTTACCTCTGTCGTCATGGGTAATTGCGGCTTTACCCTGGCGCCCTGCCGCGAGGAAGAGGTCGACTATGTTTTCCGCAACCTGGAACGGGCCGAAGACATCAGCCGCGATGCCATGCTGGCGGGTATTAAGTGGAGTTGGGAGACCTATCCCCAATATCTCGACACCATCGACAAACTGCCGAAGGGGATGAATTACGCCGGTTATGTAGGGCATTCCGCGTTGCGCACCTACATCATGGGCGAACGCGCTTTCGATGAACAGGCATCCGAGGATGACTTGAAAGCCATGATCGCTAATGTGCAGGAGGCCGTCCAGGCCGGCGCCATTGGCTTTTCAACTTCACGCAGCCCCGCACATTTAACACCCGACGACCGACCCGTCGCCTCCCGCACGGCAGATTTTTCCGAAGTCCGCGCCATCGTCAACGGTATGGGTGATGTTGGCGCCGGCATCTTCCAACTGGCCATGGAACGGGGCACCAATGAAGAATTGCATGCCTTCTACCGCAAGCTCATGGCGCTATCCAAGGAAAGCGGGCGGCCTATCACCTTCGGCAGCCTGAACCGGCGGACCAATCCCGGCGCCTGGAAGGAACTATACGCGATTATTGAGGACGGTAATCTTGATGGCGCACGAGTGTTTACGCAGGTTCACTCCCGGGAAATCAATGTTATCCTGTCATTCGAAACTCAGTTGCCATTTGATGATTGGCCGGTTTGGCGAGATATCCGCAAGCTGCCGCTGGAAGGCCAGAAGGCAGCGTTGCGCGACCCTGAAACCAAACGCAATTTGATCAACGCCGCCAACAATCAAAAAACCAACAAAAAGGTTACTGGCGGCGAGGCCCGTCCGCCGGAGTGGGACTATTTCTATCACATGGACAAGGCCAGCTGGCCGCACCGCAGCCTAGCCGATATCGCGGCCGAACGCGGCGTTGACCCGGTTGAAGCCATGATCGACATTGCCTTGGAACACGACCTCAACGTGTTCTTCCGGCAACCGATTTCCAATGAAGACGAAGATGCCGCGTTGGCGGTTATGAAGCACCCGCGTTCCTGCGTCACATTCTCGGACTCCGGTGCCCATGTCAGCCAAATCATGGATAGCTCATTGCAGACCCATTTGTTGAGCCATTGGGTGCGTGAGCGGCAGGAATTCACCCTGGAACAGGCAGTCCGCATGATCACCTACGATACGGCGACCAATTGGGGTTTCCACGACCGCGGCCTGCTGCGCGAAGGCATGGCAGCCGATATCGTGGTCTTCAATCCCGAGAAAATCTCCCCGCAAATGCCGACGGTGGAATACGATCTGCCCTCGGGCGCGCAACGCCTGAAGCAAATGGCCGATGGCATCGCCGCGACCATCATCAATGGCCAGGTGGTATTGAGAAACAATCAGCACACGGGCGCACTGCCGGGACAACTGCTGCGGGGACCGCTCGCCAGGGTGTAAGCGCGCGCCAGTTATTTCCGGGCCAGTTGATGACCATGGGTATGGCCCTAATCGCCGTTTAGAGCGTTCCGTAGATCCAGAGTAGCCTCTTCGACGCGCTTGGCTTCACCGACGCCGTAAAAGCCACGCGGTACGGTGTAGCTACCCTGTTGGCCCCGTCGGGTGTCTTCAGCGAAAATGGTGTGCCAGAGCCGTCCGCCTTGGTCGTGCGCTCAACCCGGGTAATGTCCGCAGGTTTGAACGATACAACCCTGCGTCGGGGAAAGGTGCGGATGATGAACAGGCGTTGGTTCGTAATGGCATAGATCAGCCAATTCTTCGCCTCCACCCATGACCAGACTGGCGACAGCATAATTCCGGCGCCGACCAGTAAATATGGAATGCCAAACAGCCGTAATAACGCATCTCCCGATTGGGCCGCCGTGTGGGTCCAGAATACGGCAAAGCCAAAGAACGGAATGCCAAACAAAAATACTAGAATTTTGGATTTAGCGCGCGCCAACGGTTGGGGCCGCTCGGTCCAGACACCCTTTTCGCCGCGCCGCAATTGCGGCGTCACGATCGCAAACGAATCTTCGTGGGTCATCTGATACCCTAAAAAATCGCTGGGCGCGGTGCAAATTTACAAACGCCTTACTAATAAATCGTTTCCACGAGGGGTTGGAAATCTGCCGGGTTCACATGTGGACAGCAATTCCTACTGGCTATCCGCGCCGCGGGCCAAGTGCTTGCTCCGCCAGCGTAGCAGTTCAACTACGGCCATCATGGCGACGACGAAATAGGCGCCGCCAAACGATAACAGCATCAAAACGCTTAACCCGGCGCTCCGGGCCACGGTCCATCGCAGCGGCGCATCGTCCATAAACATATTTGTTTCTGTCATCAATCTGTCTCCAAATTATATGTATATGCACATCAGGACCCAAAAAAATACCGTCAGCACGCCTTGACCGCCTCAGTCGCCGACGAAGGGCCGGCGATCAGACCGCCCCAGCCCTCTGTTCCCAACGCCTT
>Ga0209089_10003847_pt1 | contig 12672 bp, 11 predicted proteins | sample ArcticOcean_MG_C_FD_187431 | JGI IMG/M metagenome (GOLD analysis project Ga0209089, IMG submission 187431) | Marine microbial communities from western Arctic Ocean - ArcticOcean_MG_CB2_150 (SPAdes) (version 2) | ecosystem: Environmental > Aquatic > Marine > Oceanic | place: Arctic Ocean: Canada...
GCATCCGCACGGAACGCAAGCTGCTTGCAGGTCAGCCTGGCGCCGCGCCCCAGGCGCTCTATGAACGTTACCGCGTGGCGCCCGGCGATCTTGAAATGTTGCGGCGGCGGGTAGATATAATCTCCGCCTCTCTAGTCTTGGCGCAGTAGGCGCTAAAAAGCGGCTGGGCCATTTCGCGTTTCGCGCTTAGCCACGACAATCTGTTCGGCATGCAGTTGATAGGAGCCGCGCCTTGTATTGTGATAATTCTCAAGTGACTCGTGGGCCTTGGGATGCGGCGGAAGTTGTTTCCGACGGCGCCGGGTTGATTTATCATTTGCGGCGCAGGTCTGCATGGATGGCCTGCTGTGCGGAGGGTGACTGGTATGGATTTTAGTTTTAGCGCAGAAAACAAACGCTTTCGCGCCGAGGTCAGGGAATTCATTGCCGAACATGTATCCCCTGAGATCGTGCAGGAGATGCATGCGGCGGCCGCGGGCGCGGGTATAGGCCCCCTGACCGGCGAGCTGATCCGCAAGATTGGCGACCGGGGCTGGATCGGCATGAGCTGGCCCGAGGAGTATGGCGGGCGCAACGCTGATATCATTGATCAGTATATTTTTGAGGAAGAGCTGGCACGCGCCCGGGTGCCGCTCAATCTTGGCAACTTCATCGAACAGGCCCCGGCGATCATGCAGGCGGGGACCGAGGCCCAGAAAAAATACTTCCTGCCCCATCTGATACGGGGAGAAGTTACCTTCGCGCTTGGTTATTCCGAACCCAGCGGCGGCACCGATTTGGCTTCGCTAAAAACTCGGGCGGTGGAGGATGAAGATGGCTTCCTCATTAATGGCCAGAAAGTCTTCACCACACGGGCGGAAAGCTCGTCCCATATCTATCTGATGGCGCGCACCGACCCTGATGCCCCGAAACATGAAGGCATCTCTATTTTTCTAGTGCCCATGGATACCCCTGGTATTACCGTTCGGCCCCTTTGGACCCTGCCGGGGGGGCGCACCAACGAGGTCTTCTTCGAAGATGTCCGGGTGCCTAAGGATACCTTGCTTGGCCAGAAGAACCACGGCTGGAATATCGGCGCCTCCGCCCTTAACCTGGGCCGGGCAGGCGCCCGGCGCTATTGTGTTTATGTCTCGCCATTTGAGGATCTGTTGGCCTATCTGCGCGACGATGAAATGGGGCGGGAGATCGCCGCCGACCCGGTCGTGCAGGACAAAGTCGCGGAGCTGTATTGCGAGGCCCGGGTGGCGCGGTTGTTCACCATGCGCAGCCTTTCCATGGTCGGGCGCGGCATCAACCCGCCCTACGAAATTTCCTCGGAAAAAGTTTGGGGGCCGGAGTTTCAGGTCAGGACCACCGAGGCGGCAAGCCAAATTCTTGGCGACTATCATCAACTTTGGGAAGGTGAGGCGGCGCCCAACGGCGGCAGCTTTCCCCGGCAATTCGTGAACGCCATGGTCTCCACCTTCGGCCATGGCAGTACCCAGGTCATGCGTACCGCAATCGCCCGTCGGGGCCTGGGCCTGCCAAGGGATTAAGACGGGCAACGGGAATAGAGCATGGACGTCTTGTTGAACGAAGAGGAAGAAATGATCCGGGATTCGGTCCGGCGGTTTTTCGAAACCGAATGCGGCACGGACCGAGTGCGCGGCATCGAAGACGGCGATCAGCGGTCCGACCCGGTACTCTGGCGGCAATTGGCCGAACTGGGGTGGCTCGGACTGGCGTTACCCGCCGTCAATGGTGGCAGCGAGGCGCCGTTCACGCAGTTAGGACTGTTGTTCGAGGAAGCTGGCCGGGCCCTAGCGCCGGTGCCCCTGTACCCGCACAACGTCGCCGCTCTTGCCCTTGCCGAGGCGGTTGATCGCGGCGATTGTGGCCCGTTGGCTGAAACGCTGCTCACCGACGCCTGTCTTGGCACCTGCCTGCTCACCTGGGCCTGGAGCGAACGGCTGCCCGATATTAGCCCGGGCGCGGTTGCCCTTGGCGCGGTGCCCGATGGCAACGGCTGGCGCCTGAACGGTTCGAAACGATTTGTCGAGGCGTTTGAATTGGCCGATTACTGCCTTCTCGCCGTCCGCACCGATACGGGCGGAACGTCCAGCGACGGCATTACCATGCTGCTGGTGGAGACCAAGGCCGAGGGAGTGTCGTGGACGGCCCAGCTGTCTCTGGCCGGCGATTTTCATGCGGAGGTCCGCTTCGATAACGTCTATGTGGAAGGCGATGCGCTGGTCGGACGCGTGAACGAAGGATGGGCCTTGGCCCAACCCATGCTGCAACGCGCCATAGTGCTGAATTGCGCGATGATCGTGGGTGCTACACGCCGCGCCGCCGAACGCGCTTTCGACTATGCCACGGAGCGGGTGGCGTTCGGCCATCCCATAGGCTCGTTTCAGGCGATCCAGCACACCTGCGCGGATATGATTACCTGGATTGACGGCGCCGAGCTGTTGACCCGGGAAGCCGCCTGGCATATTGCGCAGGGCATGGACGCGGCCCTGTCCGCGGCCGCCGCCAAGGCGTTCACCAACGAACGCTGTCAGGCGGTATTGCGCGAGGCCAATCAGATCCACGGCGGCTATGCGCAAGTGAAGGAATACGACCAACAGCTCTGGTACCGTCGCGCCGCCGCCTGGAGCATGCGCCTGGGCACCTCGATCGAACATCGGCGCACCATTGCCCACGCACTCGGGCTGTAGACGAAGCAGTTTGAGTTTCTTGGAGATCCGGCGCCAGTTGGAAATAGTTTATACCACGCCGCGGGCGCGAAGGTCATCGATCCTGGCTTGATCGTAACCTATATCCGCCAGGATTTCGTCTGTGTTACCGCCTAGTTCCGGGGTAGCCATGCGAATTTCGGCCGGCTGCGGGGTGCGTTCTAGATGCACCGGCTGGCCGACTACATTGACCGTGCCTTTCACCGGATGGTGCATGGGCTGGGCAATACCCAGATGCTGCACCTGGGGTTCGGCGAAGGTCTGGTCGATGCTGTTGATGGGGCCGCAGGGCACGCCCGCCTCGCTGAGAGATTCTATCCAATCCTGGCTGCTACGCTTGGCCATGATGTCGCCGATGACCAAATTTAATTGCGCCCGGTTCTGCGAACGCAATTTGGGCGAGATGTAGTCGGGATGTTCGGCTAGTTCCCCAGCCCCTGCAACTTCGAGAAAACGGGTCCAGAGGCGGCCGCCGGCAGCGGCGATGTTGACCATGCCGTCGGCGGTTTTAAAGGCGCCCATGGGGATACCCGTCGGGTGATCGTTGCCGGCCTGTCCGGGCACATCCTGGTCGATCAACCAGCGCGCGGCTTGAAAATCTAGCATGGAAATCTGCGCTTCCAGTAACGAGGTATGAACCCATTGGCCCTCGCCCGACTGGCTCCTCTCGATCAGGGCCAGCAGGATACCCTGGGCCAGATACATCCCTGCGGTCAGATCAGCGATGGGAATGCCCACCCGTACGGGGCCTTGTCCCGGCAGGCCAGTTATGGACATCAAGCCACCCATGCCCTGGGCGATCTGATCCACCCCAGCCCGCTTGGCGATAGGCCCGGTCTGCCCGAAGCCCGAGATGGAGCCATAGATGATGCGCGGATTGATGGCCCGCACGCTTTCATAATCGACGCCAAGGCGATGCTTCACCTCGGCCCGGAAATTCTCGACGATGACGTCGGCATCCTTAGCCAGGGCCATGAAAATCTCAAGCCCCTCGGGCTTTTTCAGGTTCAAGCTCAGGGCCCGTTTGTTGCGGTGCAGGTTCAGGAAATCCGGGCCATGCCGGGCGCCGCCCAAACCTTCCTCCTTGTTCGCTGGGACCTCGATCTTGATGGCATTCGCGCCCCAATCCGCCAATTGGCGCACGGCGGTGGGTCCAGCCCGGGCGTGGGTCAGATCAAGGACGTTGATACCAGCCAGAGGCAGTTTGCTTTCGGTCATCGGGACTTCCTCATATTTGCGTCGATTATCATGCATCGCACCATTATGCCTCGAAACCCAGTAATCCGGGTAGCGCCGTCATGCTATCGAAGACCTGGGCCCCTTCGTCCGCCAGTTGCCGGGCGAAACCACTGCCCGCATAACCTAGTACGGACATGCCGGCGGCTCGCGCCGCGCGGGCGCCGTAAAAGCTGTCTTCGATGACCACGCAATTCTTTGCGCCCACACCCATCTGCCGTGCTGCGAACAGAAACAGATCGGGAAATGGTTTGCCACGGGCGACCTGCTGGGCCGAATAGACCTTGTCGCCAAACAATTGGGCCAATCCGGTTTGGCTCAACGATAGGGCGATCTTGTCCTGTTCCGAGGACGAGGCGACACAGCGCGGCAGCGGGATCGCCTCTATCGCCGCGCGGATACCGGGAATGGGCTGTAATTCTTCCCGAAAAGCCTGATAGGTTTTCGTTTGAACGGTTGCAAAAAAATCGTCGGGCAGCGTCCCGCCGTGCAATTCCTCGGCCAGCTTAAAACAGCTGGGCAACGCCAAGCCCACCATCTCGGCCACGCAAGTTTCATATGAGATAGGAAAGCCAGCCGCCTGAAAACAGCCCGCCAGAATACGACAGGCTAAAGGTTCGCTGTCGACCAGCACCCCGTCGCAATCAAAGATTACCAACTCATGAGTTGCTGGCGTCATGGGCGGCCCTATTTTACCTGAACAGATTTTCGCCCTTAATGTCGCTATACATCGCGGCAACCTGCTCGCCGTAACCGTTGTAGGGCAGGGTCGGTACACGTTTGTTGGTGCCTAAAATGCGCTCGCTGGCCTGGCTCCACCGCGGATGGGAGACTTCCGGATTAACGTTGGCCCAGAAGCCATATTCGGCAGATTGAATTTGCTCCCAAAAGGTCGTCGGACGCTTGTCGGTAAATTTAAAACTAACGATGGATTTGACTGATTTAAAGCCGTATTTCCAAGGCACTGCCAGGCGCAGGGGGGCACCGAATTGTTTGGCCAGGGGCTTGCCGTAAATGCCAGTGACCATGAAGGCCAGTTCGTTGGTGGCCTCCGCAATGGTTAGCCCTTCCGTATAGGGCCACGGGTACCAGACCTGTTTTTGCCCGCTGGCCATTTTCGGATTAAGGAACGTTTGCATCACCACATATTTCGCCGACGATAGCGGCTTGGCGTATTTTACCAGTTCCGACATGGCGAAACCGGACCAGGGCACGGCCATCGACCAGGCCTCGACACAGCGCAAACGGTACAGGCGCTCTTCCAACGGCATGGCTCGGATTAGGGTATCGATATCGACCTGGCGTTCCTTTTCCACCATGCCCTCGAAGGACACAGTCCAGGGTCGGGTCTTGAGAGAACGGGCTTGCATGGCAATGCGTTTGTGAGAGCCGAATTCAAAAAAATTGTTGTATGCTGCCGCATCGGACTCCTTTGTCACCGGGCGGTCCAGAACGTAGTTCTTATTGCGCTGGGCCGGGTACAGATCCGCCGTGGGATCGGCCTCCTCGGCGGCAAACGCGCTGCCACCGATCAGGGCCGCTGCACCAGCGGTCAGGGCGGCCATAAAGTGCCGCCGATTGAGAAATACATGCTCCGGCGTCGCCTCGCGTTCCGGCATCTGCCAAGACTGTGGTGAATTTATCAACATAAAAATTCCCTGCCCGTGTTTGCTATTCACTTGTCCGAATTTCATTTAGGACGAACGAGACCTTGACCGACCCCAGGCTGCCGTAGTCCGCTTCGACAACGTCACTTTTTTTCGCCGGGCTGACGGCAATCATGGTGCCCGTGGTCAGCAACTGGTCGGCTTTCAGGTATGCGCCCATGGCGACGAGGTGATTGGCCATCCAGGCCTCCACGTTCATAGAATTATCCAACACCTTGGCGTTGCTGCTTGTTTCGGCCCAGGCGCCGTTACGCCGGACCCGAACCGGATGGTCGGCCAGATCCAGGCTGTCCATATCGCCGAATTCTTCGCTGTAAACCGAAAAGCCGGCAGAACTGTTGTCGGCGATTAGTTGCGCCGGCCCGGCGGTGGTACATTCCAGATTACGGGAATCCGCGACTTCAATGGCACCGAATGCTGTGGTGAGGGCAGGTCGTACCGTTGCTGCCTCGTAAGGCTGCTCGGTGGCGGGCAGGTCCTGGCCCAGACGAAAGCCGATTTCCGCCTCGATCATACGAATGAAACCGTCATCGGCCGAGATTTCTGCCGGCCCGGTGCGGGCAAAGACGGACATCAAGGTGCCGGCAATTGGCGACGACGAGCCCAAATGTTTTTGCGCCATCACGCTGGTGCGACCGATCTTGTAGCCGATGAAATCGCCACCACAATGGGCCAGCATCCGATCTACCGAACGGTCCTGGACCAGATAGGCCTCGGCTTCGTCTTTGGGCCGACAGGCATTGGGCAGAGCCGCGATGCGTTGGTCTTCAAGCCGCGCCTGTAACAACAGTTCCACAGCCTGGTCAATTTTCTTGGCAGTCATGACATTACCCACCGAAGCGGACGGAGATAGTGCCCAGGCTGCCGTAATCCGCTTCAATGAAGTCGCCATTCTCCGCCCCGTTGACCGCAATCATGGTCCCCGTGGTCAGCAATTGGCCAGATTTCAGGTAATTTCCTCTGGAGATGAGGTGATTGGCCAGCCAGGCCACCACGTTCAAGGGATTATCCAATACGTTGGCGCTATTGCCCGTTTCGGCCCAGACGCCGTTGCGCCGGACCCGAACCGGATGGTCGGCTAGATCCAAACTGTCCAAATCAGTAATTTCATCGCCATGCACCCAAAAGCCGGTGCTGGCGTTATCGGCAATCAGTTGCGCTGCGCCGGCGGTGGTCCAATCCATATAACGGGAATCCACCACTTCAATGGCGCCGAATACGGCGGCCAGGGCCGGGCGCACCGTTGCCGCTTCGTAAGGGGCGCCCGCGGCGGGCAAATCCTGGCCCAGACGAAAGCCGATTTCCGCCTCGATCATGCGCATGAAACCCTCTTCACTTGATATTTCAGCCGGCGAGGGCAAGGCAAATGCCGACATCAAGGGGCCGCCAAAAGGCGATGTTAGACCCAATTGCCGTTGCGCCGTCGCATTGGTGCAGCCGGCCTTATAGCCGATTATATCGCCGCCATAGTGCATCAGCATCCGTGCGACATAGCGATCCTGAATTTGATAGGCCGCGGCCTCGTCCCGGGGGCGGCAATCGTCGGGCAGAGCCTCTATACGCTGGCGGTCAAGCCGCGCCTTAAGCAACAGGCCCGCCGCCTGGTCGAATTGCGCCGTGTTCAGGGGATCAGGTTCCAAAATGCACCGTGACCTCGCCCAGCGCGCCAAAGCCGGCGACAGCCTGGTCACCGGCCTGGGCCGGGGTCGGCGCAATGCATGATCCCGCGGTAATAATTTCGCCTGCTTTCAGCCCACCGCCCTGGGTGCACAAAGTATTGGCCAGCCATGTCAGTGAATTTAGTGGATTGCCCAATACGTTGGCGGAGTTGCCTGCCACCACCAGTTCGCCGTTGATATGCAGCGTGACTGGGAAATCATCGAAATCGACGGTATTCAGATCCTCATATTCCGTGCCGGCCAGCCAAAAGCCGGCGGCGGAATTATCGGCAATAACCTGCAGCCCGCCGGCCGCCATGCCCCCAGTATAGCGTAAATCGGCAACTTCAATCGATGTGATGAAACTGCCCACTGCCGCCAAGACCCCGGCCACATCATATGGCGCGGCCGCAGGGGGCAGGTCTTCGGCCATGTGAAAGGCGAATTCCACTTCCAGCAATTTTGCCTTGCAGGCATCCGCGGGGATAGTGTCACCGCTTTTTAGCATGTAGGACGAAATCAGCACGCCGTAGAACGGATGATCTATACCCAACAGTTTTTGTGGTGCCTCTGCCGTTGCGCCACCTTTGTAGCCCAGGCGCCGGCCGTTGGAGAGTTCTTCGACCAAGGGGATCAAAGTGCTCTGAATTTGATACGCATCGTCCAGGTTCTGCGGTTGCAGATGGCTGGGTAGCTCGTCGATGTTCTGGCCGCTACGGCGTGCCTGAGCTAAAATTTCCGCCGCTTCTGCGGCCGCTGACTGTTCCAAAATAAAGTCTCCTAAAGTCTAATAATTATGATTTGGTCCGGCCAAATTTCATATTTGTTTAGGCAGCTACGCCCTCGTTATGGGCGGTCACTACGTCGTCGGCCAAGCGCCCGGTCAATTCCTGCAAACGGTTGAAACTGGCTGTATAGCTGCTCGTGCCTTGGGTGGCGGAGCGCAATTCTATAATCAGGTCATGCAACTCCGACTGGGGCATGTGGGCTGAAACAATATCCCAACCAATCCAACCCAGGCGCGTATCGAAGCCCAGAATCTGGCCACGGCGGCTGGAAACGATCGCATTGATTTTGGGTGTATGCTCCGATGGCGCGGTAATCTGCACGTGCAGGATTGGCTCCAACAGGACGGGACTGCACAGCTTCATGCCATCGGTCATGGCGATGCGGGCCGCCGTTTTGAAGGCAATTTCCGACGAATCAACGGCGTGGTACTGACCATCGTACAATTTCACCGAAACATCCACGACGGGAAAGCCTAATGGCCCCTTGTTGAGATATTCTCCGACTCCCGCCTCGACCGCTGGGATATATTGCCGCGGAATCGCGCCGCCAACGATCTTATCCACGAACTCAAAGCCCGAGCCTCTGGGCAGGGGCTTGATCTCCAAATGCACATCGCCAAATTGACCGTGCCCGCCTGATTGTTTCTTGTGCCGGCCATGCTGTTCCACACTTTTGCGAATGCCCTCCATATAAGGCACCTTCGGCTGCTCCGAAGTGACTTCCAGACCATACTTCAGCTTCAGCCGGTCCATGGCGATTTTTAGATGGATATCACCCTGGCCGCGCAACACCAGTTGCTGGGTGGCCTGATCATTGCCGGCGAAAACCGATGGATCCTCGTCCCGCACCTTTGCCAGGGCGGTGGAAAGTTTTACCTCGTCATCTCGGCGCACGGCGGCGATCGCCAGGGAGAAGACAGGTGACAATATTTCCGGCATGGTCAAGGCATCGGCGCCATTGTCGGACAGGGTTTCGCCCGTCACCGCCTCTTCCATGCGGCCTAGACCGACGACCTCACCCGGTTTGGCGGACGAAATTTTTTCCTGGTTATGGCCCATTAAACGAAAAATTCCGGAAACCCGTTGTCCGTTCAGGGTCATGCCGTCCTTCAGTTCACCGGCCCAGACCCTGGCGACGGACAATTTTCCGCCATGTTGGGTGTGATAGGTCTTCAAAACCTGGGCCACCGTTCCCGTAGAGACGTCGGTGCCCCTGCGCGCGGCCGCTTGGTTGGCACTGGGTACTTCATGGCGCAATGCTTTCAACAGGCGGAACAGGCCGCCGCCTTGTTCCGCCGCGCCCAGAAGCACAGGGATAATCTCGCCGTTCTGAAAATCCTTGGTGAGGTTAGCGTATAATTCGTCCTTTTCCGGGGTGACGTCCTCCAGTACCTTTTCCATCAACGCGTCATTAAAATCCGCCAAGGCTTCCAACATACCATAGCGAGCCTCGCCAAAGGCACCTTCCTCGGTGCCGGGCAGTTCCACTATCTGCGAAATCTGGCCAGCCTGGTAGTGGTAGGCGCGTTCGGAAGCCAAATCGATGTAGCCGGTAATCTCGTCCCCCTTCTGTACTGGGATATGGCGCAGGACGAATGGTTTCGATGAAATCGGCTGTAAGGCGTCCAGCAAGGCCTGTACCGTAATGGTCGCCTTGTCTATCTTGTTCACGAACAACATATGCGGGACGCCCAATTCATCCAGTGTGTGCAGCAATGGCGCCAGGGCCTGGGCTTTGTCCTTGTCGGGTTCGCAGACCACGACGGCGGCATCGACGCCGGGCAGGACAAACAGGCTTTCCTGCAACAACTCGATGGAACCGGGGCAGTCCAGAAATGCGATCTCGTCATCCATGAACCGGGCTGTGGCGACATTGACCTCGGTGCTCATATGGCGATTCCGCGATTCCGCCGCGCTATCGCCAACCGTGTTGCCTTCAGTGACCGAGCCCTTGCGCCCGACCGTGCCCGAGGTATGCAAAAGACCTTCAAGCAGCGTGGTCTTACCGGACAAATAAGGGCCTATCAATGCGACGCTGCGGGGGCCGGAGGGTTTGCTGTTGGTCATCTTGCTCACCTAATCTACATTGGTCGTCCCAAGAGGTGCCAAGCGTGGCTACCAGGGGGCCGATTTCTTGACGTCGGCTCACCTTGGTCCATTAGAGGTCAATTTAATCAACGGGCAGGGGTTGGGCGCAAGTGGTTTCGCAATAAATTCCCAAGAAACCGAAATTCATTGGCCCGGCGTGCCGTTTAAATAGGGCTTTAAAGCGGCGTAAGCGACCTTATGGACCGGTGTAGGCACCCCTAATTCCGCCGCCATGCGTACCACGGCGCCCTGCAAACCTTCTAGCTCGATACGCTTGCCGGCATCAAGATCGACCAACATCGATGGTTTTGCATTGGCAAAATTGTTCAACATGTCCATGCGGGACTGCAAGGCGTCTGGCGGCAGGGGCACGCCCTTGGCCGCGGCCAAGGCGATGATTTCACGGATGGCGGTGAAGGCTAGTTCCTGCACGTCCGGATCCTCTATCAGGATTTTTCCGGGCAGGCGGGTCAGGCAGCAGACCGTGGCGAAGGGCACTAGGATGGCAAATTTTAGCCAGATCGCCGCCTCGATATTACCGACCAGATAGCTCTGAATTCCGGCCTCGGTGCAGGCATCGTGAAACGTGGTCAGACGCGGGCTGTCGCGGCTGTCCAGTTCACCGAACTCCAGCACCGCGAACTGCGCCTTGTGTTCAATCACGCCGGGATTTCTGATGTTGGACGGGATTTGCGCCACCCCGCCGACTACGGTACCAGCGCCCAGGATGGCTTGCATGCGGACCTCGGAATCGATGCCGTTCAGAAACGAAATTACCGCCGTATTTGGGCCGATCAGCGGCCGGCAAAGTTCAGATGCCTCATCCACATCATATAATTTGACGCAAAACATCACGATATCGACCGGGCCAATTGTGGCCGGATCATCCGTGGCCTTAACGGCAGGAATATGGACATCGCCCAAGGGCGAGATGATCCGTAGGCCGTCTTTCTGCATGGCCGCCAGATGTGCGCCCCTGGCAATAAACGTGACATCCATACCGGCGGCTGCCAGCCGGCCACCGTAATAGCCGCCGATGCCGCCCGCCCCCATGACGGCTATTTTAAGTGACATTGTTGGTATCCCCTAGATTAATGAACCGCAAAAGCGCTGGATACGCCGGCAGGCGTCTTCCAGTGCTTCGGTCGATGTGGCGTAGGATATGCGAAAATGCGGCGACAGGCCAAAGGCCGCGCCATGCACCACGGCGACGCCTTCCGTCGCCAATAGCTCGGTGATGAAATCCAGGTCAGTCTCGATTTTCTTGCCAGCCGGCGTGCTTTTCCCGATGCAGCCCGCGCAACTTGGATAAACATAGAAAGCGCCCTCCGGCGTCAGGCAATCAATACCCCTGGCCTGGTTCAACATGCCGACTACCAGGTCACGGCGCTCCTTGAAGACCTCGTTATGCGCGGCAATAAAGTCTTGCGGGCCGTTCAGGGCCTCGACGGCTGCGGCTTGGCTTATGGACGAGGGGTTGGAGGTGCTTTGCGATTGCACCTTCGATATTGCCTTAATTAATTCCGCCGGTCCGGCGGCGTAGCCGATCCGCCAGCCGGTCATGCAATAGGCCTTCGAAACGCCGTTGACGGTCAAGGTGCGGTCGTACAGGCCAGGCTCTACCTGGGCCGGCGTTACGAAGATGAAATTGTCATAGACCAGATGCTCGTACATATCGTCGGCCATCACCCAGACATGAGGATGGCGCATCAGCACGTTGGTCAGTGCCTGCAACTCGTCGCGGCTATAAGCCGCGCCCGAGGGGTTGGACGGAGAGTTGAAGATCAGCCATTTCGTCTTGCTCGTGATCGCCCCCTCCAGATCATCCGCTGTCATCCGGAACGAGGTTTCCGCCGTGACGTCGACGATCACCGGCGTTCCCCCGGCCAAGTACACCATGTCCGGGTAGGAGACCCAAAAGGGCGCGGGGATAACCACCTCGTCGCCGGGGTTAAGGGTGGCGATCAGGGCGCTGTACAACGCCTGCTTGCCCCCGGAACATACGATGATCTGGTCGATGCCGTAGTCCAGTCCATTGTCGCGCTTGAACTTGGCGGCGATGGCCGTACGCAGGGCCGGGGTGCCGATCACGTCGGTATATTTGGTATCACCCGCCTCAATCGCCTCGATCGCCGCCTGCTTGATGTTGTCGGGGGTGTCGAAATCCGGTTCACCGGCGCTCAGGCCGATGACGTCCTGGCCCGCGGCTTTCATATTACGGGCCTGGTCGCTGATCGCCATGGTGGCGGACGGCTGTACGCGCGCGAGGGAGTTGGCAAGGAATGGCATGACAACGCGACCTTTCAATTCACAATGATTCGTTCGATTTTAGGCGCGGCAAAACCTAAACCTCTCGCCGCTTCAGCGCAATGAAGAACCGTATTTTTCCAGCGCCCCGACAAACCAAAGATAGGCATTCAGATGTTCCGGGAAAGCCCCCGTCAAGGAGCCGTTTTGATGCGCATAGATTTAGACCGTTTGGATCATCTGGTTCTGCCGTGCGGCGACGTCGACGCCA
>Ga0209089_10003849_pt1 | contig 12669 bp, 10 predicted proteins | sample ArcticOcean_MG_C_FD_187431 | JGI IMG/M metagenome (GOLD analysis project Ga0209089, IMG submission 187431) | Marine microbial communities from western Arctic Ocean - ArcticOcean_MG_CB2_150 (SPAdes) (version 2) | ecosystem: Environmental > Aquatic > Marine > Oceanic | place: Arctic Ocean: Canada...
AAAATATCTTTCCAGCTTCCTTTTTCAAGAGGTACATTTTTATCTAGAAAGTTACGACCATACTCTATTACTTTTTGGCCTCTTATTGGGTTATATATTTTTCCTATTACCGCTCCTTTTGTTTCAGGAATTACATCAGTTCCATATAAGCTATCGTAGAGACTCATCCATCTTGCGTTAGCTGCATTAAGGGCATATCTTTCGTTCATGATTGGGACTACTAATTGGGGTCCTGCTATGCTAGTTATTTCTTTATCAACATTTTTAGTTTTAATTTTAAAATCGGGTCCTACTTCTTTTAAGTAACCAATTTTTTTTAAAAATTTTTTATAATCTTCTAGATTAATTCCATTACCTTTGTTTTTGATATGCCATGTATCAATTTTTTTTTGCAAGTCGTCTCTTATATTTATTAATTCTTTATTTTTAGGTGCTAATTCATGAACAGCTTTGTCAAATCCTAGCCAAAATTTTTCTGGAGAAATTTTTGTATCTTTAAGAAGTTCGTTATTTATAAAATTTAATAACTCACTTGCGACAGAAAGGTTGTTAATTTTTATATATTGTTTTTTCATAGCACTCATTGACCCCATCTGTATTTTTGCCTGAGAGTTTTGCTCCTTCGGCGAGATTAAATCTCTTTCCAGAGTGTTATGTCTAATGTCGGTTCTTTTGCCTGAGAGTTTCCGGGGTGGTTGCTCCTTCGGCGCTATATATTGTATAGTCTCTCCCGATGAATAAACACTAAAAGGTTAATAGAGATAAGTCAAATATTAAATATTTACAGCAAATATTCCAGTATCATTATTATTTATTTAAAACATTTTATTGCCTTTTTTGACAATTAATTAATAATTAAATTATTCAAATGAAAAATTATTTAAATTTTGAAACAGATGTTAAGAATTTAGAAGGTGAGATAGAAAAACTTAAAGATCCATATAATCAAGATGGTCTTACCGAGGTAGATACAAAAAAGATTTCAGAGACTCAATTAGAATTAGATAAAAAGTTACAAGATATTTATTCTAATTTAGATCCTTGGCAAATTACTTTAGTTGCTAGACATGAAGATAGACCTAAATCAAAATTTTTTATAGATAATTTATTTGAAGACTTTATTCCATTGTCTGGGGATAGATTTTATGGAGAAGATAAATCTGTGTTGGTAGGCTTTGCTAAATTTAATGAAACTTCAGTTTTGGTAATTGGTCAAGAAAAAGGAAATGATCTAGAGACAAGAATTGAAAGAAATTTTGGAATGATGCGACCTGAAGGTTATAGAAAAACAATAAGATTAATGAAGCTTGCAAATAAATTTAATATTCCAATAATTTCCTTCATCGATACTCCAGGCGCTTATCCAGGCGTTGGAGCTGAAGAGAGAGGACAAGCAGAGGCAATTGCAAAATCTATAGAATGCTGCATGGAACTAAATGTTCCAACACTTGCAATTATTATTGGGGAAGGTGGCTCAGGTGGAGCAATAGCATTAGCTTCATCTAATAAAGTTATAATGTTAGAAAATGCAATTTATTCAGTAATATCTCCAGAGGGCTGTGCTACTATTTTGTGGAGAGATCCAAAGAAGACTCTTGATGCAGCAAGAGCGATGAAATTATCTGCTAAAGATCTTTTAGAATTAAAAGTAATTGATGAAATTATTCCAGAACCAATTGGGGGAGCTCATAGAGATAAAGATTTAATTTTAGACAATGTGAAAAAATCAATTGAAGATAATTTAAATGAGTTTCTTAATATGACTAGAGAAGATGTTTTTAATCATAGAAAAGATAAATTTTTAAAAATTGGAAGAAACAAAGGATTTGTTAGCCAGTTAGATGACATAAGCACATTAAGTATGAAGAAAAATAAAATTAATATTTTTATTGAAAAATTTTTTAGAAATAAGAATAATCTAATTATTCTAGTTATTTCTTTATTATTAGTTTTATCTTCTGTTTATTTTTTATAAAGAACCACAACAACGCTTAAATTTTTTACCCGATCCACAGAAGCAGGGTTCATTTCTACTCATTTTTTTTCCTATATATTTTGGGTCAATTTTAGTTGGTTTAATTTTTTCTGTTTTTTTAATTTCTTCTTGTACTATTTTTAAGTTCATTAAAACTGTAACAAAATCTATTTTTAGTTTATCTAATAAGTTTGCAAAAAGGTCAAAAGCTTCCTTTTTATATTCAATTAAGGGATCTCTTTGTCCATAAGATCTAAGACCTATTACTTGTCTTAGTTGTTCGAGATATTGAATGTGTGTTTTCCAATTTAAATCTATACTTTGTAAGAAAATTCTTTTTTCGATTTCTTTGGCTTTTCCTTCATCTAAAAATTTAATTCTTTCATTTCTTGCTTCTAAAAATTTTAAATTAATTTTTTCTTTAAACTCTTGATCTTTTAAGTTCATAAGATTTTCAATTTCTTTTTCATCAAAGCTTTTTCCTAGCAATACTTTTAATTGATTAATGAATTCATTATTTTTTGGCTGTGAAAATTTTTGTGTCTTTAAGTTAATTAAGTTTTCAATGATTTTTGATAAAAATTCATTGGAATAATCAAATACTTTTTCACTATTCATCACATTTTTTCTTTGAGAAAAAATTACGTGTCGTTGATCATTTAAAACATTGTCGAATTTTAATAAAGTTTTTCTTATATCGAAGTTTCGTGCCTCTACTTTTTGCTGAGCTCTTTCTAAAGCTTTGTTGATCCATGGATGATCGATACTTTCCCCATCTTTTAAGCCAAGTTTTTGAAGAATATTATTCATAGATTCAGAGCCAAAAATTCTCATTAAATCATCTTCTAAACTTACATAAAAAATTGAATTTCCCTCATCCCCCTGACGACCAGCTCTTCCTCTTGCTTGATTGTCAACTCTTCTAGATTCCATTCTTTCGGTACCAATCACAAATAAACCACCTAAAGATTTGATCTTATTTTTATTTAAATTTAACTCATCATCTGGTTGGCTTTGTTTTTTACCACCTAGTTGAATATCAACGCCTCTTCCAGATATACTTGTAGTTATTATGACTGAATTTAGTTTACCTGCATTTGCTATTATTGCAGCCTCATTTTCATGGTTTTTGGCATTTAAGACTGTATGTTTTATTTTTACATCATCTAAAAGTTTAGAATATACTTCTGATTTATTAATACTCGAGGTAAAAATTAAAATTGGTTGACCCAATTTATTGCAGTCTAAAATTTTTTTTACAATCGCTTTATTTTTTTCTAATTCTGTTCTAAAAATTTGATCATTCCAATCCTCTCTGATCATGTTTTTATTAGTAGGAATAATTACAACAACTAAATTATATATTTCATAAAATTCTTCAGATTCAGTTGCAGCAGTACCAGTACATCCTGAAAGTTTATTATAGAGTTTAAAATAATTTTGATAGGTAATTGATGCTAATGTTTGATTTTCGGCCTGTACGTTGATAAGTTCTTTTGCCTCAAGGGCTTGATGAAGGCCATCACCAAATCTTCTACCTTCTAATATTCTACCCGTTAGTTCATCAATAATTTTTAAGTAACCATTTTGAACTATATAGTCTCTCCCTTTTTCAAACAAATGATTCGCTCTTAATGATTGGTTTACATGATGAACTAAACTTAAATTTTCTGGATCATAAAAATTATTATTTTTAAGAATTCCTGCATTAGAAAAAATTTTTTCGACATTATTTATTCCTTGATTTGTAAGTAAAATATTTTTATCTTTTTCATCAATCTCATAGTCTTGAACATTTAATTTTTTAACCAACTTATCTATTGCAAGATATTGTTCGGTTTTATCTTCGGTGGCACCAGAAATAACTAAGGGAGTTCTTGCCTCATCAATTAAACAAGAGTCTATTTCATCAACTATTGAATAAAAATGTTCTCTTTGAACCATCTGATCTTTTGAGAACTTCATGTTGTCTCTTAGATAATCAAATCCAAGTTCACTATTAGTTGCATATGTGATATCATGATTATAATTTTCTTTTCTTTCATAATCATCTTGATCATTATTTATATAACCATAAGTAAGACCCAAAAATTTATAAATTTCACCCATTTCTAGAGAGTCTCTTTTTGCCAGATAATCATTTACTGTAACTATATGCACACCCTTTTCATGCAAGGCATTTAGATAAGCGGCAAGAGTAATAGTTAAAGTTTTTCCTTCTCCAGTTCTCATTTCTGAAATTTTACCCTCGTGGAGAACAACGCCACCAATTAGTTGCACATCATAGTGTCTTTCTTTGCGGGTTCTTTTTGAAGCCTCTCTTACGAGAGCAAAAGCTTCTGGTAATAATTCATTGATATTTTCACCTTGTTTAAGTCTTTTTTTTAATTCAAGGGTTTTTTTTGGAAAGTCAATATCAGAGATAGTATTGATCTTATCTTCGAAAGAATTAACTTTTTCAACAATCCTTGCTATTCTATCTAATTCTTTTTGATTGCTTGATTTAATGAATTTTGAAATAAAATTTAAAGGATTTATCATTTAATTCTGTTTTTGATATATTATTTAATTACAACCTTTAATATAGTTATTAAATAAATATTTTAAACCATGGCAATAAACTTAAAAAATTTTCTGAATCTTCAAAATAAAGACTCAAAAATGGGTGACTTTCAAGATTTAGAACATTTAGATGGTGTTTCAATATCTATAACTAGTGCTAATCTTTATGGCAACTCAAGGGACGATCTAGTGATGTTTTATTTTAGAGAGGGTGCAAATTATGCATCAGTTTATACTAAGTCAAAAATAGTATCCGAAAATATAAAATGGAATTTAAATTTAAAAAGCAAAAAAATAAGTGCACTTATTGTTAATACAAGAAATGCAAATACTTTTACAGGTCAAAAAGGATATCAAGGCTTAAAAGAAATAGCCGAGGAACTTTCTATACAATTATCTAAAATACAAAGAGAAGATGAAGATAATCCTCAAAAAATAAAACCAAACCAAATTCTTTTTGGATGTACAGGAATAATTGGAGAAAAATTTCCAACTGAAAAAATAAAAAAAAATATTCCAGCTTTAATTCAAAAGATTAAATATAAACAAAATAAATATATTTGGATGAAAGCTGCTTTAGGAATTATTACAACTGATTTAAAACCAAAGCTTGCAATGGAAGAATGTAAAATTGGAAACACAAAAATTAAAATATATGGAGTAGCAAAAGGCTCTGGCATGATTTATCCAAATATGGCAACAACTTTGGGATATGTTTTTACAGATGCAGATATTTCCTCAAATATTTTACAAAAATTACTTAAAAAAAATATTGAAACAACTTTTAATGCAATAAGTTGTGATGGAGACACAAGCACGAATGATATGGTTTCAATATTTTCAACAGCAAGAGCTAAAAATAAAATCATAAAAAATATTAACGATTCAACAATAAAAGATTTTGATAATTCTTTACATGAAGTGCTTTTGAATCTTGCTAAAAGAGTTGTAGCAGATGGAGAGGGGGCCTCAAAGTTTGTCACTATTAAAGTAAATAGTGCCAAGACAAGAGAAGACGCAAAAAAAATTGCTTTTTCAATTGCTAATTCACCTTTGGTTAAAACTGCTATAGCTGGGCATGATCCTAATTGGGGAAGAATTATTATGGCTATAGGTAAAGCAAATGTAAATATTGAGTTACATAAGCTTTTTATTAAACTTGGATTAATGAAGATTGTAGAAAAAGGTCAACTATCAAAAACCTATGTTGAAGACGATGCAGTAGTGTATATGAAGGAAGAAAAAAAAATTGATATAATAATAGATCTTAATATGGGTACAAAAAACTTTACAGCATATACAATGGATTTAACCAAAAAATATGTAGAAATTAATGCTGACTATAGAAATTAATTATAAGTTATGATTAAATATAAACTAATTTGTAAAGATTGTAATTTTTTGTTTGATAGTTGGTTTGCTTCTTCAAAAGAATATGAAAAGTTAAAAAAAAAGAAATATATAGACTGTCACCATTGTGGCTCTAAGAGTATAGAAAAGACTTTAATGTCACCAAGTGTTCTAAAATCAAATAAAGAATCAAAAGTCGAAATGAAAGATGAAAGATATAAAGATATTAGAAAAAAAATAAATGAGTATCAAAAGTTTATTGAAAAAAATTTTGAATTTGTAGGTGAAAATTTTGCTTATGAAGCTAGATCAATTCATTATAAAAACAAAAAAAAATCAAAAGGTATTTATGGTTCAGCTTCCAAAGAGGAGTTAAGCGAATTAAAAGAAGAAGGAATAGAGGCAGAAATAATACCCTGGCTAAAGGATAATAGTAATTAAATTTTTAGTAGCTTTAAAATATAATTTACAGAAGTATCTTTACTGACTTTCCAGGAATTATCTAAAATATTAAATTTCATTCCATCTTGTTTTTTTGTTAGCAAATTATTTTTTTTTGAAATTTTAATCAAATCATCAGGTTTTACAAATTTTTCCCAATCGTGAGTCCCAATTGGTAACCATTTTAAAATATATTCTGCTCCAATAATTGCAAATGCATATGATTTTAATGTTTTATTTAAAGTTGCAACAAACATTAATCCATTTTTTTTTAATAATTTTGAACTTTCTTTAATAAAAAAATCTATATCGTCAACATGTTCAACTATTTCCATATTTAAAATTACGTCAAATTTTTTTTTAGTTTTTAAAGTTTCTGGAGAAGCAACTTTATAGTCAATTTTAAGCTTATTTTTTTTTGCATGAAACTTTGCAATCTCGATATTTTTTTTTGATGCGTCTATGCCAACTACATTGGCTCCAAGTCTGCACATTGGTTCAGCCAACAAGCCTCCACCACATCCAATATCTAAAATATTAATCTTTTTTAAAGGTTTGTCTGAGATTTTTAAGTTAAAATCTTTAATTATATTATCTTTAATATATCTAATTCTTATAGGGTTAAAATTGTGCAAAGGCTTAAATTTTCCATTAGGATTCCACCATTCTTCTGCAATTTTAGAAAATTTTTCAATCTCTTTTTTATTTATTGAATTCATAATAGATCACTTGTGGACATAACAATTAAGATGTATTTTATCAAATATAAATTAAATTAAATTAAATAATCAATGAAAACTGTTGTATTAAAGTTCGGTGGAACTTCTGTAGGAAGTATAGAAAGAATAAAAAAAGTTGCCAACATTATTGGCTCTTATAAAAGAAAAAAATTTAGAGTTATTGTCGTTTCTTCAGCAATGAGCGGAACTACAAATGACTTAATTAATAAATCTAAACTTATTAGTAATAATTTTGATAAAGCTGAATACGACACATTATTAGCCTCAGGGGAGCAAGTATCATGTTCCTTAATTGCAGGAAGATTAAATCATTTAGGGTATAAATCTAGATCTTGGATGGCATGGCAAATTCCAATTTTAACAGATGGACCCCATAGTGCCGCTAGAATAGATAAGATAAATAGAAATCAAATACTAAGTTTTATTAAAACAGGTGGAGTACCAATTATAACTGGTTTTCAAGGCATTAATTTAAATAGTAGAATAACTACTTTAGGAAGAGGCGGATCAGACGCAAGTGCAATTATGTGTGCAAAGTTTTTCAAAGCGCAAAAATGTATAATCTATACAGATGTTGATGGTGTTTACACAACTGATCCAAAAGTTTTAAAAAAAGCAAAAAAAATAAAAGTTATTTCTTATGAAGAAATGTTAGAAATGGCATCGTTAGGAGCAAAAGTTATGCAACCAACTTCTATACAAGATGCAAGATTAAATAGAATTAATGTTGATGTAAAATCCTCATTTACAAATAAATCAGGAACTTTAATTACAAAAAGAAAAAATATATTTAGTAATAAGACAATTGCCGGATTAACAGCCACTAAAAATGATGCGAAAGTAACTCTTGTTGGAGTTAAAGATAAACCTGGAGTAGCAGCTTCTGTATTTAAACCACTTTCTCAAAATTACATTAATATTGATATGGTTGTTCAAACTTCGTCCGGTAATAAAAAAGAAACTGATATAACTTTTACTATTAAATCAGAAGATTTATCAAAAACGTTAAAACTTATAAAACAAAACAAAAAAATAAAATATAGAGATTTAATAGTAAATAAAAATGTATCAAAAGTATCAATTATTGGTGTTGGAATGATAACTACACCTGGTGTAACATATAGGATGTTTCAAACATTAGCTAAAAAAGGAATTAATATATTAGTTATTTCTACATCAGAAATTAAAATTTCAGTATTAATAGGAAAGAAATTTGTAAAAAAAGCTATTTCAGCTCTTCATAAAGAATTTAAATTAGATTAAATAAATTATGAGTCTAAGACCATTCAGGGATATTAATAGAAAAAAAACCAAGGTAATTAATGTTGGCGATGTCAAGATTGGAGGAGACAACCCCATATCAGTTCAATCAATGACCAATACTTTAACTACAGATGTTAAAGCAACGATTAAACAAATAAATTATATTTGTGAAGAAGGAGCAGATTTAGTGAGAGTTTCATGTCCAGATGAAGAATCAACTTTTGCTTTAAAGGAAATTACTAAGCATGCACCAGTACCAATTATAGCCGATATTCATTTTCATTACAAAAGAGCCATAGAGGCAGCAGAAAATGGAGCAAAGTGTTTAAGAATTAATCCAGGTAATATTGGAGATAAGTTAAAAATACATGAAGTATTAAGTGCAGCTAAAAATAATAATTGTTCAATAAGAATAGGAGTGAACGCCGGATCTTTGGAAAGAGATATTCTAGAAAAATATAAAGAACCTTGTCCAGAAGCTTTAGTAGAAAGTGCATTAAGGAATATTAAAATCTTGGAAGACCAAGACTTTTTTAATTTTAAAATCAGCGTTAAATCTTCAGATGTTTTTTTATCTACGACAGCTTACCGTCAACTTTCGAAAGTTACAGATTATCCTTTGCACCTAGGAATTACGGAGGCAGGTAGTTTCATTACTGGAAGTATTAAATCTTCTATAGGTTTAGGGTCACTTTTGATGGATGGAATCGGTGACACAATAAGAATTTCACTGTCTGATGACCCTGTTAAAGAAATTAAAATTGGTAATGAGATATTAAAATCACTTAATTTAAGAAATAGAGGTGTAAAAATCATATCATGCCCATCATGTGCGAGACAAGCATTTCAAGTAATTAATACAGTAAAAATTTTAGAAGAAAAACTTTCTCACATAAAAACTCCACTAACATTATCTATTATTGGATGTGTAGTTAATGGTCCTGGTGAAGCAGCAATGACTGATATAGGTATTACAGGTGGTGGAAAAGGTAACAATATGCTTTATTTATCTGGAATTCAAAGTGAAAAAGTTTTATCAGATGACATAATATCAAAGGTTGTCAGCGAAGTGGAAAAAAAAGTAGCTGAGCTAGATAAAAAATTATAATGATTCCATTAAAAACTATTGAAGATTTAATATCTAAGCACTCTTTATTGGAGAAAGAACTATCATCAGGTGAAGTAGATAAAAAATTATTTGCAGAAAAATCAAAAGAATATTCTGACTTAAATGAAATTATTGAACAAGTAAAAAAATATAGCACTTATGATAAAGATAAGATTGAGCTAGAAAAAATATTAGAGGATTCCAGTAGTGACAGTGAATTTAAAACAATGGCAGAAAATGAATTGAAAGAATTAAAATCTCAAAATGAGATAATTGAAAAAAAATTAAAATTGTTTTTACTACCAAAGGATGAGGCTGATAAAAAAAATGCTATTATAGAAATTAGGGCAGGAACTGGAGGTTTAGAGGCAAGTCTATTTGCAGCCGACCTCTTTAAAATGTATGAAAAAGTGAGCCATAAAAAAAAATGGGAATTAGAATTAATTAGCATGTCACAGAGTGAAGCCGGTGGATTAAAAGAGGTGATTGCATCTATCAAAGGGAAGAATATCTATTCAACTCTAAAATATGAAAGTGGAGTACATCGAGTTCAAAGAGTTCCTGATACAGAAACTCAAGGTAGAGTTCATACATCCGCCGCAACAGTAGCTGTTTTGCCAGAAGCTGAAGAAGTAGATTTAAAGATTAATGAATCTGATTTACGTATCGATGTTTTTAGAGCCGGTGGGCCAGGAGGACAGTCAGTTAATACAACGGATAGTGCAGTTAGAATAACTCATATTCCAACTGGATTATCAGTGTCTCAACAGGATGAAAAATCACAACACAAAAATAAAGCAAAAGGAATGAAAATTTTAAGATCAAGACTTTACGATTTAGAGAGATCAAGAATAGATCAGGAAAGATCACAAGATAGAAAAAGTAAAATAGGAACTGGTGATAGATCTGAAAGAATAAGAACTTATAATTTTCCTCAAGGAAGAGTCACCGATCATCGTATCAATCTCACCCTTCATAAACTTGAGGAGTTCTTAGAAGGAGAAGCTTTTGATGAAATGGTTGAAACTTTAACATTACAAGCACAAGAAGAAAAATTAAGTAATTTAAGTTAATGATGAATATTGAAAATATCTTGAATAAAGGCACAAATATTTTAAAAGCAAATAAAATTGCAAATCCATATCTTGATAGTGAAATACTTTTATCTGAATCAATTAACAGAGATAAAAAACATATTATTTTAAATCCAAAGGAAATTTTAGAAAATAAACAATTAAATAATTTTAATAGTTTAATAGAAAGAAGAAGAAAAGGTGAGCCAATTGCTTACCTTATAAATAAAAAAGAGTTTTGGAAAAATGAATTTTATGTAAATGAAAATGTTTTAATTCCGAGACCAGATACTGAGTTAATAATAGATCAAGTTTTAAAAATTTATTCGAAGAACTCTCAATTACAAATTCTTGATATAGGAACAGGATCAGGGTGTATTCTTTTATCAATACTTAAAGAGAGAACTAGCTTTTATGGTACAGGAATAGATATTTCCAAAAAAAGTATAAATGTAAGTAAATTCAATGCAAATAGACTCAAACTAGATAATAGAGTTAAATTTTATAATTCAGATGTTGACAATTTTAAAATTGGCAAATATGATCTAATTGTTTCAAATCCTCCATATATTGAATTGTTAAGTTTAAAATATTTGGAAAAAGATGTTGTTAACTTTGAACCAAAGTTAGCTTTAAGTGGTGGATTTGATGGTTTTTCAAAAATCAGAAAAGTTATAAGTAAAGCAAGTACTCTGATTAAAAAGAATGGAAAACTTATTTTAGAGATTGGTTTTAAGCAAAGAAATAAAGTTAAAGAAATATTAAAAAAAGAAGGGTTTTATATTAATAGAACTCTAAAAGATTATGGAAATAATGATCGGTGCATAATCAGCACTAAAATTTAAAAAATTAGTTTAAACATATGGTAACATTTAGAAACAATAAAAATAATAATAGAAGACCTCCTTTTAGAAGCAATAATAATAGAAGACCTCCTTTTAGAAGAAATGAGGAAAGATCAAATTTTTCAAATAATGACAATTTTCAAAGAAATGGTCTAGGAAGAAACAACCATAATGCTTCAAAATTAATTGAAAAATATAATAATTTAGCAAGAGAAGCTCTAGCAAATGAGGATAAAACTTTGTCAGAAAACTACTTTCAATATGCTGATCATTTCACTCGAGTACAGAGCGAGCAAGAAAAAAATAAAATGACCAAAGTCAATATTATTCCAACAGAAGTTGTTACATCAATTAAGCCAGAAGAAAAAAAAGATATTGCGGAAGAATCAGAAGATACAAAATCAGTTACAAGTTAATTTAAACCCATAATTAATTCTGATTTTAAAACATCTATTTTAATTTTTTTAACTTCAAATAATTTTCTCTCTTTATTTTTAAGTATTTTTCCAGAAGGCAATTTTAATTTTTGGGAATTAATACTTTTTCCGTTTTTTATAACTTCATAATGCAAATGAGGACCGGTGGATTTACCCGTAGAACCTACATATCCAATTATTTGTCCTTGCTTAACTCTTATGCCTACTTTTATTCCACCAGCAAAATTTTTCATGTGTGCATAGACTGTCGAATAAGTAGTATTATGTTTTATTTTTATACAATTTCCACCACCACCACACCATTTAGCTCTAATTACTTTTCCGTTACCAGAAGCCATGATGGGAGTACCTAAAGGTGCAGCAAAATCTGTTCCTTTATGAAGTTTATTGTAACCATCAATAGGATGTTTTCTTAATCCATATGCAGAAGATAACCTCGCACCATTAATTGGTGTCTTCATCAATGCTTTTTTAACACTTTTACCATTTTGATCATAGTAATCTTCACTTCCTTTTTTATCAAAGTAATAAAATGAATTATTTATTCCACTTAGCTTAAGGTTAGCAAAAACAATATTACCAGTTTCATAAATTTTATTTTCATCATCTTCGAATATTTCATACATAATTTGAAAATTATCATTTTTTCTTAAGTCTCTTTGAAAATCTACTTGAAATCCATAAATTCTAGCAAATTCAATTATTATGTTTGGCTGTACTTTTAAATCAATTGCAGTTCTGTAAAGACTTTTTAAAATTTTACCTTCTTTAAAGATAATTTTTTTAGTTAAATTTGTAATTATTATTTTTTTTTCAAATAAACCAGTTTTTGAATTTCTAGTTAATTGAATTTGTTTAGTTGTGGATATCGAAAA
>Ga0209089_10003850_pt1 | contig 12669 bp, 9 predicted proteins | sample ArcticOcean_MG_C_FD_187431 | JGI IMG/M metagenome (GOLD analysis project Ga0209089, IMG submission 187431) | Marine microbial communities from western Arctic Ocean - ArcticOcean_MG_CB2_150 (SPAdes) (version 2) | ecosystem: Environmental > Aquatic > Marine > Oceanic | place: Arctic Ocean: Canada...
TTCTTCTTTATTGGAATTTATGGTGGTTTTATAAATGCTGGAATAGGAATAGTTATTATGTTTTTTTTAACTAGATATAATAGGTTGTCTCTTGTTAAAACAAACGCAGCTAAAGTTGCTTTAGTGGGAATTTATACTGTGGGTGCTTTAGCATTATTTGCTTACAACAATAAAGTTAATTGGGCTATGGGTTTGTGGCTTTCTATTGGTACAATTTTCGGAGCCTGGCTTACAAGTCGATATTCTGTAAAAAAAGGGGAGAAGGTTATAAAAATTGCTTTATTAATTATGGTTGTAGTTATGGCAATTAAATTATGGTTCTTTTAATAACCTACTTGGTCAATTATTTCTAATCCATAACCAGCTAATCCTATTCTAGGAATTCGTTTTGAATTACTTACTACTTTAAGTTTTCTAATGTTTAAATCATGTAATATTTGGGCTCCTATCCCAAAGTCTTTATAGTCCATTCTTAAAGGGGGAACTTGATTTATATTTTCCTTCTTTTGGAGATTCTTCAATAAATTAATTCTAGATAAAAAATTTTCACTTGATTCTTGATGATTAATAAACAAAATAGCACCTTTTTTTTCCTTATTAATTAAGGAAAAAATATCATTAAGACTTCTATCGGTAGCACCCGTTATAAGGCCCAAAACATCATCATTAATTTTTGATGAATTAATCCTTATCAATACCGCTTCTGTAGGCTCCCACTCACCTATAGAAAGAGCTAAATGAATTTGACTATTTGTAGTTTGTTGATAAGCTCGCAATCTATATTTCCCATACTTTGTTTCTATTTCTGTATCAACTTTTTTTAGAATTAAACTATCGTGTTCCATTCTGTAAGCAACTAAGTTTTCAATAGAAACTATTTTTAAATCAAATTTTTTTGCAATTTTAATTAACTCAGGTAGTCTAGCCATAGAACCATCATCATTTATTATCTCAACTATAACTCCAGCCGGTTTTAATCCAGCTAGCCTTGAAACATCTATAGCAGCTTCCGTATGACCAGTTCTTCTCAAAACCCCACCTTCTTTTGCAATTAATGGAAAAACGTGTCCTGGTTTAGATAGTTGATGTGATTGAGTTTTATTATCAACTAACGCTTTTATTGTTTTAGATCTATCATTTGCAGATATTCCGGTAGTAATACCATTTCCTTTTAAATCAACTGAAACTGTAAAAGCTGTCTCTAATGGATCTGTATTATTAGAGACCATTTTATCTAAACTTAAGTCATAACATCTGCTTTCAGTTAACGGAACACAAACAAGTCCTCTTCCATGAGTAATCATAAAATTAACTAACTCAGGAGTTACTTTTTCAGCAGCACAAATAAAATCACCTTCATTTTCTCTATTTTCATCATCAACGACAATTATAATTTTACCATTTTTAATATCTGTTAAGGCTTCAGAAATTGTGTTTAATCCTAATTGTTTTTTCATTGAATATTTTTTCCACCCATGTATTTAACATAAATTTTTTGAATTGGAATTATTATAGGATCTAAATTTATAAATCCTTTATCAGAAGATGCTCTATTTAACAATAAAAAAGCAAAAGGAGCTAATAATACAGTAGAAATCCATGAAGCAAGTAATGGTGTAATGCTATTGTCTTCAGCCGCATTTTTACTAAAAAGACCTATATAATGATAAATTAAAAATATAACAACTGATATAACTAGTGGTAATCCAAGCCCACCCTTTCTTATAATAGTACCAAGAGAAGCGCCAATAATGAAAAATAGGAATGAAGCAAATATTAATGTATACTTATCATAAAGAGTTATTTTATGAAGATTTATTAATTTTTGGAATAAGAAAAAGTTACGCTTTTTACTCTCCAAGTTATTAATTGTACCTCTTAATGATGGAATTGATGTTCGTATAGCTTCTGCATATTTGAATTTTTTATCAACCTTCATAAATTCTAAAATATTTGATCGTAATAGTTTAGATAAACTAGAGCTGTCTTTTTTAATTTTTGTAAGTTGAGAAAGTCCATTGGTTTTATTAAAGTTTTCACTAAATAATTTTTTTTGCTCATCTAATCCAAGCACCAGAGAATCTATACTTTCTTCTAATTGATTGACTTTTTGCATTCTATAGGTGGTTGTATAGTCTAGAGCATCTAAATCCACATTATTAAACTGTGAAAGGTCAATATTCATAATATATTGCTCAAAATGTACTTTTGCGAAAGGATATTTATTACGTTCAGTTATTTTTTTTGGAACGATATCCTCATACCTATAACCATTATATAAAACCATTTGCAGCATTGCGTCTGTAGTTTCACTCTTTAATTCACCTGATTCTGCTTTTATTACAATTCTATTTCTGTTGTCTCGACTTTTTTCATGTATGATAATATCCTTTAGTAATTGATCATTATCACCATATTTACTCATAACTTTTATTGTCATTTGACCTAAATCATTAAAAACTCCTTCTCTAATAACCAAAGCAGGTTTTAGCTTTGCAATATTTTTTCTAAGATTATAGGACTTTAATTCACCATAAGGAATTATATGGTTTGCAAAAAAGTAAGTCCCAATTCCTAAAAAAACATGAAAAAAAACCAGTGCTAACAAAGCTCTTTGTAATGAAATTCCAGTAGCCTTCATAGCTGCAAATTCATAATTTTCAGCTAAAGATCCATAGGTCATTAAAGAGGCTAATAAAACTGAAAGAGGGAGGACTAGTGGAACTAGTTTTGGGGAATAGTAAATTAAAAACCTGAATATCGTAAAAAAATCTAAACCTTTTCCAGCTAATTCATCTACATATAACCAAAATGCTTGGATTATAAATATTAACATACAAATAGTAAAAACTGAAACTAACCTAGTAGTATATAATTTTAAAAGATATAAATCAATTATTTTAAGCATTAGTTTATGTAAAATCCAGGGTAATCTACTTTATTAAAATTAAAAAAGTCAATAGATATTTTTCTATTAACTATAAAACTTTCAAGCGTAAGCGTTGTGGTTGTTCTTTGTTTCCCTATTTCAATTAACCTATATATGTTTTTAGTTTTCATATTAATTCCCATAAGAATGTATGTTACGTCTAGACTTTCTTCTGATGGAATTAATTTAACATATTGAATATTATTGCCTCTAACATTTTGAAGTATATCCCAATGAAAATCATACCCAGATTTATAAACCTCTATTAACTTAGTAGGGTTTACAATAAAATCATCACTTTGATCAGGATTAGTAATTAAAACTTCTTCATTTTCAGGTATTATAGTATACAGATTTTTACCATCAAACAATTGACTAACGTCTGTTGTAGTTAATCTATATTTTTTACCAGAAACAACAATTTTTCCATTAGTTTCTTGTCTTATATTCTCCTGAGAATTTTCCAATATGTATTTAAATGTGAATTCATAATTTTTATGGTTACTCATCTGAAGTGATACATCATCTAAAAGTTTTTCCGCCTTTAAAGAAGTTTGGCTATAAAGACTAATTGATAGAAAAAAAAGTAAACCAAAAAAAAATAATTGTTTAAATACTTTCATTGTCTAGATGAGTGTTTAAATGATTTAAATCTGAAATTAAAACTTGTCGAGCTTTACTTCCTTCAAAAGAGCCAACAATTCCAGCCGCTTCCATTTGATCTATAATACGGCCAGCTCTATTATAACCTAATTTTAATTTTCTTTGTAATAAAGAAGCTGATCCTTGTTGAGCGATTACAATTACTTCAGCTGCTTCTCTAAACAATACATCTCTATCAGAGGCATCTATATCCAAAGAACTAGTGTTATCATCATTGATATACTCAGGTAGTATATATGCATCGCTATACCCATTTTGAGAACCTATATAATCAGCTATTTGATTAACTTCTGGAGTGTCTACAAAAGCACATTGAATCCTTGAGAGCTCATTTCCTTGAGTGTAAAGCATATCTCCGCGTCCTATTAATTGATCAGCTCCACCACTATCTAAAATTGTTCTAGAATCTATCTTCGACGTAACCCTAAATGCTATTCTAGCAGGAAAATTCGCTTTAATAATTCCTGTAATGACATTAACAGAAGGTCTTTGAGTAGCTATAATTAAGTGAATTCCAACTGCTCGGGCTAATTGGGCTAGTCGCGCTATAGGAGTTTCTACTTCTTTTCCCGCTGTCATGATTAAATCAGCAAATTCATCTACAACTAATACTATATATGATAAATATTTATATCCCTCATTTGGATTTAGTTTTCTGTTCTTGAACTTTTTATTGTATTCAATTAAATTTCTACACAATGCGTTTTTTAATAGTTCGTAGCGGTTATCCATTTCAATACACAATGAATTTAGAGTATTTATAACTTTACTATTATCAGTTATAATGGGGTCTTTACTATCAGGTAATTTTGCTAAATAATGTCTTTCAATTTTATTATAAATTGTTAATTCAACTTTTTTAGGATCAACCAAAACAAATTTGACTTCCGCAGGGTGTTTTTTGTACAATAGTGAAGTTAAGACAACATTTAAACCTACTGATTTTCCTTGACCTGTTGCTCCAGCCATAAGTAAATGAGGCATCTTTGTAAGATCAACAACAAATGTTTCATTACTTATTGTTTTACCTAATGCAATTGGAAGTTCCATTTCTGCATTTTGAAACTTAGTTGAAGCTATTACAGATTTCATTGACACAATACTTGGATTTTGATTTGGAACTTCAATACCTATAGTGCCCTTTCCTGGAATAGGTGCAATAATTCTTATACCAAGAGCAGAAAGAGATAAAGCAATGTCATCTTCAAGATTTTTTATTTTTGAAATTCTGATCCCAGCCTCTGGAACAATTTCATAAAGTGTTACAGTAGGGCCAATTGTTGCTTTAATTTGAGCAATTCCAATTTTATAATTTTTTAGAGTATCTACAATTTTTATTTTATTCTCCTCTAATTCTTCTTGATTTATAGTAATTCCAGTATTTGGATAATCCTTAAGTAAATCTATAGATGGCATCTTAAAACTACTCAATTCAAGTGTTGGGTCAAATTCACCATGCTTTTCTACTAGCTTTTCAGATAATTTTTCTTCAGAGTCTTCATGAATTTCTTCAATTTGAATTTTCAGATCGTTTTCATCATCCTTATTTATATCGATTAAATCATCTTTAACATTTAAGTCATCTTTTTCATAATGAATTTCGTTAGATTTTGTTGAATCTAAATTAGACTTATCATTCTCAATCAATTCATCAACGATTTTATCTGATTTTTTAAAATATTCATAGACCTTTTCAGGAGTAAACTTCCAATGAAAAACAATTATGCATAAAAAATAAAAACACACAATAGAGCTAAAGCCTAATATCCCGATATAGTCAGTTATAAAATTAGATAACTCATAACCAATAACACCATCAATTATAGGAGATTTATCATGAAAAAAACTTAGCAAAAGAGAACCAAATAATAAATAGTTTAACCCCCAAGACCATTTAATCATTAAACTTTTTTTCGAAGTATTGAAAAATAGAACTGATCCAGTAATAAAAATTAAGTAACTAAAAATATATGATGAAATGCCAAAGAGATTAAATATAAAAAAGTGTCCGAGCCAAGCACCAATTTTACTTAAAATATTTTCAGTTTGGATATCACGATTTTGAAATGAGGTTAGTGTTGATTGATCAACCTCCCAGGTTATAAGATAAGATGTAAACGAGAGGAAAAGTATTATGCTTATTAAAATCAAAAAACTTCCCAAAATAATAGTTCTTTGTCTAATAGTTTCTTTGGAAGTTGAATTCTTTTTTTTGCTTAAAGCCATTAGGTTTTTAGTATATCAAAATCTTAGTAACAAAAATACAAATTAGTAACGATTTGATTTATTTTCAATATTTATTTATGAACACTATTTTAAAGAACGTATTTTTATTTTTAATGCTGCATAAAGAAGTGTAATGAAAGGACTTATCCAATTAAAAATCGCATAAATAAAATATTCACCAACACCAACATTAAGTACACTTGATTGATATGCACCACATGTATTCCATGGAATTAGTGCAGACGTAACAGTCCCGGAATCTTCAAGTGTTCTACTTAAGTTTTCTGGCGCTAGATTTCTGTCTTTATAGGCTTTAGAAAACATTTTACCTGGAATTACAATTGCTAAATATTGATCTGAAGCGGTTAGGTTAATTGTTAGGCATGTTGCAACTGTACTTGCAAATAGTTGAAAAGTATTTTTAGCCCAATTTAAAAGTGCATTAGTAATTGAAGATAATGCTCCAATGGCCTCCATTACTCCTCCAAAGACCATTGCACATATTATAAGCCATATAGTATCTAACATTCCCTTCATTCCTCCTGATGAAAAAAGATCATATAAAAGATTATTGTCAGTTTCTATTTGACTACTAACTGTAATAGCATTTAAGATCCCTTTATATGCACTTGAAAAACTATAAGTTTTTTCTCCACTTAAAGCTAAAACAATATTAGGTTGAAATATTAAAGCGAAAACTGCGCCTAAAATTGTTCCTGCTAAAAGGGCTATAAGTGGTGGGGTTTTTTTTGAAATTAAAAAAATAACAAATGCTGGCACTATAAAAAGCCAATAATTGATATTAAACTTTAATTCTATTTGATTTAGTAAAGTTAAAATATCTGCAGCTTCTTTTTGTTCTTGAAAGAATCCAAGCATTACAAAGACTAAAATTGTTATAACAATACTAGGAATAGTAGTCAAGGTCATATATCTAATGTGTGTAAATAAATCACCACCAGCCATTGCGGGAGCTAAATTTGTAGTATCACTTAACGGGGAGAGTTTATCTCCAAAGTATGCTCCAGATATAACAGCCCCTGCAATCATTCCAGGAGGTAATCCTAATGCTTTTCCTATTCCTATTAATGCTATTCCAACTGTAGCTGAAGTTGTCCAACTACTTCCCGTAGCTAATGAAATTATTGCACATATTATAATAGATGATGGAAGAAATATAGAAGGATGCATTACTTTTAATCCGTAGTAAATCATAGCGGGAATTATTCCACTTGCAAGCCATGTTCCAGCTAATGCTCCCACAAAAAGTAAAATTAGAATTGCACCTGCAACTGATTGAAAATTATCAGCAACTTTAATCAACATATTTTTATAAGATATTTTATGATAAAAGCCAATAATTGCAGCAATGGCACCTCCAATTAATAAAATAAATTGATTTGATCCAGACAATGCATCATTTCCAAAAACAAATACATTGTATGCCAATAGCATAATAAGTATTATTAATGGTATTAAGGATGAGAAAAGAGAAAGTGATTTTGCTTTGTTCAAAATTTTAAATTTAAGATTATGTCTAATTGTACAATGTTAAGAATTTTCTAACTAATTTTACATTATAATTAAACGGATACTATGAACTCATACGATGTTACTGTAATTGGCTCTGGTCCTGGAGGATATGTTGCTGCAATAAGATGTTCTCAATTGGGACTTAGAACAGCTCTAATTGAAAAATATAATTCTTTAGGAGGTACTTGTTTAAATGTTGGATGTATTCCTTCAAAATCTTTACTTGACTCATCACATCATTATGAGGAAGCCGTTAAAAATTTTAATACCCATGGAATCGAAATTTCAGGAGATATAAAAGTTAATCTTGAAAAAATGATTTCTCGAAAACAGTCTGTTGTTGATCAAACGACTAAGGGTATTGACTATTTAATGGATAAAAATAAAATTGATGTTTTTTATGGTTTAGGCAGTTTCGAAGATTCAACTCACATAAAAGTCACATCTGATAAATCTGAAGTTCTTGAAACTAAAAATACAATAATTGCTACTGGATCTAAGCCAACAAGTTTACCTTTTGCATCAGTCGATAAAGAAAGAATAATTACTTCTACAGAAGCACTTTCATTAAAAGAAATCCCTAAACATATGGTTGTAATAGGTGGAGGTGTTATAGGACTTGAATTGGGTCAGGTATATTGTCGATTAGGTTCTGAAGTATCTATTGTAGAATATGCAGATCGTATTATACCAATCATGGACTTTAGTGTTTCTAGGGAACTAACTAAGGTTTTAAAAAAACAAGGTGTGAAATTTTATTTATCACATTCTGTAACTAAAGTTGATCGTTTGAAGAACGGAGTAGTTGTAAAAGCATTAGATAAGGATAAATCTGAAGTTACCTTTGAGGGTGATTACTGCCTTGTTTCTGTTGGACGAAGCCCATATACTAATGGTTTAAATGCAGAATCTGCTGGTGTGAAAATAAATGAAAAGGGGCAAATTATTGTAAATCGTAAACTTCAATCAAGTAATCCAAATATTTATGCAATAGGTGATGTTGTTAGAGGGGCAATGTTAGCTCATAAAGCTGAAGAGGAGGGGGTTATGGTTGCTGAAATTATAGCTGGTCAAAAACCTCATATTGACTATAATCTTATTCCAAATGTCATCTATACATGGCCAGAAGTTTCTTCAGTTGGAAAAACAGAAGAAATGCTGAAATCTGAAGGAATTAATTATAAAGTTGGTCAATTCCCTATGAGAGCTTTAGGTCGAGCTAGAGCAAGTATGGATACGGATGGTTTTGTTAAAATCTTAGCTGATTCTGAAACTGATGAAGTGTTAGGAGTTCATATGGTTGGAGCTAGAGTTGCTGATCTTATTGCAGAAGCTGTTACAGCCATGGAGTTTAGAGCTTCAGCTGAGGATATTTCTAGAATGAGCCACTCTCATCCAACATATGCCGAAGCAGTAAAAGAAGCTGCTCTTGCCGCTACTGATAACCGTCCGCTACATATTTAGAACATTTTATCAAACTTATTTTTGATTTTACCTAAAGACAGATTTCCAATACTTCCTGTATGTGAATGTTTTACTGATCGATTCGGCTTGAATTTACCTGTTTTGATATTCTTTTTGTATTCAATATACACATCTCTAAATGGCTTACCTTTATTTACCTCAGAATTTAAAGTATCAACACTAAACAGAGTGTCATATTTTTTTTGATCGGTAATTTGTTTTGAAATTTTAATTTGTGGCAAACTAAAAGTTAAAATATCTAAACATGATTTTAATTCTTCAATAGCATCAATTATAACTCCCTTAGTTAATTGTAATTCTCTATGGTATCCACTTGGAAGATTAGTCATTAGAATAGATAATTGATAAGGAACACCTTGAAGCATGTTACACTTACCACGAATTAATTCAAATATATCTGGGTTTTTTTTATGAGGCATTATGCTCGATCCAGTAGTTAGATTATCAGGAAATGAAATAAACTCATATTCTTGTCCCATGTATAAACATATATCCATTGATAATTTTGCAAGGGTACTTGCTAGTATACTTATAGCTATAGCTGTTGATTTCTCAACTTTCCCTCGACTCATTTGAGCCGCAGTTGAATTAAATTTGAGTGTATTAAAACCCAAAAGTTTTGTAGTTAATTCTCTGTTTATAGGAAAAGAGCTTCCAAAACCTGCCGCACTCCCTAAAGGGTTTTGATCTGATAAACAATAGGCAGTATTTAAAAACTGGACATCATCAATTAGGCTTTCTGCATAAGCAGAAAACCACATTCCAAATGAAGTCGGCATGGCTGTTTGAAGATGTGTGTAACCGGGTAGTAAATTTGCTTTATATTTTTCAGATAAATTAATTAACAAATCAAATAAATTTTTGGTTTGCGATTTCACTAATGAAATTTCATTCTTCAAATATAGATGCATTGCAACTAAAACTTGATCGTTTCTTGATCTAGCAGTATGAATTTTTTTACCAATATCTCCTAATTTATCAATCAAAATATATTCAATTTTTGAATGCATATCTTCAAATTTATTTTCAATGGTGAAGGTTCCATTTTGAGCTTGAATTTTAATTTCTAATAACACTTCACAGATTTTAAAAGTCTCGCGATCTGTTAAAATTCCTATTTCACATAACATTTTTGCATGAGCAATTGAAGCCTCACAATCATATTTAGCTAGTATAAGATCATATTTACGATCCTTTCCTACAGTAAATTGATCTACTTTTTTATTTATTTTTTTATTTTCTTCCCAGAGTTTCATTCGAATAGTTTTTATAGAATATTTTTTAATAGTTGTATGTAAATTTCAATAGCTTCAACAATTTCATCAACATATATATATTCATTAGCTGTATGAGATCTAGTTGATAAACCTGGACCCATTTTTAATGATGGACAACTTAATGCAGCTTGATCTGAAAGGGTAGGAGACCCGTACGTAATTCTCTTAATACCAATTCCTGATTGAACCAATTCATGTTTTATTTCTATAGATGAAGAACCTAACCTCAAAGATCTTGGCATTAATTTGCACGGAGCTTCCTTCATTAAAATTTCTGAAACTTCTTCGTTAGAATATTTATCATTTACTCTAACGTCAATTACTAAATTTACTTTGGCTGGAATTACATTATGTTCATTTTCAGAATAAATTTGTGTAATTGTAATTTTTACTGGACCCAATAAGTCTGATTTTTTTTCAAATGAAAAATTTTCAAACCATTCTAATACTTTAGGTAACTTCATAATCGCACTATCATTGTTATAATGTGCCGCATGTGTTGCTGTCCCGTTTATAACACCATCAAATACAACCAAACCTTTTTCTGCAATAGCTAAATTCATCTCGGTAGGTTCTCCAATAATTGCAAGATCAATTGAAGGCAGCTTAGGAATTAAACCTCTCAGGCTGTTGATTCCTGCAATTTCCTCTTCACCTGATGCTGCAATTACAAGGTTGTATTTTAAATTTTTTTGTTTATAATAAAATGTAAATAAAGCAATAAGAGAAACTAATGCACCTCCTGCATCATTACTGCCTAAGCCATAGATTTTCCCATTTTTAATGTCAACTTTGAATGGGTCTCTAGTATATGCAGTGTTTGGTTGTACAGTATCGTGGTGAGAGTTTAATAGAAGAGTAGGTTTATTTGGGTCGTAATATCTGTTTAATGCCCAAACATTATTTTTCGATCTGTTAAATTTAATTTCATTTTCAATGAACCACTTTTCAATTCTATTTGCAGTTTTGTCTTCTTCACCTGAAAAAGATTGAATGCTAATTAAATCTTTTAATAATACTATTGCCTTTTCTGTCAATTCCTTTTTCATATTATAAAATTAGAGTTGTATGAACTTCATTAATATTAATAATTTTTGGAGATCCAATTTTAACCATATTTACTCCATTTTGGAGAGCATCAAAACAATTGTCAATTTTTGGAATCATTCCTAAATTGATGATTCCTTTTGATTTAAGGTTATCATAAGTTTCGGGATTAATCAATTCAATTACACTTTGCTTATCACTTATAGACCTTAGAACTCCATTTTTTTCAAAACAATACCATAAAGACACTTCAAAATGATTCGAAAGACTTTTTGCAATAGATGCAGCTACAGTATCTGCATTGGTATTTAAAAGCTGACCATTTTTATCATGTGATATTGCGCAACATACAGGAATTAGAGCATTTTCTAACAATAATAAAAACAAGTTTAAATTGACTTTGGTAATGTCTCCAACAAATCCATAATCAATATCTTTCACAGACCTTTTTACTGCTGAGATTGAATTACCGTCTGCACCCGAGAGTCCAATAGCGTTACAATTCAATGCTTGTAACTTTGCTACAATGTTTTTGTTAATTTTTCCTCCATACATCATCGTGATGATGTCTAAATTATCTTCATCTGTAATTCTTCTTCCTTCGATCATTTGAACAGGAATATGTAGTTTATTAGCCATTTCTGTAGCTTTTTTACCCCCACCATGAATTAATATTTTTAACCCTTTTAGCTTACTAAAATCTTGTAAAAAAGATTCTAATTTTGTAGAATTTTCAATTATATTACCTCCAATTTTGACAACAAAGAGTTTATCCATTTTCTAAAATTTCTTTTAAAACTGCTTGTGCAGCATAAATTCTATTTTCTGACTGTTTTATAACCAACGAATTAGGATTATCCAAAACACTGTCTGCTACAACAACATTTCTTCTTACAGGAAGACAGTGCATGAATTTAGCATTATTAGTGAGTTTCATTTTTTTTGGGGTTAGCATCCATTTGTCATCAGTTTTTAATATTTGACCATATTGCTCATAAGAACACCAGCTTTTTGCATAAACAAAATCGGCTCCTTCAATAGCTTTATCTTGATTTGTATAGATTTTCACACCTTTTGTTATTTCTGGATTCAAAGTGTATCCTTCGGGATTAGCTATTATAAATTCAGCGTCAATATTTTTCATCATTTTTGTAAAAGAGTTCCCTACTGCATGGGGAAGTGCTTTGGGATGAGGCGTCCAGGTTAAAACTATTTTAGGACGATGAGGAGTTCTATATTCTGTTAGTGTAATAGCATCAGCAAGAGCTTGAAGTGGATGTGCCGTAGCACTTTCCATGTTAATAATCGGAATAGTTGCATACTTTGCAAAACTATTTAATACAATTTCTGCTTCATCATTTTCTTTGTTAGTCAGAGAAGCAAAAGCCCTTATAGCAAGCATATCACAGTATTGCGACACTACTCCAGCAGCTTCTTTAACATGTTCTGATCGTATTCCGGTCATTCTTGTCCCATCTTCAAACTCTAAAGCCCAAGCTTCATTACTAA
>Ga0209089_10003858_pt1 | contig 12650 bp, 10 predicted proteins | sample ArcticOcean_MG_C_FD_187431 | JGI IMG/M metagenome (GOLD analysis project Ga0209089, IMG submission 187431) | Marine microbial communities from western Arctic Ocean - ArcticOcean_MG_CB2_150 (SPAdes) (version 2) | ecosystem: Environmental > Aquatic > Marine > Oceanic | place: Arctic Ocean: Canada...
AGATTTGCTGGGAGGATCTTTTATTCATCATTCCTGGGGAAAAAGCCTTCTATCACCACCTGATATAAATGACTTTGCTATCGTGGTTCCATCTGGAATGAACCATATAGCGGGGATGATAAAAGAAAATACTTTTTTAATATATAATTTTTTAGGAAGGACTGAATTATATGCTATTCCTAATTTCCCTAACCAATATCAATTAAAGAAAATACAGGAAATAGCGCCAGAACATTTGGAAATGAAAAAAACAATGCTTGGATATTTAAAGATGGCATCCCATACATTAAACACCTATAAATGTGGAATAATACTCAATGAATAAAATCACCGCTTTCATCCCAGCCCGCGGAGGCAGTAAGGGCATCCCCGGAAAAAATATTAAGGGATTTGCTGGAAAACCCCTTGTAGTTCATAGTATTGAATATGCATTAAATTGCAGCCAAATTGATGAAGTGGTAGTATCAACAGATGATGATAAAATTGCGAAAATAGCCCGAAAGGCTGGTGCCAGAATTGTGAAGCGTCCTCCAGAGCTTTCTACAGATAAAGCAACTACTGAATCTGCTATTCACCATTTCGTAAATAAATTTAATACTAAACCGGACATAATTGTCCTACTTCAGCCTACAAGCCCATTTCGACCGAAGGGATCCTTAGAAAATGCCATTGCTCATTTTACTGAGAATGGATTTGATTCACTCCTCAGTATTACTCCTACTCACCATTTTTTCTGGCGGGCAAAGGATGATCAAACTGTTTTTGCAGAATATGACTATTTAAATCGCCCCCGTCGGCAGGATATGAAGTTGGACGATATTCGTTATGTTGAAAACGGTTCGCTATATATTTTTACACGAAAACACTTTGACAAAACGGAAAATCGATTAGGAGGAAAAATTGGATATGTTGAATGGCCAAAAGAATATAGTATGGAAATAGACACTCCATTGGACTTCGACATATTGGAAAAGTTATTTTTATCTAACAGTGAGAAATAGAATTCATTTTTATGGAAAAGTGAAATTCTCAATGGCTGTATATTTCATATCTTTAATACTACTGAATTGAAAGCAAAAACACAAATCTTTATTACAGGTGGAACCTTCGATAAAGAATACAATGAACTCACAGGTGAATTATATTTCAAAAGATCCCACATGTATGAATTATTGGAATTAGGTCGCTGCCGCTTAGATGTGGACATAGAAACCCTCATGATGGTGGACAGTATGGAAATGTCTAAAACCGAACGAAACTATATTATTCAAAAATGTATCGAGGAGCCACTACAACAAATTGTAATAACCCATGGAACCGACACCATGGTAGAGACTGCCAATATGCTGGCAGACGCACAAATTGATAAAACTATCGTTCTTACTGGCGCAATGATTCCTGTTAAATTTGGGAGTTCTGATGGACTGTTTAATATGGGCAGCGCACTTTCAATTGTTCAAGCATTACCACCGGGAGTTTATATCGCTATGAATGGTCAAATATTTAATCAGGAAAACGTAAAGAAAAATAAAAAAATGGGTATATTTGAAGAATTGGAGTCTATAAAATGAATATAATTCAAGGATCCACCGCCGTATTAATTGGATATTTGTTTGGCTGTTTCCAGACCTCCTATTTTATTTCTAAAATAGTGTCAAAAAAAGACATCCGGGATATTGGATCTGGCAATGCAGGCGCTTCAAATGTAACCTCTGAACTGGGCTGGAAATATGGAATACTTACTGGTTTTTCCGATGTACTCAAAGCATATATTCCAACCCAACTCATTTTAACTATTTTCCCCGGAGCCTACCAACCTTTAGATCTAATCGCACTTGCTGGTACCGGCGCAGTATTGGGGCATATTTATCCGTTCTTTCTGGACTTCCGTGGCGGGAAAGGTGTAGCATGTTATATTGGTATGCTCTTAGCCATTGATTGGCAAATCGGTGTCGCTGTAATAATTGGGCTGATACTCATTACCATTATTACAGATTTTGTGGCTGTGGGATCAATATCTTTATATGTCCTTATTCCAATATTAGCATATTACAGTAATCATTCTGATGTTGTGATTGGCTGTGCAGTAGTTCTTTTTGGTGTAGGCATGATCAAACACTGGATAAATGTCCAACGTATTTTAGGTGGCACAGAAACCGGATTGCGGTCGGTATTTAAAAAGCATTCTTCCTCAAAAAATTCCACTGAAAAACTAAGCGACTAACTAATAAAGGATTTAAATGGCAATCATAAAACCATTTCGGGGTTATCTTCCTCCAGCAGACTTAGCTCATAAAATATCTTCTCCCCCCTATGATGTGATGACTTCTGATGAAGCACGAGAAATGGTACAAAATAATAAAGATTCCTTCCTTCGGATTATCAAGCCCGAAATCGATTTTGATTCGGGAGACGAACCATCAGGGGATAATTTACATAACCATGGCAAAAGGAATTTGGCAGATTTTATTGATAAGGGCAATCTCATTCAAGATCCCAATCCCAGTTTATATTTATACCAAATCACCATGGGAAATCATACTCAAACAGGGATTATGGCAGCGGTTTCAATTGATGAATATAATCATGGGCTGATTAAAAAACATGAATTTACACGTCCGGAAAAGGAAGATGACAGAACTCGCCATATCGAATTAACCAATGCCAATACGGGTCCGGTTTTTCTCACTTTTAGAAATGATGGGAAGTTGAAAAATGTAATCATTGATATTGTAAACTCTCATCCAGATGTTTCTTTTACAGCAGATGATGCCACTATTCATACCTTGTGGAAAATTGACCATCACGTTCAGATGGAACAAATAGTAGAATATTTTCTATCCGTATCTGCACTATACATTGCCGATGGTCATCATCGTGCTGCCTCAGCGGCTCGGGTGCAGAAATTAAGGGCAGATGCCAATCCAAATCATAATGGTGATGAACCGTATAATTATTTTCTATCCGTTATTTTTCCTCATGATGAAATGCAAATTCTCGATTATAATCGTATTATAAAGGACTTAAATGGACTAACCGAAGAGCAGTTACATGAGTCAATAAATGAAAATTTTGATGTTGTCCCAATTTCCCATCCCCCATCACCGATCCCAAAGAATAATTATTCCATGTATTTGAATGGTAAATGGTATCAATTAGAAGCAAAGGATCATATCAAGTCTGATGATCCTTTAGATGGATTGGAAGCCTCTATACTTCAAAATCATTTGCTTACACCCATATTAGATATTGATGATCCCCGAACCAATAAACGAATTGATTTTGTTGGTGGTATTAGAGGAATGGAAGAGTTAGAACGACGCTGTGAGGTGGATTGTCAAGTAGCATTTGCATTGCCTCCCGTTTCTATTGAACAACTTTTATCAGTAGCAGATTCCGGGCAAGTCATGCCGCCCAAATCCACCTGGTTTGAACCCAAACTTCGATCCGGAATGGTGGTGCGTTTGTTGGGTTAAAAGCTAACCTATGAAACTGTCACCCCTTTAAAGGATATCCACGGAAAAATGCAGTAGCCAAAATCTATGCGGTCACTGGAGATTGCACCTATATTATTGAACATCTCCTGAATATTACCTGAAATCATGGTTTCGCTTATAGGGTATTGAATTTCCCCATTTTCAATGTAATAACTATTTTTTGCCACACCGGAAAATTCACCATCAGCTGAAGGTCTTCCACCAGAAAATCGTTCCAATAGAATACCCTTTTTAATAGATTTAATGATTTCATCTTTTGGTTTTTCTCCAGCATCCACAACATAGGCTCCACCTCCGTTAACGGCTCTTTGTCCACCGGTTTTATTGGCGCCGTATAAACTTAACAGATGGGTTTTCAGCACACCCTTATCAATTATGGTGCTATTTTCCGCAGTATAGCCATCATCAGTAATAAAATAACCATCCGTTATTTCGTCGGATATCGGCCGTGCATGCAGAGTGAATCGGGGGTCTGTTATCTGCTGGTTTAACTTTTCTTTATAAATGGAAGTTTTAGAAATAATTTTCCCATCGCTAATATCACCGGTAATAAATCCAAGAAAATCACCTAGGCAATCAGGTGTTACTACAATTTCTCCTGTAAATTTTTCAGACACAGGTTTAGTACGCACCTGTTCTATGGACTGCCTTAATAATCGTTTTGCAGACCCTGATTCAATAAATGGTGTGTCCAGATTTAAGGCAGAAATGCCCATTCCATTAAAGGAGGATGTATCTTTCCCATCTTTTGCGGTAAACATATTGGAGAATCCATACATACCTTCCCGTGTCTTAAACTCAACACCATTTGAATTTCTGAAAACGGATGTTGATTGTGAAAAATCGACAATTGCAGCTTCCATATTGATGGTGGGGTGAGTGGTTTTAACATAGTCCATAAATTCATCTAGGCGCTGATACATTTTATCCATATTGGGCTCTTCATCTCCTTTCGAAAAGGATTGTTGGGGCTGAGATGGAGAAATATCATTGGCTTCATCCGGTTGAGATGATTGCGCCATATCCATCACTTTTTTCACAGCATCATCTATAGATTCCGTATCCGTTTTATTTATGGCAACGGTTCCACTTTTCTGATCCACAATTACGGAGAGACCAATATTTGTATCAAAGGTAGTACGAAACAGTGACATCTCTCCAGTTTCCACATTCAACTCTTTTTGCTCAGAAAAAGAAACAGCACATTGTGATTTATCTGCCCCGGCTTTCTTAAGCTGTTCAATACAATAATTTGCAATGTCTGATTGGATCATTTATCTGCCTCCAATATTAACTTTGCATTTTATGGCAGGACCACCCATACCAACGGGAATCCATTGTTTTTTTCCACACATACCCCCGGCGGACCAGGACATTTCTTTGGATATCATGTCCACAGTTTTCAACACGTCAAAGGCAATACCAGAAATAGTAGTTTCTTTTATAGCTCGACCAATTTTACCATTTTTAATTTCGTATCCCATGGCAATACCAAACATGAATTCACTGGTAGAATCTGCCTGTCCATTGCTGCTTTTTGTGAGATAGTATCCATCATCAATTGATGCAATCATATCTTCCAATGAGCTTGTTCCCGGAACAAAAGCGGTGTTGCGCATGCGGATAAGGGGCTCATCTGAAAAAGCATAGGCTCGGGCATTTCCATCCGGCTGGGTTTCGAAATGCTGTGCACTTTCCTTATTATGCATAAAACTTTTCAATACACCATCCTTTATAATTACTGTGTCTTTTGAAGGCGTTCCCTCATCGTCAACATATACCGGTACAGGACAGGTTTCACCCTCAAAAGTGTTGGCATAATCAATGAGGGTAATTAAGGGACTCACTACCTCCTGCCCCATTAGATCACCTGCAACCGAACCACCCAGCACCAAGTCAGCCTCAGTAGTATGGCCTATGGCTTCATGTGCCAGGATGCCGGCTAAGTCTGCATCCAAAATAACATTTTGCTCTCCAGCCTTGGGGAAAATACCATCTGCTTTCTGTTTGAGGCGCCCCACTAATTCATCCAATTTAGGGAAGTAATCAGAGGGTTTTAACAAATTATCTTCCATCTGTCCCAGTCCACCAAATAATTCATACAGGTTTACCGGATTTCCATCTTTTTCAATAGCAACCGTAACAACCAGAAAACTGCGGGGAGTCAATGAATAGGATTTTGAGCCATCAGAAGTTGAGAGAGATTTTTCCATATCGGTACCGGCAACTACCACATTTCGTGATAGAAGTTCGGGAAATTTCTTTTCAATATAGCCATCCACTTCGCGGGCAAAATCCACCCAGTATTTCTGGTTTTCGCGGGGTTTTTTAGTTGAGAAATCCATTTCGTACTCAGCCATCATATCGGGTAAAATCAATCCACAACGACTGGTATCTTTTAAATTCATAAATTGGACATTTTCCGTAGATGATTTTACTACCCGTCCAACACTGGCATCGTCAAATTCAGGCGCTGAGGAAAATCCCCAGTTGCCATCTTTAAACACCCGTGCGGATACGCCACTCTGGGCACTGGAAACATTTCCTGTTACATCTCCATTAGTGAGCGATATTCGGGCAACACGGTTTTCCTGCACACGAAGTTCTGTGTAATCCTTGAAATGGTGATTATATTGGCTGATATCATGTGGTATATTCATTTTGTTTCCTTTCTTATATTTTTAAAATTTGAAGCTTGAAACTTCCCGCTTATCTATCGGGAAATTTGGTTAATTCAAATTGCTATTACTCTTGCAATTGTTCATCGTATGGCTTTGTTGCAAATAGTCGTTGTCTGGTAAATAAACCACTTAGCTTAAATATACGCTCAACAACTTAGAAAAGTTGTTGTACAACATGCTTTCCAGCTTGTTGAGGTTTTACAAATAACCATTGCCTATTTAAAAACTTGTCCAATTTACCTGTAGTGAAAATTTTGCATTCACTCTCCTCTCCCGGGAGAGGCTGGGCTTCGGCGTGAGCTCAGTCGAACGTTGAGGGGTGAAAATATTAAAGCGTCAATTCAAACGATTTTAATAATATACCCGGGCAGGATACACCGCCCAATTCCCTGCCGTCATAAGTTTCCACAGTGGGATGTAAATGTGCTTTATCTGTAACCGCTTCTAAGTTTTCACCAAAGAAATTGTAGATGCTGTCATCAAAACGCATATTTTCAATGGGTGCCACTACTTCGCCATTTTCTACCCAGAAACAGGCGTAACGGGTCATGCCCGTGATGCGGCCACCAGGTCGATCACTCCAATTGAGGTAATGCAGATTTGATAAATAAATTCCATTGTCAATTTTTTGTACCACTTCATCTTCATTTAAATCACCGGGAGATAAAACAGGTGATCGTAATGATTCTCCCTCTCCTGCATAATTGGACTGCAAACCATATTCCTTGGCGGTTCGGCTGCTCACCAAAGTATTTTTCAAGCTGCCGGCAAGAATGAGGTCTAACTTCTCTGGTGCCAGTTCGCCGTTGCTGTTAAAGCGGGGTATAATGCCTGATGTGAAATCTTCACTGAGTGTAAAACAGGGGGACATTTTTACATCATTCTGGCGCATTTTACAGAGGGAACTATCGCCCTGTTGAATGGATGCTTCGCCCACACCACCCCATGAAAACATGCCCACAATATCCGCTACTCCTGCTGGTGCAATATAGGTGCGGTAGGCTCCCGGTTCTATCTTCTTTCCGGGTTTTTCCATTATCCTCAACTTGGCAATGGATTTTGCCATATTTTTCTCATATTCAGTCTGATCCCAATTACTTCCGGCAAAGGTGCCTTTTACCATGCGTTCATCCGGAGTGATGAGAGAATAATCTAATGAAAAGGTATCTGTGGCAAACCAATGTTTCTGTCCGGCGGAATTGGCATTACCCGTAAATATTCTACCCGATGCCCAAATGCCTGCCAGGTCAACCTCCTGCATGGCAGGACTGAGAGACGCCACCACCTCCTCAGCAGGTAGCAGGCTGCCATTATGCTCTTCCCGGCTGGAGCCAGTATCTTCCGGCATGACCACAAAAGGATCTTTAGGGAGCGTACCTACTTCATCTCGCAAACGATTCAGCTCAGCCATTGCCGTTGTTTCATCAGTAGTAATATTGCCCGTTAAGGTAAAACTACCGCTGCAAGTGCGTTCATCATTGATGAGTTCGATGCTTAAACTGGCATCATCCACCAAGCCCGACTGCCGGACTTTAGATTGGCTGAAGCGTACAAATTGACTCTTCTCACCACCAATACTCACCTTCAGATGCTCCCCCTTGCGGAGATTATTTAATAAAGTTTCTGATAATTGTTTGAATAGTTGTTCCATAATTTTCTCCTTATTTAAGCTCCACCAAAAATTTCTACATTTTCAAATAGACAAACCGGCGAGGCATGTCCCACCCTTATTGCCTGATTGGGCTCACCCTTGCCACAATAGGGGGTGCCATAAACTTCAAATGTATCTTGATTACCCAGCATTTTCAGGCTGTTCCAAAATGGATTTGAAATTGCACGATAGTTGGGGTTTTTTAGTGTTTTGGTGAGTTTTCCGTTTTCAATGAGCTTGCCGTATTCACAGCCAAACTGAAATTTATTGCGGTAATCATCAATTGACCATGAGCGATTGGTTTCCATATAAACGCCATGATCCACAGCGGCAATTATTTCATCAAAGGTGCTATCCCCCGGCTCTAAGTTCAAGTTTGCCATACGGTCAATGGGAGCGCGGTTCCATGAGGAGGCTCTGAAATTGGCTACGCCAGGCAGACCTGAACGAAGCTGACTTTCTTTGCCGCCCAATCCTTTTACTAAAAGTCCATCTTTGATGATGAAATCCCGCTCGGCTTTTAAGCCCCCATCATCATAACCATAGCAGGCGAATTGATTATCCACTGTGGGGTCAAAAGTAATATTCATAATTTTGGAACCGTATTGTAACTTGCCGAAATCGGCTTCCCGTACAAATGACCAACCGGCGTAATTACGCTCGTCTCCTAAAATTCGATCGACTTCCAACGCATGGCCTACCGATTCATGAATCTGCAGCATCATCTGGTCTGATGCTAAGACAAGATTGGTGGTTTCAGTGGGGCAATCTTCGGCATCTAAAAGTTCTAATGCCTGTTCCCCAACTCGGCTTGCCCGAGCTAACACTAAATCTTCATCAAATTCTTCCATGCCAATCTGCAGACAGTGGTTGTCTGTTCTACGCTGATAAATATCGCCCTTATTTGCCATAGCAGAATAATCGGACTGTACCATGAGAAAACTCTGCTGCACATCGCTACCATTTGAGCTTACAAATTTGCTCTCAGTTTCAATAATCATTGCCATAGCAGAGGCAGAGACAATTTGGTCATTCACTTTTAGTTGATTATAAGCTTTCAGCATAATTTCATTTAATTTACCAGCAGATAATTCATTTACAGATTGCTGAAAGGGGGATTGAAAATTGCCTTTTGTTGCAGGGCGGGCTTCGGTGGTGAATTCAAATATGGGGTTCTTCGCCGCTGCCTTTGCCTGCACCAATGCCTTTTTTGCAGCATTTGCGATACTGGCATGGTCAAGATTATTACAGCCATAATAGCCAAACTGACCATCAGCCAAAACCTCAACCATTACTCCGTGGTCAACTTCTTGTGAATTGGCTTGGGGGTTTCCATCTCGGATGATACGGTAAGTAGTGGATTCTTTCACTTCTCTCAAGCCTACCCAGTCCGCCTGAACATCAATTGCTGATAATGCATCTTGTAAATTGAGTTTTGACATAAATCTCCCTGAATTCTATTAGTTATTAGTTATATGGAAAAGCCGTAAATTTACATCCTTTATCAGGGACAGAACAAAAAGGAATGGATTTATTTTCACTAAAATTATAAAGAAGATCTTGTAATAATACAAAAGGAACCAAACAATGCATCCAAACCCAAGTGATTTTTTTCAATCATGTGTAACTCTACTTAAACAATCTGAACAAGAAATCCCAGAATTTATAGGTTGGGAACTCATTGAAACCACTCGTAACAGCATTCAACATCTTTACCAAAACAACAATGGAAAATTAAGCGCTCATCAAAAAAGAACCGTAGAAGCAATATCATACCATTTAGAAGTATTTACTAATAACGGCGAAACTATGGGAACCGGATCTTTAAATATCCAGGTGTTCCACGATATTAAACATCGTATAAACATAGTCATGGAAATGGCAAAAAACAGCCATAATCCTTCATGGAATTTACTTGAACCACCAGTAGAGCCTTATCCTGAAGTAATTACTGCCGATTTTGAGATTGTTAATAATGTAAATTCTGTTCTTAACAAATTAGAAGGTGAAATAGAAGATGCAATTTCAGAATCAAAAAATGTGATTGTGAATTCCGCAGAATTATTTTTAAATAGCAACTCGATTCAGCGATATACAAACACAGGAATTAAAACATACAAAGTAGGTTCAAATGTCTACTTTGAAATAGCGATGGAAGCTGATCAAGAAAACAATACCCAAGAAGTTCTAAATATTAAAACATCATTGAGTGCAAACGATTTAAATTTAAAAGATTTTATTTTAAAAACAGCCCAAGAAACATTAGCCTTAGGCCATACCAGCGAGCCTAAAACAAGTGAAGATGTTAATATTTTAGTTAATGAAGATGTTATTGCCGATTTATGTTTAGCCCTTCAATCTCAGATCTCGTGTGTGCGTGAGTATCATCGTTTGCCTTACCTTCAAGCAGGTCAACAGATCTATGATTTAAAAAATCGAAAAAAGGGTAGCAGTCCGTTAAATATTACGCTAGATCCTTTCTTACCTGCGATGACCGATTCAAGTGCTTATACTAGGGAAGGACTAGTTGCAAAAAAAGCTCAGATTATTAATGATGGTAAAGTTATGTTTCAATTGATTAATAATCGTTTTGGACAATATCTTAAAAAAGAACCTAATGGCATTACAGGAAATATGTTAGTTGATACCGATGCATATTCTTATGAGGATTTAAAAACAAAAGAAGAAAATATAATTGAGATTATTAAATTCTCTTCATTGTTAGTGAATAGTCAAAAAATGACTTGGAGTAGTGAAATTAAACTAGCAAAACAATATCATTCCGATGGAACATATACCATGATTAAAGGCGGAGTAATGTCTGGAAATGTTTGGGATAATTTTGCAGATGCTATGTTTTCAAGTAATACTGGAATTGTAAATTTCCCACCCAATTCCTATAATGATGCCAAGGGGTATGTGGGGCCTGCATGGATGTTAATTCGAAAAGGCGTAAGCGTCGTAGGAGTATAATTATGAATAAAAAAGTAACTTTCCCAAGTGAATTAAATGATATAAGAAATTTTTTACCCGAGTTAGTAAAAATTTTGGAATCAGGATACGAAGATCGATTTTATGCCTTTGTTATGCTTGAAGCAAAACAACAACAATCTATGATGTTAAATACTACTCAATCAACACAACAAACAGATGGGCGAGGCATTGTCATGCGTATTTGTGCCAACGGTTGTAACTATGAATCGAGCGCAAATTGTTTTGACCAAGATATATTACGTAATAAGGCAGAGAAATTGCGTGATTCTGTTTTGGCCGAACCACAAAATGATACAATGGTGTATCAACCCTTAACGTGGGATCAAGAAAATATTTCGGATTTAGATCCTTTGATGCAAGAACAATTACAAGAAAATTTAAAAATTGTCCATTTTGGAACCCCATATGAACAAGGCGCCGAAGAATTAACAACAGAAAAGATGTCTGCTTGGGTGAATGATGTCCGAAAACAAGTTTTGAATAAAAAACAAGAATTATCAATGGTTGGAGCTTTACTAATACAAAAAGTGATTACAAAAACTTTTGTTGATCGTAATAAAAATATGTCACAGTCCTTACTTTCTACATTAGGTTATGGATATGCCGTTTCTAAAAAAGGCCTAACAGTACGTTCGATTAATGGTGGAATGGGCGGACTGGAAGTAGCTACGATGACCAGTGAAAATATAAATCATATAGCTTTTATGCCAGAAAAATTAGATAACGCCTCACATCTGACACCGGGAAGATATAAACTAATTACAGGGCCAGATGTAACAGGTGTCATTGCTCATGAAGCATTTGGACATACGCAAGAGGGGGATACCTGTCGTTATGGACGAAGTTGTGCCCCGGGGTTAAAAAAAACAAATACAAAAGTAGGAAATGATCACGCAACCATTATTAACAATGCGGCTGTATTTGCTATGGGCAAACAAAATTTTGGTACGAATGGTTCCCACTTTTTTGATGATGAAGGTCAATTGGCTCGCAAGCAAGTTATTTTAGATAAGGGAATTTTATCAAGTCCAATGAATGATTTATTAAGTTCACTTAAAGGCGATATTAATGGCCCTGCTCCACGCCAATCAAATGGCAAACGCGAATCATGGAGTAATCCAATTATGGCACGCCAAACTAATACTTATTTTACCGCTGGTGATAAAACAGTGGATGAGTTAATTGCTATGGTTGATGATGGCTTTTTAGCACAGCATGCACATGGTGGTATGGAAGACCCAAAGGGTATGGGTTTAACCGCGGGCACCGAATATCTTGAAGAAATTAAACAAGGTAAATTAACAGGTAAAATTATTTTAGGTCCACGTGGTGGGCATATTGAGCTTTCTGATCCTGTGCCTAAACTTTTGAATAGCATTATAGCCAAAAGTAAGATAGATGACGATACAAGTTGCGATGAGAGTGATATCCCTTATAATAAATGGGGGGGATGTGGAAAATACCATAAAGAAGCTGTGGAAGCTGGTTGTGGTGGGCCATATATATTATGGGAGGGAATTAATTGTGGTTAAATATTTTCACTACCCAAAAGAGATTTGTTGAGCAACAAATTCAAGAAATAAAATCTAAACTATAATAGGATATTCTTATGGTCATACTTTTCACATTTTGGTTTATTCTAGGTTGGCAATTCCCCACTTGGCTCTGGGTACTTTCTGGTATTTTCTTTTCACTCAAATTAAGAAAAACAATAAAACAAATCATTGCTGGTATTCGCGGTGAATCGGTTAAAAGAAAATCATCCTACCCAGATACTTCCATGGGTTTACCACTATCATTAGCTTTGGGATTGGTTTTTGGCTCTCT